>Ga0208328_1000125_pt1 | contig 42532 bp, 67 predicted proteins | sample DeeseametaMP2633_FD_184170 | JGI IMG/M metagenome (GOLD analysis project Ga0208328, IMG submission 184170) | Marine microbial communities from the Deep Atlantic Ocean - MP2633 (SPAdes) | ecosystem: Environmental > Aquatic > Marine > Unclassified | place: Northeast of Antigua and Barbuda, North...
CTCCCGCTAAGACACGTGCATAACTACGTCTTTATGCACGTGTCTTAGCTCACCCAGCCTTCGTCAGGCAGGCGGCTTCAATCGGGCGGTTACGTTGGAACATGGCCAACGCCGCCAGCACCCGGGCCATGTTCTATGGCGCAACGAGTTTCAGTGCCGATCTCGCCTCCTGGGATGTCTCCAACGTCACCGACATGATCAACATGTTCTGGATGACGCCAAGTTTCACATCCGATCTCAGCGGATGGTGTGTTTCTCTGATACCCACCGAACCGGACTGGTTTGACGACGGATCTGCGATGACTGCTCCGCCAATATGGGGCACCTGCCCTTCATCCTGATAGAACAACCGAGTTTCTCGAATTCCTCCAACGCCACCTTTTTCCGGCCGGATACATCCCGGCCGCCCGGAAAAGGCGCCTTCGACTGGAGGACACATGCACTACGATCGTTCCGACTATCCAATCCTTGAAGACTACGAACTGCGAAACATCCCGGTCGTGTCCGAGTTCATCCACGGATGCGAGGCGTTCCTCACAGATGAGGCGATCAGCTACTATCCGTGGGAAGACCTTGAGGGCCCCGTGGCCCTACGGGTGTTCCACGGCACCGTCCACGAATTCGATCAGTTCGATCCCAGGCAGTCTGACCTCGATGGCTATTTCGGAAAAGTGGTCTACTTCACCTCGAGCCACTTCGACGCTACCACCAACTACGCCACACCCTCAGGTCCGGACCGCCGCCGCCGTATCGAGAGGGATGAGGAGCAACTCTATTACCAAATCCTGGACGATCCTGAGGAGTTCGACCTTCCCGAGAGCACAACCGAAGACGAAGCCGCCCAAGCAGCCAAGAGTATCTCCCTAGATCGAAACTCCGGAAACTGTGAAAGAACCATCGAGGCGATTGTCAGGGTAGAAAACCCCTTTATCGTAGACGGTGACGCTCGAGGCGTACATCGCCCACTCTTCCCGGAAGCTTCAGACGAAATCCATGAGGCACAGGAGCAAGTGTTCGCCTACCACGAAGTCGATGCCAGTGAGGCTGAGGACGAGGTCCATGACGAGGCAGATGAAGCGGCCTGGGTGAAGGCCAACACCTACCTCGACCGACTAAATATGGCTCTTGTACGTGCCTTCGGGGTGATCCTGCCTGCCGACATCACAGCCCCCGATACGATTGAGGGGCTACGCTACGACCTCACGACAAAGGAGCTGCTGGATCTCTTCATGGAGTCCGACGACCTGATGGACTGCTGCAGCGAAGAGGGCCTCTCCTACAGAATGACAATCTTCTCGGAGATGTTGAAAACGTTGGGCTTCGACGCGATCATCCTGCTCAACGCAGACTTGCTGTTTCACTCGATGAAGATGGACGCGGGAACCTCCCACGTCCAGCTCTTTGGCGGCAATCCCGACCAGGTTCTGCAACTGAACCGGGATGTGCGTGCCGTTGAGCTCGACCAGGCGGCCTGATCGAGCAAATCGTCAGGTCGCAACTGCCTTTTGCTGAACCCTGACAGGGAACGCTTCGTCCCGAGTAAACGGCTTAAGTGCCTCCGCGGCACCCTGAAGGATGCTCTCCGGAGCTTCCTTCTCAACCAGGATGCCAAAAGCGCGCTGTTTCACTTCATTCGCGTCGAGGGTTCCGAGAGGAATCGCAGAGACTACCCCGCGGAGTGTTTCCGCAACCGTCTTCTCATCCGCGTCTTTGATGGCGTCCTTCGCCTCCAGAAGGTGCAGCATCCACGAAGTCGCCGCGTCGTGTTCATTCCCTCCGGCCTTCAAGACACTCTCAATGCATTTGAGAAATTCTTTGAAGGAATACGGGTGAACCGCGTGACCGTAATGATCCTTGAGGGACATCGCAACTTCGGATCTGAAGACTATGCTCTTGAACATTTCAACTCCTTCTAAATCTGCTTGAGCTAATTCGATATAGCTCCCATCCGTCACTTTCTTTCGGAAACCCAACAACTTGATCCAGATCAAGTGATGCAACCCTCGTGGATTTGCGACCTACGGAACCAAACCTGGCTCCCGTATCCCACGGATGGACTCATCTTCTGAATTCCATCCCCGGGAGACGCTCGCCCAAAGATAAAGCCGGCGCTCCCATCACCTACTTGTCCTCTCTCGAGAGGCGGTTTTAAGTCGTCCCGACTGCCTCGACCGCTTCACATTCGCCTACAGGCGACCCAAAACAAGATTTGACCATTCTACTGGCTGGCGATGACTTCTGGTCTCTTCCGAAGAAAGCCCAGCCACCCCCGCATGCACAGACGAAGGCCCCCGACATGACCAAGAACTTCTCAGGAAAAGACCTGATCAATATGGGATTCAAACCCGCAAAATGGTTCGGCGAAGCTCTGGCCAGCGCCGAAGCGGGCAACATGACCTCCGAAGAACTTCATACCCTGGCAACCGATCTCGCGGCGCATGAAACCCGCATCATCCCGGCCCAGTCGGGCCTGGACTTCGCACGCTTCATCAATCCGGAGAACCCGGACGAGGCTGAGAATGCGGAAAGCGTCTTCGTCACCATGGCTGAAATCATGAAGACACCGACAGTGGTAGCCGGCGCCGTCATGCCTGATGCGTGCCCTGCAGGCCCGATTGGTACTATTCCGGTTGGCGGCGTCGTATCCGCACGCAATGCCATTCACCCGGGCATGCATTCCGCTGATGTGTGTTGCAGCCTCATGACCACCGATCTCGGCGACATCGATCCGGCCAAGGCTCTGGACGTCGCTCACGAGCTTTGCCATTTCGGCCCGGGCGGACGGCGTGAGCCGGCCGAAGAAATCCCCGAGGAAATGGTGCGTCGCATCACCGACAACCCTTTCTTCGTCACCGAAGAGGCAATGAAGTTCGCTCGTCACCACATGCGGACAGTCGGCGCGTCGAACCACTTCGTATATGTTGGCCGCTCCGAGAAAACCGGCCATGTCCATCTGGTCACGCACCATGGCTCACGTGGCTTCGGCGCCCATCTCTACAAGAATGGTATGAAGACTGCCGAGGCATTCCGTCGAAAGCATTCGCCGGACACCCTCAAGCAGAACGCCTGGATCGAGCTCGACAGCCAGGATGGTGCCGACTACTGGGCCGCCCTCGAGGTTGCGCACGATTGGACACGGATGAACCATGCATCGCTCCACGATGCTGTTCTCTCAGCCATGGGGATCGAAGCCCATGGCCGCCTGTTCTCGCCGCACAACTTCGTCTTCCGTGATGACAAGGATCCCACGATCATTCATCACGCAAAAGGCGCGACACCGGTGAACCCGGATCTTCTGCCGCTTCGCACCGAAACCATGATCATTCCTATGAACATGGCCGAACCTGTTCTTCTGGTGAAACCGGGGGCCAAGAACAAGATCGGCTTCGCACCGCACGGTGCCGGCCGGGTTATGTCACGCACCCGCCACCGGGCTCTCTATGAGCACATTCCTGAAGAGGAACTCGTCGCGCGCGAGACCGCGAACATCGACGCCCGGTTCTACTGCGGTATCCCGGATACGTCGGAGCTTCCTTCGGCCTACAAGTCGGCAGCCAGCGTCCAGCGCGACATGGCCGCCTTCGGGCTCGCTGATGTCGTCGACAGGATCATGCCCTTTGGCTGCATCATGTCCGGTGACGTCGAGCGCAATGCGCCCTGGCGCCAGAAGAAGTCCTGATCCAGATGCCCGGCGTAGAAATATGCCGGGCACTTCTTACACTCCCCGGAACTTGGCCAGGTGATCCCTTTTCCCACGGATCCAAGCCTATCCATTCACATAGAGTTCTCACATGCCCGACGCTGCCCAGGCGCTCTTCCCTCTGACAGAGAAGATCGTCACTGCCTTCTCCCTCTCGGACAGGCGGATCGAAGCCCACGACCCCGACGAGGCGGACGACGAGGACGTCATCTATCTCGAAGCATCCGCCCCGAGCGACATCAGCGATGGACGGGTACTCTCCATCCAATACTTCCCCGCTGAGGAAAAATACCTTGTGAGGTTCGAGACGGCCCACCATGTCGGAGGCTGGCCCACGCACTGGACATCCTCCCTTGCCAGCGCAGATGAGATCCTCGCCGAAATCCGCAGGACCCTTCCGTCATTCGCCTGCTGAGATCAGCCACTCCGGATCCAATCCCTCTATAGCTCCAGCCTCGCTGTCCGCTAACGTTGTCTCTCGCCTGTCTGCAAGGTTCGTTCTTCCATGCCCTCATCCATCCACCAATCGACCACACCCACTCTCTTCCATGGATCGAGCGCGGGGAATACCTACGGCTACTTGCACGCTGACCGCATGCTCACGCGGCGCCTGAGAGCTCGAGGCCTGAAGGGCGCACGACACGGAAAGAAGATCACCTTCGCATCAACGAGCTCTGCACAAGCGCGAGAATATGCGTTCAGCGAAAATCACCTATACGTGGCTGTACCCCACCCTGGCTCGATCATCACCTGGGCCACGGGCATCAAAGACATGGTCGTTTGCTTCGAGACCTTCTTACAGGAGCGATGGAGGAGATCGGAATACTTCTTCCAAGGCGTCGATCAGTACGATCTTCTTTCCGACACCCGCGGCTGCCTCGATACCATCGGATGCTACCTCAGCAACCGCCGGCAAGAGGCAGCCGTCTCGAGAATGATCGACACCTTCTTCGAAGAGTGCGACATCCACGAGTTCATCTACCAATCCGCGCGAGACCTCGCGCGCCTGGATGGCCACCAAGGCGAGGTATCAATATCCGGCGGCTGCACACTGGAACGATGCGAGCAACTTCCCGTAGCCGCCTGATCATCCACACCACATCCCCTCCTCTATGACGAGCGCCCTGGTTGGCGCATCCATTCCCTATCGGAACGCCAATGTCACAACATCATCGCGCCAGCATCACCTTCACTGAAATCAGCAAGAAATCTTCGATCACGTCGACCTCAGCCCGACCCGCAGAAAATGACCTCGCAGGGGCAATCTATCTGGGCATGCTGCTCCGATCGGAGAAAACCTCACCAGTCACGGCCGCTCTGCTCAAGGAACGCGCTGCCTGGACCAACATCCCATTCTCCGCCGATGGTAATCCTCTCCCCTGGACGACCTCATTCGAGTGTGACGATGGCCACCCCTCGACCCGATGGACCGAGAACACCGCAGCAGATGGCGAAGGGGCCTGTTGCCCCATCTGCGACAACGAGCTGGAGGGGACCAATTGCGGTCAATCGACCTCACGCTGGTCCGGACCTCAGGACCCCTTGGAGATGGCCCTGTGGGAGCTGCTCACACAATGAGTTTCGTCACCCCTGAAATCGACTATGTCTGGTGTTCGGACTATCACGATCATCCGCGTTCGGGTCTTGCTCGACACCAAGGCCTCCTCTGCTGGTTCGACTATCGCGACGACACCAACGACTTCGAGCTCAAGCCTCTGGCAAGACTGGAAAAGCTCCGCGCCATCGCACAATGGCGCTGGTTCGAAATTTGCGTCGGGAAACATTGGTCGAAGCCTGAGGGCCCAACCTTTCAGAGTCGCCGCGGACAGTGGTTCTGGAGGCGCCTCGCAAACCTCTACTACGGGAAAGAAGTTTTTCTGCCACGCAGAAAACCTTGAGCCAGACAGTCTGAATGACCGCTCATTTTCCTTTTTTCGAAAAGGACAGACTTTCAGACATCCTACCGACAAAGGCTACATACACATGCTGACTCTTGAAAAGCTTGCAAACGAAATGCGCCCGCATCACAACGAGATTTGCATTATGTTTGATAGTCAACTCGTTCGCCTCATCGGCGTCAGTCAAGATGACCATGACCTTTACTACATCGTCCAACCAGACAAGAGCCGCTGGGATGACACGAAGATTGTCCATGCATCTGCCGTCGGACATATCCAGCCGCTTCGGGGTGCAATCCCGCTCGATGCATACGAGCGAATGGATAAAATCTTTGAGCTCAAAGGGAGAGCCCCGGTCGAGCATTTCCTCGTCAAGGACGAGCGTATTTGGGATCCCGATCGGACCACCCGAGATCGCTATATCTCGAAGTGCGATCGCTTCCTGCTGACATTCGATCGGCAGCGACCCGATGATCGCTTCGCTCTCTGGCGAAGCTACCCCGATGAAGCCGGCCGCGAGGATGCACTTATCCTGAATGGGGAATTCGCGAAACTCGAGAAATTCGCGCAGGAAATGATCGCTGAACTCAAAGAGTGGGCCGACGAGCGCGCCCGCGCATAGAAGACCTCGATCAGCCCCGGACCAATGTCCGGGGCTGATTTTCGTGTACGCAGATATTGACCGTCGATAGCGGCGCCCCGCGCTCATGGCGATAGGTCACCAACGGACCATCTCGCCCCGCCGAGTAGTCGAGACAAAGAGCATTTCCCGCCTGAAGCTCCGGCGTCCCTTGCATCCAATAGTGACCGAAGAACACTGGAAGTTCATCAGCTCCATAGAGGAATTCCACCGCATCTCCCGGGGCGTTCCCCGAAGGTAGCTCAGTCGGATCCGCAACGGACATGGCCAGATCCCTCCAGGACGTGCTTCGCCCTCCCCACCACTTCACGCGAACACGTTCACGGCGAGTGCCTTCCTCGTCGTAGATCCCGTATCCCGCCGGCAGGACCAAATCGGGACCCTTTGCGATCTGCTCCACGTCCGCCTTGACAGGATGTCCTTTCGTTGCGGCCTGATGAAAAAGTTCTTCACCAAGAACGAGGTCAGGTGAGAGTTCGCGCAATCGCCCCACGGCCGAATTGTCCCAGCACGCATGAACTGCACGAAAGTCCTCAAACTCGATCGCAAGAGGAAGCGATTTCATCCATTCGATCGCCTCGGCCGCCTGCTTCGACCCCACCGGAAACTCGTGCAAGAACGTGCTGTGCTGACGAGTGTTCTTCTCCGACCGCGATCTCAGGGCCTCTCCAGTCGAGGGATCCTCCGTATGATAGTGGATAGCGTTCAGCTCATGGTTCCCCATCACTGCATGCGCCAGGCCAGCCTCCATCATGTCTCGCACAATCCGGAGCACGCCTCTTCCTGACGGTCCCCGGTCGATGAAATCTCCCAGAAACACCACAGTATCACCCGCGGAGTGCCGCCAGGCACCATTCCTATGACTGAATCCCAAGGATGACAGAGCACCCTCGAGCTTCTCGATCCGCCCGTGGATGTCCGGGATGATGTGCGTGGCCATGTCGATCTTTCCTTGAATTCGTCCAATAGGATATTGGCCGAGACCCCAATATCCGAAGCCTCTGTTGAACCTCCAATGCCATCTCCTCACCTGCCTGACACATCGGCCCCATCTCTTCGATGCATGGGCCGAATGCATCACCAAGGTGAGCTCGCACGGCCAGCCGTCACAGGACATGCAAGCGAACCCTCTCGGTTCACAGCTGCGCCCCGGGCCCGTTGGGGCGCAACTGACAAAAAATCCTGCACCACGATCTCTGCTACAGCACGAGGTTGCGCAGGTCTCAGGGCCCCGACCGACCGCGACCAGGAACGTGCGCAGGAGAAAACATGGCACAGGCCACGACCCTCACGATCAACACCGATACCATTTCCAGGATGGCAGACACGCTCTGCGCCCAGACGCCCGGACTGACCAAGAACGCCGTTCTCGGCGCCTTCGCCACCGCAATGCAAGGCCCTCGCGGCCATTGGGGCAGCCTAAAGAACTCTGACTCTCCGGTCACTCAGCCAGGCATTCCGGCCCCAGCCTCGGAGCCGCGCGACATCGGCAAGATCTTTCTGAATGCCAGCAGCGTCGACTACAACACCGACTATTTCTGGGAGAGATCGGAAAAGGCTTTCAGGAAACGGTTCTCCCGGGAGTTCGGCGTCGACCACGAAGCGCTCGAGCACGACAACGACATCAAGTACTGCGAAACCTTCGTCATCGATTGCGATCGTGGCACGGTGAAGGTCTACACTCCGTCCGCTGAAGCCCTCTCCGAAGAACTCAGCACTGCCTATGTGCTTTGGCGAGATGGCCCGTTCCACAATCCCAAAGAGATCTGGGAAGCCCTTCGCTGGGGAAACCCGGAAGATATCGTCTCCAACGAAGGGATTGATGAAATTGAAGTCGCTCTCCTCACGGAGTGTTCGTTCATGCTTCGCTTCGAACATAGCCAGTTTGGAGGTCCGAAAACCTGGCACGAGATCCCTATCGACGTCGAAAACCTGGTCCAGAATGACTTCGTCAAGATTGCCAAAAGCAAGGTAGAGATACCCAACGGGCACGGTGTGGGGTCCCTCTCCCTGACCGTCGTCGCCCCGGGTGACCCCGACTTCTGAATACGCCGGCGCGGCAATCACACTTGCCGCGTCTCTCCTCCGACACGAAAGATCTGCACATGTCTTGCAAGTGCCCGCACTGTGGCGAAACCATTGATGCCGACGCCTCATCCATGTCTTCCAATAGCGAGAGAGTGGCCAGTATTCGCGTCCGCGAAGTTCACTGGCACATCGTCAAGCTCGCTTTCGATCGAATGAATCTCAAGTTCGGCATGGAAGGATTTGGAGAATTCGCCAACCTGATGCCAGGCTTCGCGGATCAGCTGCCGATCGAGAGAACCGACTTTCGATACTTCGAAAACTCGTCCATAGCCTATGCCTTCCTCGGCATGGAGCGGGGCTATCACGTAACGACCAGGATCGAAGAAGGTGGCACCCGAGACTACGAGGGAAACGAGCGAAAGAAGGTCTTCGTAGACCTCACGCCTCACGACGACCGAAAGCCAATCTCGTTTCAGATTTCTGGCGGCGCCCCTGACGACGCCGCCAGATCCGTCTGCGACTACCTCGAAGACGCATCCCGGCGCATCACTCCCATGGAGTGAGCCAGCAAAAGGCCTACTCGTCCCGCAGACGACACCCCTCAACACCCATCCTCCAAAAAAGGGATTCACAATGTCTCTCGGAAACAAGCTTTCCAATACGCTCAAGGAGCTCGAGGCCGCTAAAATCAGCAAGGCCCAAGCTCGCGAGGCCGAACAAAAGATGAAGATCCTCGAAGAGCGACAAGCGCTCGAGGCACTGGTCCTGCGCGCCCAAAATCATATCGCAACGAAGATCGAAGGCGGCTTGGTCCCGCACTTCAAGATCGAGAACTACGACCACCAGAAATGGGTCAAAAACGCGATCTCCGGCAAGGGTGCCCATATGGACATCTGGAACCACTTCATGATCTGGGCAGACGAACAGGAACTCGTCGTCAACGCGTTCGACGACCACGATGGTGTCGGCATGAGGTCCTGGATCTCTCTAACCGTGGCGCCGCGGTCCGAAGGAGACTCGAATTGAAGAAGTACGAAATGGCAGGCCGAATCCGCGAACTCCTCGGCACAAAAGCCCCACTCGGTCTCGCGAAGCTTAACGTCGAAGAGACCCAGTCCCTGATGGAGCTGATCGAAAATCGCGTGAACCAGGACCAGGGAAGCTGACCTGATACCGCATCAGTGTAGCTGAAGGCCTAATGGGGCCTTCGGCTTCTCAGATTCAGGCCCAAAAGCTCCGCTGACGCCCTCACCGCCCGCCGTGGTCGCCCCATTCGTCAGCGCCCTACCCTCAGCATCAACGCCGTCGACGAGCTCGACGACATATCCCGGGCCTTCAGTAGGCCCCTGGGCCAAACCTGTTTGCTTTTCGCGCAGCCTCGCCGGTCTGAATTTCCGAACTCATCACCCACGCTCAAGCGAACGCCTTATCCGGCGCTCATCGCCAAGCGCCAAATTTCGAAGAAAGAAAGACAGAATGTCCCAGGAAACGCTCCACTTCGGCATGCACGAGAACCTTCTGTTCGATGTTATTCTCAAGCAGGCTGGCACACTGCAGAAAGCCATCATGGAAGGCGTGATGAACGCCATCGATGCCGGCGCAACCGCCTGCCATGTCGAGCTCGATACGACCAGCTTCTCGATCTCCGATGACGGGCACGGCTTTCAGTCCAAGGATGACATCAAGGAACTCTTCGCTATCTTCGGTACGCCCCACCAAGAAGGTGACGCGACCTATGGTCGGTTCCGCATTGGGCGTGGTCAGATCATGGCCTTTGGGAGCAACTCCTGGCGCTCTCGCCACTTCGAGATGCGCGACATCGACATCAAGAACAAAGGGCTGAAATGGACCCTCATCGAACACGCAGAGGACCACAAGGGAACCCGTGTAGATGTCGATCTCTATGAGGCCCTCATCCCCTCTGACCTGGAACGCATCAAGTCCGAGGTTCGGCAGTTCGTGGCCTGGAGTCAGGTCCCGGTCTACCTGAATGGAGATCTCATCTCCAAGCATCCCTCAGAGGGCAAGTGGGACCACGAGGACGAGACCGCCTACTACTCCCTCTCTGCGGAGCGCAACCAGCTGGCCATCTACAACCTCGGTGTGCTGGTCTCCCACTTCTGGGCAGGCCGCTTCGGCATGGGTGGTATCGTCATCTCCAAGAAGCCACTGGAGGTGAACTTCGCGCGCAATGACGTCATCAGCACCTGCCCCGTGGGAAAGGCTATTGCCGGCTTCATCAAGGCGCAAGCCAACAAGGGGATCAAGAAGAAGAGCCGCCTTACCGACGGAGAGCGGGATCTCCTGGTCAAGGACTTCCTTGCCGGGGAGCTCGATATGCAGACCGCGGTCAAGCTGCGTGGCCTCTCCGATGTGACGGGCCGGACGTGGCCGATCGACAAGCTCATGCAGATCCCGAACCGGTTCGGCGGAAAGCTGGCGGTAGCTGAGCGGGGAGACCTGATGCTCGAGACCGCGCAGCGCCAGGGCATCGCGTTTACCGTCGACGAGGCAACACTGGAGCGCTTCGGCGTCTCGGACGGGAAAGCCCTCCTCGACAGGATCGCCCTCGCCGCACGCTCTGTTCTTCGCAAGTCCGAAGACGATCATAGCCGCTTCTACGGCGAGAGATACACCCTACAACAGATCGCCGACGACCTACCCTCCAGGATCACGGTCGTAGCCCGGAATGACCTCTCCGCCTTCGTGAGCGCCGATCATATCGCACTATCCGAAAAGGAAATGACGCCTGAGCGAAAGACGATGCTGCAGGCGATCGAGCGGGGCTACATGCTACTCCTGCAAGCCCTCAATCGTGCTCAATACGAAGATCGACGCTTCGAGTATCGCCAACTGAAACTCGGCCGCTCGGAGACAGCATATGCCTGGACGGATGGCAAGCAGACCATCTGGATCGACATCGAGCACGCCCGGGCCCTGCGCCGCGGCATGACCGGCGCCTACCAGATCGCAGGCACGCTCCTTCATGAGATGCTCCATGAAGGCCCTGACACCGGGACGCACCAACACGATCTGCCGTTCTACCAGGCCTATCACGATATCTCGGGTCTGCCCCAGGATCCGCTGGGTCTGGCGGCCGAGCGCATGGTGAAAATCTTCATCGCGAAGCTGCGCCAGAACAAGAAGAAGCTGAGCCAGCACCTCCTCAAGCAGGACGACAACGACGCGATGATCGAGACCCTGCGCGCCGAAATCGAAGATCAGGCTTAGCGCCCACATTCCCTCGCACGAAACCAGCGGGGCCCCTTCAGGCGGCCCTGCCCTTCGGGTGCAATCACCCACCAATATCCAACTGAAGGTCGAACACCACGATGACCAACGCTCACCTCGTTAAGCTCTCCGGCATGGGGGATCACCACTGGTATCTGCTCGATGATGCCGCCTGGTCATACCTGGAGGCCTGCTGCGACTGGCAGCGCGGTACACCCACGCCTGCCATCCCGGACGCTGTCGTCGACCAGTACCTCGAAGAGCACGGAGAAGATGACCGCGACGAAGCGCTCGATGCCCTCACCCTGAATCCCCGCAGCTCGTCGGGGGACAATGATATCGCGCTGAACCTTGCGCCGTCGAAATTCAACGGCGAGAGCTTCCTGAGCTTTGAAGCAAGCATCGCCGATCTCAATGCCTTCGTCGCAAAGCACCAGCTCACGCTCCATGAGGCGTACGACGGCTACATCTACTGAAGGGTTTCCTCGGCCGGCGCCGCCCGCCGTGCTGTCGGGGAGGCATATAATCGGCACCGCGGTATCCTCCCACACAAAGAATAGTTTGTGTGGGAAAATGGCTCATGGCGAGCGGCCGTTGATCCTCAACGACGATGGGGGCCTCTTCGCAGCAGCCCCCATTGAATTCTTGTATGCATCCCGTCGCGAGGTCGGGATCGGAAGAGCAGAGAGCTCCTACTGATAGTTGCCGATCATGGCCTCGGCGCGGGCCCGGGCGTTCGTCGAGCCACTCTCATCCTGAACAGCCTGATAGACGGCGATGGCCTGGGCGTTGGACAGGTCAGTGGCGCCAGCGCCCGGGGCGATCTTCTCGAGCGCCGAGCGAGCAACATCGCCGGTCTTGAACGACTCGATGAAGGTCTCGCCGAAGGTGCCGGCCGAGGCCGCGCCAGCAAGCGAAGCTGCCGCAATGACGGATGCGGCGACAAAGGTTCCGAAGGTTTTCATGTTGTATCCTGTGCGATCTCTATGGAACTGCAGACGAACGCCGATTGGAGCCCGCCTTGGTGCACTGGAGATGGAAACAATCCAGAAAGCTCCAAGCACGAAATAGATCACGAGTTTTCTCGCAGAATTTATCCGTCAGACGCCAATTGCGCCCGTCAGATTATTGGAGTATATTCCCCCTAATTTCCAAGCGCTTACCGCAAAGTGGATCCCGAATAAAAACCACCGATCTCGTAATTCAATGCCGAGAATGCCAGATATGATCTGGATTCATCAGAGTTTCGATATCTCGGAACCAACAACACATTCGATCACAGCCTCGTCAGGGCACGCTACGACCTGAGCAGAATACACCCACCCTTTCCCCGGCGCAGGAGGCCGACTATATCGAGGTGCAGAACCCGATCCTCGCTACCCTCCCTACGGAGCACCTCATGCCCGCCGGACACGTTGCCTGGCTTACCTGCGCCTGCGGACACGATGTCGCCATCCCCCTGCGGACCTTGAAGCCCGAACAGCTCGATGAGCCCGGATGGACTATCAAGAACGAGGTGCTCGAGAAGATGCGATGCAGCCAATGCAAGAGGGTCGGGATGCCGCAATACGTCCGGTTTGGCTGGTCTCACGTTCAGGGCTGACCTTGAAAATCACCGCCAGTCCTGATTGAAGACCGGATCCCACCCATCTCCGTCAAGGAAATCCTCTTGCAACTCACCAAGCTCAGCGACCAACAGATCCGCAGTCTCCATCCCATCGAGGAGATCGAGGCAGCGATCACGGAGATCCTGACGACGGAAGGCCTGGAGGCAATCCACGAGTTCATCACGGAGAAGGAACTCTCCGAGCGAGGACATCTCGTCAGAAGAGCCCTGATCCAGCAGATGTATCTCGCGCAGGCCTGGACAGAAGTCAGTGCTACCCCTCATGCCGTGCAGGAAATCATGACGCATTGCGCCCTGCTCGACGACCTTGGAACCCAAGGATCAATGAAGGGACGCTACCTTCGCGCCTCGCCTTTCCTCGCTGCACTGTTCATGAACACGGAATACCCGGTGTGGGACATCCTCCAGGGGCGGCTCGACCCCATCATGCTGACAGTAGAAGACACCGAGGATGGAGCCCTGCTGAGCCTTCCAGCCTCCGGATACATGCAGTAGCGCTACACACCACACTCCAGGGGCAGCGTGGTGGTGAGCTCCTGATGCGATAGGCCAGCGCACCCCGAAGAGAGACTTCGGGGATAGCGACAGTACGCCCTAACGACCAAAGAAACGGCTCGGGGTCCGTCCCTACTGCCGACGTCGGAAGCAGAAACCCACCTTCTCCGCATTCCTCCGTTTCACTGCGCGCTTCTCGGCCGCGTGCATCCGACCTCGATCCCACCCCGATCGGGGCCACGCCCAATCAAGATGCCATGGCCCACGCGCGCCTCATCGCCCATCTCGTCCAGAATGGGTGGGACGCCCCGATCGAACTCGAGCTCCCTGTCTCGGGACATACGACGACTACGAATTGGCCAATCCAGGATGGAAATCACCGGCTCTTCGCTGCCATCTATCGCCTGGACGACGAGATCGAAACCGTGATATCTGGCTCTATCGATCTTGCCGAGGAACTCTTCGATCTCGAAGTGACGATCGTCGCCTAGAGCCCTCCGAGATCCTCGGTTCAGCATCCGAACCGTGCGGAGTCTGGACCCGATGATCCAACTCTCGCACGACCGGGCGTCCTTCCGACCGGCGCTTCAGCGCCGGCGGATGAGTTCCTCAACCGCCCGCCCGGCAAAGCCCGCAGGATCAACGCCCAGTGCCGTTGCCATGCGACACAATCCGCCGACATCGTATGGCACGGCCTCACCCGACACCAAGCCTCCAAGCCAATCTCTGTCGACGCCCGCCATGGACGCCAGCTCGTCCATGGAAACACCACGCTCAGCAGTCAGGGAGTTGACCTCCAACGCCAAAGGAGAAAGCGCTTCGGAACTCTCTTCCAGCACCAGGGTCGGAACAAACCCTCGCCTGCGGAGCAACCAGGGCTCCGCAACCTCGGCACTCACCCTCGCCGGCTTTCCTTCGGTCTTGATCCCATCCGCGCTGAGCGAAGTCCGCACCGCCGTCTCCCCGATGTCGGCCAGGAGAGAAAGCTCCCGGATTGTCAGTCCACTGCCATGCAGTAGTTTCATCCGCGCCATCGTCATCTCCAGAGTGCGCCGCAGCGCCCCATCCTCCTTCGCGAGCGGCGTCATCTCTCCGCCAAAGCTCGTATGCGGTGCACCACTGAGGAAAGCTTCCAGATCCCCCCAATCATCCTCACTGAAGTCAGTTCGTTCAGCCGCGGTGCCCATCTGCAAAGCAAATGCGCACGCCGTCTTGATCTGAACGGTGATCCCAAAGCGATCAAGATCGATCCCTTCGAGCAGTTCACGGAAGTTGCCGGGCATTGACCCCGTCGAGAAGTCTTCAAGACCGATCCCTAGATAAGTCTCGGCCAGCCCTTCATCCCCCGAGGAAACGATGATCTGGCAGGCGATGCCCAGCAGCACCTCCCGGAGGTCATCCATAGCCTCCGACATGACCTCTGCCGCAGTGATAGCGGGCGTGTTGCGACGGATCATTGAGCAACTCCTTTCAGCTTGGAGATCTGGGCAGTCAGCCGATCGTAGCCAGCACGAAGCGCTGCTCCATTTGTCTGGCGAGATGCCTCCTCGGCCGGCTTTCGTCCGAGGAAGACTGCAACGCGCTCAGCGTTGGCTCCGCTCGGATGCGGCATTCCGCTAAGCACACGATCCCTGTTGAGCATACCGCTTTGAACCAGATGACCCAGCGCCTCATCTGCCTTCGGCCCCAGCGGGAGCCAAAGGGCCTCCGGCAGCTGCCGAACTTCTTCGGCGAGGTATGTGTCGACCATCCGTCGCAACACAGGCGTCTTCAGCATGTTCGGCATGCCGTTGTAGTTCTTACCATCCCGGAAAACCGGGTAGCGGAGGGCCGAAGTGAAATGAACCTGGCGGCTGCCATTTTCGAAGAGTTGCCCGGAGGTCTTCAGGTCAAAGAAATCGGCAACACCGATCGCATCGAGCATCGCCACCAGGTTGGAGCGCATAGCCCCACTGAAACTGGCATGGCTCTTGGCGCGGAGCAATGCCTCCTTGTCATCGAGGCCCGCGGCCATGGCCGAGCGGTATGCCTTGATGGCTGCAACTGCCTGGGTCTCCCCGGGGGTAATCCCGACGATCACGAGACGCGCGGAGCGGTTTACATGATCGAAGGGTGCATAAGCCACCCGCAGATCGCCTTCTTGCGCCATGATCAAAGCCGCCGACGACAGAAGCTGATTAGCGGAGCCCTCTGCGAGGCGGGAGAGATAGTTCTGCGGGAAAAGAGAAGTGTGTTCCAAGGGAAGCAGGTCCTTCAGGATTGGAGAGTTGTTCAAATGAAGCGGCGGCGGGTCGCCCGAGCGACCGTCACGACTTTGGCGCCTGACGTTATGATGAAGGCGCCGTGGAACCGCCGGAGACGCTGGATTTCAGATGCTGCAAGCTCATCAGCCGCGAGCTCAATCGCTACCCGGTCAAGGCGCAGTCCGGTGCAGCCGCGAGCGCTGTAGCTCGCGCCAAAAGCGTAGATCGCCTCAACAACGGCATCGGGGATCGAACGCTGCGCTGCGCGCTGAATTGCATGCTTTGTGAGTTCCATTGGTGCCTCCTTTAGTATGTGAAGCTTATACGAATATACTTCACAGCCAGTCAAGCATAAAAGTATACTGCGGACACCTGTATATACTCTAACGCCTGACGTCGGCTTGTCGCGAAGAGACCGTCGCCACCCTCAGCGATCATCACCTTCCCGAACGCGGGAAGGATCACGTCAGCGCTGCGCAGAAGTGGACGAACAGGAACCGCGTCGTTCACCTAAGTGGCCCCGTGGGATCAGATCAGCACCCCCCGCAGTCTCGAGGGGAATGCCTGCCATGATCCACGCGAGGACTGGGCGGCCCCTCGACCACCGCGGACCTTCCCAATCTTTCCGGAGATCCATATTCTGAAAGAATCGCGGCATGAGCGTCGACGATTGAGGCTTCAGCTCGAGCTGACCTTGATCGACCGTTCGTCCGAGCGGGTCTTGCGCGGTATCCCTATCGCGTGAGACCCGCAGGACCTCTTCGATCGCCGAAACTGCAGAACAACCCGAAGGATCATCATGGCCAAGTTCGATCGAACCGAAGAGGGACACGCCCGAGCAGTCCGCTACTGCGCGGACCTCAACCGCTTGCACGGCCGCGACTACGCGATCGTTGTTCACCGCGAGGACCTATCCCACTACTCGGTCGGTCTCGCCAGCCTCGTTCACAAGGACCACGTGGCCGACGGCACGGCCGCCAACATCGTCGACAAGGATCAAAACTTCACCCCAATGTTCCAAGGCGACGATTGATTTCGCCCGGCGCTGCCTGAGATCCATCTTCCTCACAGGCACGCAACAACAGAGGATGCCAAATGCGCTACTTCATCCAGGTCGGGAGCCTTCTCGACGCCTCTTAAGCTGTCCAGCTGAAGAGGAGCCCAAAATGGGCAAGACACACCGCAAGTCCAAAGACCATGCCAAGTATGGCAACTTCGAAAACTACCATCTCTCCAAGAACCAAATCCTTATCTCCATGCTGCGCTGGAGCAGGATGGAAACGGAGAAGGAATATCGGGACTGGAACAAGTCCCACTGGGATCGTGAGGGCCGCGACGGCGGCACCTACGACAGCGGCAACAAGGTCTTCAAGACCCTCTCCAAGCGCCACATCCGGCGCGCCGGCCGTCGGGCGATCCTTCAAGCCCTCGATCGTGACGCCTGGGAAGACGCAATCTTTCCCAGCGACCGCGACGGGAAGAAGTTCCTCGATACCGTATGGTGGTAGAAGGCACGTGAGCCGCCGGGAAGCCGGCGGCTCACTGCGCTATTTCGCCAGGACAACCTGGCAATCCCCTCCTCAGGAAGACAAAGGAACAACCGTGCCCGACATCGCAAACCTCGAAACCTTGGTCGAGGACCTCACTGAAGACGAGAAGCACTTCCTTGCTCGCGCCGAGTTCCTCAAGTTCCGGAGTCTGATCCTTGAGCTCACGCCGAAATCTCTAGCCGGCATGCAAGCAGCGATCGGAGCTGCCAAGACGTACGAACTGGCGCCGGACCATCTACGAGAAATGTGCCGTGGAGTAGCCCTCACGGCCTTCGACCCGACCCGCATTCAGGAATTTCGAACGATCCACGACGCGATCCAGAAAGACACTTCAGGTCTCCTGAAAACCGTCTAGGTCTTCAGGTCCGCAGGAAGGTCTGACCCCGACAGCAGCGCTGCACCCGAACTGGCCACGCCGCGCGCGGCCGGCTTCTTTTTCCGATCAGCGTGGCGGCCGCAAAAGGTTGGCTTCCCGTCGACCAAACCATAGCGCGCCTGTGCCGTGCAGCGCCGCGGCCCCTTCCCTTCCCGGGGTTCCAATGCCTGGCATTGGTACACGAGCTTGGTCATCTCAGCCTCCCAAATATTCCGCGGGAGAATACCGATAGCGCATGACATCTCCAAGATGTCCTGGCTTTCCAGATCTACATATCATCGAAAGCGCCCGCGCATTCACTGCGCGGGCGCCTCTGAATTCATTTCCTGTGCAGTGTCCGAAGCACGTTCAGCCCATCTGGCCTGTGCTTCATAGAGGATCGTTAGTGCCGGATCCGGCGTCGCATTTCTCGAATGACGCTTTCCCGAACTCGGAGCTGGCTTTCCAGAAGCTCCTTCTTCGTGCAGTTCCGATAGGCCTTGGCCAGGACCCACTCCGCCGTCCGGATCAGGTGATCCCGTTTCGCCGCCCGCTTTTGGTCGTCCATGCTCATTTCCAGCAATCTCCATGCCTCGCGCCCCGCCGGATGGCAGGGCAAAAAAACGAGGCACTGGATGTGGCTAAGGCATACAGCGAGCCTAGTTCGTTGAACGACACCAGGCAAGACGGCATCCTTCCGATTGCGCTCAGCCAGCCACACTGATCCCCGCGCCTCTCATGCCGTCATGAGCCTTCCCCTTCAGATATCCTTCATCATCATGATGATCATCATCTGGTCCTGAGCGGGTTACCGCAGTCCGTCACCACCTCCACCCTTCATATTTGCGTCATCCTACAACCGCAGGCATAGTCCTCGTCATTCGCTGCAAGCGGATGTTTTGAGGAATCGGATAATTACATGACGCTGAAAAATACTTTTCTTATCGCTGGCCTGTCCATTTCCCTGGCGGCGACCGCTTACGCACAATCGGATGTTCTTCCGTCGGCCAACGCAACCTTTGAGGGTTGGGGCGAAGAGTCTGGCTGGAATATCCTGATCGACAAGAGCCGCAATACCTGCTTCATCGAGGCGATCGACAGCAACGAAACCGTCGTTCAGATGGGCCTCACCGCAGACCACAAACTCGGCTACCTGGGCGTGTTCAGCAAGACCCTCGAGATCGAAGAGGAAAGCACCCCCTCGTGATCGCGCTCGGCGAGAACATCTACACGTCGGAAGCCACGATCAACAGCGAGACCCTCTCCGACGGCTACGTCGGCGGATACATCCTCGCAGACAACGCCCAGTTCATCGACGATATCATGACGAAGTACACCATGATCGTCTTCCCCGAAGCGTCCTACGCCTTCGAGATCAATCTCGATGGGACCTTCAAGGCGATCGAGGCTGCGCGCAAGTGCAACGAAGAGCAGATGAGCTGACCTCGAGGAAAAACTCCGGCATCTGACGATCAGGTGCCGGCCTCTGCATCAGTCTCCAAATCCGCGGCCGACGCCACCGCCTCAGATCAAGACATTGCCAGCGAAGATGCTACCAGCAGCAAAAGCACCGCCGCCAGGATCAATAACCAGAACCAGCTCTGATTGATGATCGGCGTTGGCTGATAACAAGCGCCGCACTCGTTGCGTCCGAACCGAACCTTGTGCCCGCAGGATTGACAACTGAAGAACCTCCTACTCGAGACCGACATAGATTTTCGAAACCTTTCCTTGCTCTCTTGAATAAGCAGTCCCCGTTCGGGAAACCGCAGCAGATCGGTCGTTCCGAGCCATGACACACGCTCGAAGCAACTCCTTCCAGAACCGATCCACAACAGAGGAAGCGGAAATCCTTTGGCTCCGCCGTTCTGGGCAGTCAGCCCTGGATTGATTTTTTGGCTGCACGCCTTTTGCGGGGCATAGTCGCACCCCCAGGCGCACTGGCTCGTCCTACGCGACGGCGAACTTTTCCTCGGCATTGAATGCAACCGACGGAGAATGCGGACAAATCTGCTCTGTTCACTCGCCTTCGAACAACGCTCGTATCTCAGCCATCACCGGCTAAGTCAAAAGGATCGAAGCCAATCGCGCCCCTTTCGCTCCCAGATGGAACAAATGATCAGGGCTTAGGCAGCAGCCTCGCTCGAGAGCCCATCAGGATCCTTCGTTCAGGCGACCCCTGATCTGCTTACCTGCCTTGAAGAACGGGATAGTCTTCGCCTCGACGTCGACTGACGCTCCCGTTCTCGGGTTACGGCCGGCCCGGGCATCTCGCTTCCTGGCCGAGAAAACTCCGAAGCCTCGCAGCTCCACTCTGTCCCCACGAGCCATCGCATCAACGATCTCATCGAAGATCACATCCACCACGCGCTCCGCATCAGTGAGCCGCAGCTCTTCGTTTTCCTTCGCGATGATCTCCACAAGCTCGGATCGAAGCATCAGACTCTCCTGGCTAGAAACTATCCCTTGGGTTTCTTTCATGTTCTTAGAGACTTGCCCCAAAGTCAAAGACTAGGTTGAGCACCAACGGAAAGCCCACCGAGGGCAGAAGTCTTCGGAAGCTCCGATTTCAGCAAATCAAGACATCGTGCCCCAGACTATCGTCCAGGTCTTGCGGGCAAACTGACAATCGTCCCAGCCCTCCCGATGCCTGACGCATGGGAACGAGCTTCCAAACTCTTTCTATCTGCCTGGGTTCCGGTCCCAAGTCGTTTCCACGGGCGTCGGTCTGCGACCGCCCGTCGAAACAGACTTTGAGACCGGAGATTTTCGCGATGAACACCCTCACCTTTCGCTGCACCCCCAACACCGACGCAGGTGAAAAGAACACCGTTCACGTCGAGATGCTGCTCGACGGATCCAGCCCGTATGGCGGGCTTCTCGATGTCGCCGGCATCCTTTTTGGAGGCGCCGCAGAGCGTTGCTCCTACTACCTCTACACTTGCTCTTGCGGCGTTGCAGGCTGCGAAGGCTTCCACACTCCGCTCGAACAAACCCGCAAAGGCAATATCGTCACCTGGTTCATCGAAGATGAGAAGCTCTCCGATCTCCTTGGCGCAAAAGAGCTGACCTTCGACATGGAGGACTTCGACGCCGCCCGAGCATCCCTGTTTGCCGATCTCAAGGAGTTCGAGAAGACATCGCTGTATGCCGAGTCCTTGATGGACACAGACTGGACCGAAACGAACGAAGAAGTTCGAGTGGGCATCAAGCTCGAGCCTCTCGCCGCACGCCTCTCGCCATACTACCATGGGCAGACGGCGATGAACAAAGCCATCGACAACGCCACGGATCCATTTAATCCCGGCAACCTTCGGATCTCCTGGGGGCTCGCCCCTCGTCTGGACGACGCTGAGCCGGCCGTCGAGAACTTTTATCCGATCGACGCCGTGCACGCTGCCCTGCAGCTCCTGAATGCAGGAGAAAGCGTCACGCCCGACAATGCAGTTCGTGTGGCGCTCCTCCCTGCTGTCTCGAACATCATTCGTGCATTCGTCGACACCGGCGACGCCCAAGCGGCCGAAGAAGCGTTCCGTCCTTTCAGGGTATTCCTCGAGGAAGATCACCTCGATGATCCTGACACGCCCTACTTCCATACGGATGCCGACGGGCCGTTCGTGCGTTTCCCCTAGAAGGGGGCCACGCGTCGTCCGATCTTCTCCTGCACCTGACCAAAGCAAGGCAAACTAGATGCGGCAGCTCAAACTGAACCGACAGAAAGCCCGCACCCCCGGCAAGAAGCTCTATTGGTGCGGGTGCGACCTGGGACGCATTGGTCATAGCGGTCGGTGCCGTGCCTGCGGCGCCACACGCAAAGGAACAAAGGACAAGAAGGCCGGACCAACATCCGACTGACCTTTACTCTGTGAGACGCCACCACCAGAAGGGCGGCGACGAGGCGCACCCTCCACTCAATCGGCGCGCCTCGCTCGCGTAATTCGTTCCCGCCCTCCCGGTCGGCAAGCCAAGTGCAGGCATGCGACCTGGAACGACATCAAGCCAGAAATATTGGCGACAAGACAAGAACCCATGGGCCGCCTCAGCGCTCATGGGCAAGGAGAGAAACACCCATGTTTCCGGACACCACTCCCCACAACACCCAGATCGACGACGACCTGCGCGATGCTCAAGTCCTTGAAGACGCACGACAGGCTGGAATTCTGCCTCAGGAAATCGTGCATTGTGGAAAGGCCATCGCAAAACGCGCCGCACGGCTCTTCGCCAAGTCGTCTCAAGCCCCAACGGGCGACGAAATGATACCTCACTCCGCGCACGTGCCGCCCCTTCTCGCCTTTGACGGAGAAGCCGTCGACGGAGAAGTCAGGCTCGCAATCGGCGCAATCGCAGAGCTTCCCGGCAAAGTCCCAAGCTCCGAACTCGTCGCGATCGCAAAGCTTGTCGAGTATCACGCACGCTACTCACAGACCGCCCCTGCCGGCTTCACACCCGCAATCTGGCTCAAAGAACTCAGCAACATCGCTGCAGATCTTCTGCGAACGTTCTACGATGCGGAAAGATCAGTCGATGCGACCGCCCACAGCCATGCGCTTCGCAACAACTGCATGCGCCTAGCTATCGCTCTTCCACACCTCCGAGCATAGATCGAAGCCTATCGGCTTCGGGAAAGATCGTTTCGGCCAATATAGGTCGAAACGATCTACCAGCAGGAGACAACATGGCGTGGCCAGCAACATTCGCCCACCCCACTCGGGAAGCTCTCGTCCTGGTCCCGTCTGACCGGGCTATTCCTCAGGACCTCGGGGAATACCGGACAGGGCGAAACCTCGAGACGGACATACTCCCGAAATCCGCCCTTCTCTGCGCCAGTCAAGATGGGAGCATGATCGTTGATGACGATGGGCTCGTGCACTTTGCCTTCGAAGGAAACGCCAATGGCGCCGTCAATCTCGAGAGATTTCATGAACGGTGTCAGTGCGCAGCCGGCCGGCTGGCAACCCGGGCGCCGAGCAGCGCATACGGTCACGCGCAAGCGGAAGACCTCACCCCTGTCGCCAGCTTCGACCTCCTGAACTACGTGTTTGTGGAGGTAATCGATGCCGCGGCGATGGAGCTTTGGGCAGGCGAGCCTGTATCGAGCTTTCTGCCTCCTCCCGGCCTAAATACTCCGTCTGACGACGCCAGCATCACTGCGCCGCTCACACAGCTCCCCATGCGTTCTTTGGCGAACGGGCACGCCGGCATCTTCTTATGGATGCTCATGGACGGCACAATTCTATCGAAGGAAGGGCCTTCGCCGCTCGTCGCCTGGCGTCCAGGAGATGACGGTCTCCCTGAACTCCTGGAGCGTGCAGGACTGGAAATGTCCAAGCGAATGCTGTTGGCGCCCAATCGCGAAGGCTCCGCGGTGGAAGAATAGGTCCTCCCCCTGTTCGTCCCTGGATGGGTTCCTCCTGTGAAACCCCATCCCGCGACGAAAAGGAGGCGGACATGAAATTCCTTAAGAAACTGTTTAACCGCCTGGTCAAATTCCCGACCCTGTCGGCCCTTCCCGTCCATCTAAGCGCACTGATGCTGACGGTCGATCTGCGGCTCGCTCGCTCGTTCGATCGGGATCTCCCGCATCCCCTGGATCGGGATCTCGTCCTGAACGTCGTCCTCGTGGCCGAACTTCTGCTTCTCGCCGTGCGGCTCGCCGCCCTGCTCGCAGAATTCCTGCTCCGCAGCATCGCCACCACGATGGGGCATGTTCGGGACCTGGTTGCCGTATCCCGGCGCCTCGTCGCTCATGCCGGCGGATGCCTGGTTCGCACCGGTGGAACCGCCGCCCTCCGGGCCTGGACCCCGTGTCAAACTGCGACCTCGGAAAACGATATGCGCTTCCCCAAGGGGCGCGCACCTTCGAATTTCATTTACGCAGCACTGAGCGCGCAGACGTCCAGGGCCTAACCATCCCTCTGGGCACCGCGGAGCTTGCTCATAGAGCATCTCCCGGTGCCCAAATTTTCTGCCTTCAGCATCGATCCCATTCTGTTGGCTGAACGCCTCTCCGACACCGCTCCCACACAAGGATCTTCAAATGTCCCGTATCCCGTCTGTCCTCTTCTTCGCTGCCGCATTCGCTCTCCTGGCGCTCATCGTCTCCCCGGGCGTCGTTGCGGACAACGTCAAGTCGGCCCTGGCTGCCGTGATCATCGCCTGCACCATTTTCGGAAGCGTCGCGGTGCTCCTGCGAAAAACCACCACGATTTGAGCTAACTGCCGGGCTTCACGGCCCGGCCCAACCGCATCAATCCAGCGGAGCGTCGCTAAGCTCTCGGACGCCTCAGGCGTTCGGTCGCAGCGCGTCGCCGACGGTAGCGCCGGCCACGCGCTGAATCACACAAGGAAAACTTCCCGGCCCTATCCCCGGACTAAAGTTCGGGGTTTGCGGGCTAATTTATGATGATCAAGCTGCCGTCGGCCCAATACCAACCATGGATATTGTCCAAATCCTCGCCGCTTCTCGAATAAGATATTCGGCGACCCTTCGGATTGAACCGCTCCCATATTCCGGGGATGACAAACTCTCATCGCCAAACCCTTCAATATCGCCCTGACCTCGACGGACTTCGATGCTTCGCAGTCTGCGCTGTCATCCTAGCCCACACAGAGGTCCCAGGTTTTTCAGGAGGATTTGTCGGCGTAGATGTGTTTTTCGTCCTCTCCGGCTTCCTGATCACCGCGATCCTCGCAACGGAAATCTCTGAGCGTACTTTCACCCTGATCGATTTTTATGAGCGACGAGCTCGGCGAATTCTCCCAGCCCTGATCTTTCTTCTTCTCTCTTCCACGGCCTTTGGCTTTTTCCTCTTTCCTCCATGGCAGATGGAGAGCTTCGGACGCTCAATGGCCGGGGCCGCGGGCTTTGTTTCGAATTTTCACCTGCTGGATGCCACTGGTGGATACTTCGGGTCCAACGCCAAATATGAGCCGCTCCTACACACGTGGTCACTTTCCGTTGAGGAGCAGTTCTATGTTGTATTTCCAATCGTCCTTTTAATCGGATTCAGGATGGGCAAGCACGGCGCCATTGCCACAGTCGCCATTCTCACCGCAGCTTCCCTCACGACGTCTGTCATCGCCACAAACACGGATTCCCAGAAGGCCTTCTTCCTGCCGCACCTCCGTGCGTGGGAGCTGGGATTCGGATCGCTTCTCGCCCTCGCCTCTTTCAAGGCACCCTCCTATCGCCTCGCCTCGGCGTGTTCCTTAGTCGGCGCAGCATTCATCCTTGCTCCAGTCTTCCTTTACAGTGAGGGCACATCCTTTCCCGGCGCCGCAGCCATTCCAGTTATCCTTGGAACATCGCTGATCATTTGGTCCGGAGGCCAAGCCGAGACCGCTGTCCGGTTATTGCTCTCGTCGAAGCCTATCGTATGGGTCGGGAAGATTTCGTATTCGCTGTACCTGTGGCATTGGCCACCGCTGGTCGTTGCCCGAACGCTCGGCCATGGAGAAATCACCCTGACCGCAGCCCTGTTTTCGACAGGCTTCGCATTTCTCATGGCATGGCTGAGCTGGCGCTTTGTCGAGAGGCCATACCGCAAATCTGGGCCGAGAAGCCCCTTTTCTCGTGGCAGGGCGTTCCGTCAGAGTGCCATCGCCATCCTAGCAATACTCGGCCTGTCATGGCTCCTCGTAGCGAGTTCTGGCCTATCGTCGCGCATTCCTTCTGAAGCAGCGAAGGCCTACCTCTCCGCTACGGCAATGTCCGAGGCAGAGACCGTGTGTCAAGATGGTACACCAACAGATCCCAGCTCTCTTTGCAGACTTGGTCGCGATAGTTCCTCCACCTCGCTCACAACACTTCTCTGGGGAGACAGTCACGCAGGGGCCCTGACCCCTGGTTTCGAACAGTGGCTTTCAAATAACGGGAGAGTCGGGTCGGCTATTGTGAAATCCGGTTGCCCTCCCGCACTCTATCTTCTCAGATTGGATTCCTTGGGCGCCGAGTGTCTCAAGTGGAATGACGATGTGATCTCGTTCTTGCGCGACACACCCTCGATTCGAACCGTCATTCTTGCCAGCCGTTGGCCCCTCTTCTACCATGGAACACGCCCCAAGACAGAAGCAGGAAGAATAAGAAGTATTTCGATCGAAACCACAGAGCCGCTCCAGACTTCGATGGGAAAAACTGCTCTTGAAGGATCTGTGCGCGAGACGCTCCGCATCCTCCGAGAACTAGATATCACAATCTACGTGCTTGGCTCCGTGCCGGAAATTGGATGGAACGTCCCTAAACGCCTCCTAAATTATTCTTTCATAAGGGCACCTCACTCCTCGAATGTACCAAGGATTATCCCCGAAAAGAGATTTGAAGAACCTGATGCGCAAATCGCCGCTCTTTCCGAGGGAGGAGGCGCAACATTCATGTCCGTGGCTAATACACTCTGTAGCAGCAGCAAATGCCCGATCACGAGGGACGGCCATATTCTCTATCGGGACGATGATCACCTTTCTGAGTACGGGGCAAGGCTCCTCTTCCCCCTGCTCTTCGAAACGGTTGAGATGACCGCGCCAGAACCTCTCCAAACCGAGGTGAATTTTCCTCCCGCAAAGCGCTAAAGGCCCCACTTCCTTAGGACGGAAAACATGGCCAAGCCGCCGATCTACGGAGAGCACGATGACCAACTTCTCTACTGCACAGAAGATCGCCACAGTCAGTGTCGGTAAACATATTACGGCCGTCGGGGTATTCGCCGGAACCGACGAAAAAGGGAAGACTTCAGTCCTTGTCGATGGAAAGCTCATCACTGGAACCCTGGTCTCCAAGGTTGCTCAGCGGGAAACGGAATGAAGACCGTCCGACAGGTTTCGGGAAAAATCACTCACGCCCAAGGCGACGAGATGATCTTTCGCAGAGACGACCAGACTCCGCCTGTACGCCTCTTTCCTGCCAGTCGAGCAAGGGCCAATCTGGCCCGCGGCGCCTACCGGGAAATCTCCGACGACACCGATGCGATCCCCCTTGAGCTTACGACTGGCCTCCATGCCCGCACACCGATCGTTTGCTCCCCTCCGAACATCCCTGGAACATACCTCTCCGGGTTCATCGACCGCACCGAAGATATCATGCGCATCCACGAGTGCCCGATCCCCGACGTATCCCAAGCAGCTCGTTGCGCCATGCTTCTTGCTGAAGATGAGGGCCTGGATATTTATGACGTAATGGAAGACCCCGACCGAGCCGTCGCATGACCTCTGATAGGCCTCTTGGCCTGCCACCATCATCGCATTGCTAACGGTACTGTTGACAGTCCTGGCAGCGTAGCAACCATTGAATCGGTGGGGGAAGTGATCCCGATGTTCCTGTCGATCTTCATGATCCTGATGACTTGCGGTATCTCGAGGGGCACGCGACCGAAGCCATACCGACGCTGAATTTCGCCAGCTATGACGACATCCACAGAGTTCTGGCCCCATCTCGCCTCGCTATCGTAAAGGCCCTCGCTGGACAAGGTGCCCTGTCACTCCGCAAAGTTGCCCGGCGCCTGGAGCGCGATGTTCAGGCCGTGCATCGCGAAGTAACCACGCTCGTGATGATCAACGCCGGCGTCATCGACCGGCCGCATGAAGGTCACGTCCCGGCCCCTCGAAGCAGACCATCACCAGATGGCGTGGTCACAGGATCCAGCCTTCGGCTCTCTCATAGAAAAAATCACCGCATCCTTTCTCGGATCGCTCATCTGACTCCATTAGTCATCCACGAGGCAAAACTGCCTTGTTTTTAAGGTCGAGCCGTTCAATATGCGCGGCCATCAACACTGGAGTTACAGGCAAATGACCAAACCCCTTACCAAGACCGAACTCGTCGCCGCAATCGCCGAGGAGCTTGAGAGCGACAAGAAGGCCGCCGCAGCCGCCCTGGATGCCATCACCAGCATCATCACTCGTGAGGTCTCCGCAGGTGGAGCTGTCACTCTGCCCGGCGTCGGCAAGATCTCCTGCCGCGAGCGCCCCGAGCGCATGGTTCGCAACCCTGCCACCGGCGAGCAGATGAAAAAAGAAGCCGACAAGGTGGTCAAAATGACGATCGCCAAGGCTCTGAAGGACTCCCTCAACGCCTAAGACTTTCGACGCGAGATCCGTCTCGCAGCACCTACTGGAGGCCCTCGTGATAGTCATCGCGGGGGCCTCTTTCATTATCGAGGACATTCCAACGGCACTCTGGCACCTCCACTCTAAGGAGATTAACGGTTTCTACCAATCGGACGTTGTTGTCTCGGCCGAAACGAAGACTGCCGCGATCGACGAGGCCGTAGTCAGCTACGAGGCCTACCTCCGAGAACACTGGAGAGAGTTCGGCTTCCTTCCAGCCCACCCTGCGCGCCCCTCAACTCACCTCGATGATTTCGACACCGCTCAGGAAGCAGATTCAGCCCTCGAGATCGAGATATCGCAACGACGCACACTGATGCGAGACGAGCTTCAGATCAGTCTTTCGCAGATCAAAGATGACGCGTTGGTGATGGTGAGAAACTAGCGCTCCTGCCGGTCGGTCCTTTTCGGAAAACTGTCCCGCTTCTTGGCTGCACGAAGCGAAACAATTTCCCGAATACTTGATCCACTCGAAGGACTGACATGCGACGCATTCTTCTGATGATGGCCGCGGCCCTGACCGTTTCTGCCTGCACGACGCCGACCTATGAATCCGAGTCCCACTACGCCCCCGAACGGACAATGGTCCGTCAGGCTGTCGATCGATGCCGCGTTCTCGAATGGCGCTGGGTGAACATTTATGCGCAACCGGTCCGGAGCGCCAACGGCGCATACGATCCCGTCAATAGCGCTCTTCCCGGCCGCGCTGCCAAAGTGGGCGCCACCCTGGGCGGCATCGGCGGTACTGTGCTCGCAGGGAACAACTCCGACGGAGACAGCGCTGCGATGATGGTCGGAGCGATCATCGGCTCGACGATCGGTGCGAACGTCGGCAAGCGGATGGATCAAAAGTCCGGCGCTAACCGAGCAATCGAGTACTCCATTATCGACGCAAGCGGCACGGAGTCCATCGTGACCCAACCCTTCAACGCTGGTGACCGCATCACGCGATCCGGTCAGACTTGCCGCCTTGTGAACTCCGGCGGCATCGTGCGAGTGCTTCCCGCCGAGCACCTCCCGGGCGCCATCAGCGCCCCGAAGATCACCAGGATCCAATAACAGTTGGGCGCACGAGGGAAACACCTCGTGCGCCTTCGCCAGCAGTTGAACAAGCCCATCTTCCCCGGGACCTCTCGGAGACAGCCATGCGAATTCTTTCCATCACAATCATCGTCGCCATCAGCGCAGGTATTGCCTACGCGGGCGGGGCAACCTCATCTGATGTGCCTGCGCACTCCATCCCCTATGCTACGACGCCTGGGGGCGTCGAACCAACGATAGAACTGGAAGATATCTCTTCCGTCGAAGGCGAGCCCCATACGCTCCTCATCCAGGATCCGATGCTCGGCACCATTGCCACCATTCCCGACATGACGGGCTCCGCCTGTTTCAACGCAGCTTTCGATCTCGCAAACTACGCCGAAAAACAGGCTGCGTGCCTGAACGAAGAGACCGGATACCTCACGATTTCCTACGACTTCTGAGCAGCGATCCACAACGCTCCAATCAAATCCCACGAAGGACGAACAATGCACGATCCCCTCGGCGACCGTATGAAGACACTTGAACGCCAGTCTGCAGGCCAGGCCTTCGATGTCCGCAAGCCCATCTACGCTCGGATCGACGGCCGAGGCTTCTCGCGCTTCACTACGGGGATGCAGCGCCCTTTCGATGCGCGCATGACCAATGCCATGATCCAAACCGCAAAACGCCTGCTCGAAACGAACCACGCCTCCGCAGTTTACGTCCAATCCGACGAAATCTCCCTCGTTTGGGCAGAGCGACCGGACGGAGAGCACTTCTTCGGCGGCAAGCCTCAGAAGATGTCCTCTATCCTCGCCAGCTTCACCACTGCCGCGTTCACTCGTGCACTTCTCGAAGATCGCGAAGGTCTGAATGACTGGGTCCACCGACTGCCTCACTTCGACGCTCGCGTCGTGGAGATGCCCAGCCGAAAGGAAGCCGCCGAGATGTTCGCATGGCGAGGTCAGGACGCGCGTCGTAATGGCATCAACCAAGCCGCCCGATCGCTCTTCTCTCACAAAGAACTCCAGTTCAAAGGCACTCGTGAAATTCGAAGAATGATGGCGGAAGTCGGCCATCCGACATCCGGCTATCCGCGTGCCTCCATGAATGGAACGCTTCTACGGCGCGTCCTTGTTGAGAGAGCACTTGATCCGGAAGAGCTTGCTCGGATTCCCGAGAAGCACAGACCGTCTCCCGATCAAACGTTCGCACGGCACAAGACAACGCTATACGACGAAGAACATCCCGGCCGGATCTCCAACCTTGAACAAGTGATCTTCGATGGTGCCGACCCTGAAGTAGTCCCTCGCAGAGACTGCACCAGGGATGATGCCGCATGACCAAACGAGAGAACAAAATGCCTCAGAACCCAGACCCAAGTGCCGATCAACAGATCGAAATCACCTGCTGTCGTTGCGCCAAAATCTACCTTGGCTTTGACAAGGAGCAGGCGTACGGGTGCGCATCGGATGTCCACATCGAAGGCATCGTCGGACACTACGGCTCGACCGTGGCAGACCTCGAAATCTTTCGCTACGCAAACGGAAACATCCCTGCGGGACTGAAGGTCGGCGCCCAGATTTGCGATGACTGCATCATAAGCCTTCGAGACAAAGGCATTCTGCTTCCCGGAGAAAGCCGACTTGGCCGGCAGCCCACCATGGAGGCGAGCACCCGGGGCTCTACCACGCGCCACTACCAACGCGCAACGAGCCTGGACAAGATGAGCCTAGAGGATCTGAAAGAGTTTCACGACGCAATTCTAGACCTACTTCAGGACGACGAATAACCATCCTCAGTACGACCCTAAGGCCCCTCTTCGGAAGCATCCGAAGAGGGACATTTTGTTCACTAGGAAAACCAGAACTTTTCCAAGATCACCCATTTTTCAGTAGCAAGTTTTTCGCCCGGGCAACACCTTCCCTTCAGGAAGGAAATCGAAATGAAGTCCTCAAAAACCAGAACCTTTTTTGCAGCGGCCACCCTCCTGACCCTGGCTGCGACCATCACAGCTCCCGCCGCCTTTAGCTATGCCGACGGCGTGCGTCCCCTCTCTTCGGACTACTACCGCGAGTTCGCTCACAGATAGGCCTCCGTAGAAGATTCTCTGCCCCTCTCAGGTGCGGCTATTCGAACTCTCTTCCCTTGAAATTGTGAAGACAAACATCTCCAAGACCAACGTTGTCTGCGGGTATGGCTCGCGCTCTCTCCATTCGTGAAGAGGACGCAAGCCCTTCCTGCAAACATGGCGACCCAGCCGCTCCGCAAGAAAGAGAGACAGACATGCTGACAGCTCCGACCACAGGAACCCTGTCGATCCGTGCCAGTGACCAGGGGCGCGAGATATTCCTCGAGCCTACCCCGATGACCATTGCCAACCTCTCGGAAATCCTTGCGGAGCTTCGTATCGACGAAAGCCGACGCAGCTTCCCTGTGGCTGACCTTCTCCGGCGTCTTCAAGCCTACATGAAGCAGAGGGGCTGGTTCGATCCCGAGGACTGGCTCTGCCACGCCATTCGATCCATCGAGCTCATCTGTGAAAGAGCCCTGAGAAGGAATGCAACCAGCATCAGCTTCTCCTGATGCTCGGTGAGCCTCTTCCTTAAAGAAAGACCTGCACATGCCGGACAGCCCCGCCCTTAGCGAACAAACTCAGCTCCAGGATGAGGTCTCTCTCAAGACCTCCGAACAATGGTTCGAGATCTACAAGGTCGAGAACGGCGATTGCCACATCACCGATCCGGACGGATGGGATCGGACCAACTTCGACTACTCGTGGTTCGAAGAAGAGATCTCCTTCCAGGATTTCGAACAACGCATGGCGCGCTCGACCGCCCTGATCCTGACGGCCACCCGCCCGCAATAGCTGAACAATGGCCCTCCGCCAGTGAGGTCATACGCGAACCCACTGCCATAGAGCCAATAGCGCACATAAGGAAAGATCCGATGGATTTCACCTTCACCAAAACGGTCTCGGTTTGCCCCTGCGTAATGGAGCAGATCATAATTGGGGCACCGTGGAGCATCATCCCTCTCATCAAACTCATCAGCAAGTCGTCGCTCGACACCGCTGGCCACCAGATCTCGCTTCAGGATGCAAAGTTGATTGCTCAGCAGATCCGCGACCGCGGGATCGTGCCAGTCTATGCTCGCTGCGATATCATTGCGGGGGAAACCTTCTCGAACATCATAGAAGCCGCGACGACCATTCGTCGGCGCCGTCTCGATCGCGGAAAGTCGATCTCCATCAAGATGTCGATCCGCCTGGCTAAATCATATTTCCAGTTCGGAAACATCCTGATTGCGGACAAGTCTACCGCAGAGGCCTCCGCGTGATCGGCGCCCTGATGCTTCGCATTCGGCGGGCCCTGCACTCCAGGGCCCGGCTGACGAAATCCAGCTCCGCGGTCTTCCACTACATCCTTGAGGATTTGTTCTGGGAACGCTTCCCCGAGGTTCCTGTCGGATATCGCAAGAAGAGGTTTGAGGTCGACGACCTTCGAGTGAAGGCCATCGCAAACTTTCGCGACGTCCATCCAAGCCTGTCTCTGGTGTTCAGGCGCGACCACGTCTGGCTTGGCACCTGTCAGACCGAAATGTTCCGCCCAGAGGTCATGACGCTCATCCTTCCCCAGGATCAGGATCCGGCCGTCGCCTCCCGCGCCCTCAAGGGTGCACTCGATGAGCTGCGCGATCACCTCGGCCTCATGGACCACAACGACCCCGCTCTCGCTCCCGCGTGAGCATCCTCTCTCGATCCCCAGGAAGGATACCAATGTCTCCCGATCAGCTTCGCCAAAGCGCCGCCCGCATTACCGATGCCCGTGAGGTTGTAGTGTCCATTCGCCTTATCGCGATCGATCTTGCAGCCGAAATCGGGGACCTGCGGGCAATGAGCCACCTCCGCGCGATCCTGCACGAGCGCATGGTGCCCGTGCTCAACCTCGAGCTCGACGATCAAGACCTGCTGCTTCGCTGGACCGGAGCCATCTCCGACATATTCGCCATCACGCACCGATGGGTGCCGGAACTGGGCGAGGAGGATGCGCAGAGGCGCATGCGTGGCGTCCGCAACATCCTGAACGACAACTGGTTCAGATTGATGCCTGAGACCGAGGAGGCTGAAGCGTGACGCGTCAGCTTCCCTCGCTGCACTTCACACTGCCATTCAGCCGCGACTACCTGCAGTCGCATGACGAAAGGGTCGCCCTCAGGACAGCGTTCACACGCTACGGAAACGGGCAAGTGATCGCGTTGAGCGAGCGATACTCCTTCGACTTTTCTGCCAACGAGCAGTCAGTCTCCCATCACCCAACCTTCTTCTATCGAGAAAATGTCGGCGGCGGATCGAACGACCTGGTCGGAGCTCGCTCCCTATACGGGCTTCCCGAAGGGACACTACACAACGATCTTTCCGCCGGCTTCTTCAGAGCCTTTGGTTCTAGCGGCTTCACGCGATTGATCGCTGTCACGATTCCACCGCTCGGCCGGGCCAAGAGACGAAATGCAAAGTTCGACGCGCACGTCCTTCGACATGGCATGCTGTTTACCACGCAGAACCTCTTCCGAGAGCTTTCCATCGACCTGGAAAAGGCGCTCGAAATGACCCTCACGAAGGAGTTCGTTCAACAGAACTGCGTGTTGATCGTCGATCGGGATGCGTCAGCACACCAGACAATCGAGACCATTCGGAATGCGCAGGATGTTCTCCGCTGGCGGTTTCGAACCTCGTCCCAAGAGGCTGGGCGAGAGCGTCGCTGCGATCAATGTGTGGTCGGCGCAACCTTCTCGTTTTCTGACGCGACCTGACCGGCACGACATCCCTTCCACGACATACCGACTTCCGGAGTTCCCATGCGCCCTCATAAGTTTCGCCGCGCGGTTGATGACGCCATCCTTCACCGCTTGCAGACCGGCTCGAATGCAAAATTCACGCCCCGGCTCATCCACAGGATGGAGCGCGAATGGCGCCGCCTTTCGGCCCTGGAAGAAGACTATCGCAAAGGCACTGAGACCTACGGGTACGACGGGGACGTCCGATACGACCTGATGTACATCTCCGACCGCTGGCGATGCTCCTTCCGACTGCGCTGGCTCCTGGACGGCCTGGAAGCCAACAAAATCTGAAGGATCCCCAAATGCCTCGCAAGAAAGCACGCCCCGCGGCCCGCAAATCTCAAGCAAAGCTCGAGCTGCGCCTGAAAGACGGCAAGCCCCGGCGCCGGATCTACGCGACGCCGTATTTCCCGCCGGCGCACCCGACCGCTCTCTTCGGTCTCGCGATGGCGGCATCCGCAGGATCCGCCCTCCGCAACATCCTCGACGACGACCAGGACATCTGATGGCCCACAATCTCACCTTCAACGCGGAAGCCCTGCGCCGAGTCCTCGAGCATGCCAAAGCTGCAACCAGCTATCGCTCGATCTACGGCGGGTCCAATACCGCTCCGGTCTGGCTACTGGGCAATCATGGGGTCTACCTTATGAGTGCCGCCACCGTGCCTGACATGGCCTCCAAGGATCCGATTAAACCTCACGTCGCATACGCAGAGGACCTCGACCCGAGCGGCCCCAACTCCGATGAGTGGTACGATCTGAAGCTCGCAATCTTCGGTGGCGATGACTTCGTCGACGGCATCCCTGCCGACTGGGTCGAGATCATGCTGCAGTCTCTCGACAAAGGGCGGACGCCCGCAATCAGCGTCGAAGGGACGTCCATGCGGCTGATCCCGAACGCCTGAGGCTCGAGCCTCCGTTATTCAGCGGCTCTCGTTGAGAGCCGCGACCTCCCTCACTCTCTCAAGGATATCCAACATGGAAGTTATCACGCACAGCGCCTACGTCTCACTGAAGGGCGCTTGGACACCCCACGGCGCTGCAACGGCCGCCACAAAAATCGACACCTTCTTCCGGAGGGCCAGGCACGACGGCCTCGGAGAGCCCAATCTCGATGACGACGGGCATGCGTACGCCTACTCCTGCCAGCCCTCCACTCAGATGATCGATGAGCTGATGACAGAACTGGCGGAGATGGGTCCTGCCGTTGTCCTCACGACTGACGCCGGCGACGGCCTCGAGATCATGAACTACGTGATCGGACGGGACATCGCGAAGACCGCGGTCGTCGGTGAGATCGGGGACGAAATGCCTGTCCCCCTCAACAGGATCGACGACCAGGAGTTCATCCAACTCCTCCGCAAGATCATCGAGATCGATGGGATGCCCTTCTCCATCTCGTTCAACGCGGCCTGATCTGACGTTCCTCCAGAGAGACGCCCAACACCATATCCCAACGTGAGACGGCAGCGCCGTCTCCGTCATCTTTTGGAGTCCACCATGGAAATGCTTCACTTCTGTCGCGATGGCGTCCTTCGCCGCAGATTTGCTCGCTATGATCCGACAACAAGTCGACACGATGTGGATCTCATTCCCTTGCAGGCCTACATCGAGGTCGTCGACAAACACGCCTTCCTGAAAGAACTGCATGCCCCGATCGCCTTCGAAGACGGCCTTACGGTTGGGGAGATGATGGAGAACCTCGCTCCCTGGCAGGATCTCATGATCGGCTGCGGCGTGCTCGACTTCCCGGCCTTTCTGGAGGAACTCCGCCACGAACCGGTCAACCCAGTCGACGAAGTCGACGCGGTTGTGCTGCGCTATTCCGCGACCCTGAAGGCTGTTCCAGAATTTGAGGAACCTGCCCCCGGAGAGTTCGTTGGCGCCGTCAAGGTTTCCGGCGCAATCACTCTCGAGCAAGGCTGGGATATGGAAACCGCCCTCTCCGCCGCCGGTGTTAAAGAGTATGGCGCCGGCCTTAACCTGGCTATCGACCACGTTCCGATCTGTGAGTGGAAACACCTGCCCATCACAATCGCACAGTGGGGGACCTTCCGCGACGATACAGCCTCGTCTACCGACCAGGAATATCTCGGTGTGCAGCGTGCAATCACAGATGCGACCCACCCTTTCAACACCAAGATTGTTTCTCGACATGGTGTCGTCAGCGCACACAGCATGACGATCGCGGCCCCTGGACCGACCTTCTTCGACACTCTCATCCGCGGCTTTATGTGGAATGTTGGATTTGCCTTCTCCCCCGCACAACGGGACAGGGAGATCGAAGAAATGGAGGCAGTTTTCGAGAAACAGAGTGGTTCCGACGGAACCTCATCTGAGCAGGATCACACCGCAAGGTACGAGGCAGAGTTTCTGCGCAGAAGCGATCATCTGAAGCAGATTAAGAAGGCCTCTCATGGTCTTGGTCTCACATGCAAGGCCCTCGACCTCTGACCCGCATAGGTCAGATGCATATAGCGAGTTTGCGGCACGCCACCCCGGATCAATTTAGAACCTATCGAGCATAAACCTAAGAGCAAATTCCGTGCCGCAATAAACCTCTATAGCGCTCGTAATCGCATCCAAGTTAAAACTCCCAGAGGCCGGAAATTTCACATCACCAAATGTAAGATCCGAAGATTTTAGGTGCACGCTGGCGGCGAAGACCTGATCGCCGCTATAACCTCCAAGCCCATTTCTGGCATTAACATACCCGCAGACCATCCACCCGCGAGACCTGACCCAAATCATTTGGTGATTGCTGAACATAGCGCTGTTCGGGTCCCGCAATTCGGCTCGAACACTCTCCTCTGCCAAGGAAATCACCTTTTCAGGCAACGCGATTCGAATTCGCGTAAATTTTCGGTCCGCCTGTCGCGCCTCCCTTTCCTCCACCCTGGCCTGCTTCACGATAGCACTTAGCGATGAAGAGGACCCAAAGGCGCTATTCACACTCCAAATTAAAAGAATCGCGACGATTGAAAGGGAAAACGCCACTATGAACTTCAAGAACCAATGCTTATTAAGCTGCATGAGACCCCCTGCCTCAAACCTAAAATGTGACCTACGCTAAACGCCTTAGTCGCCAGAAACCCGCACAATCAAAATCTGTCATTTTAGCCTCACACCACTCAGAATAATCTCCGAGTGTCGCGGCGAACTATTTAAAAGACATCACTCCCTCATCCTTCATCCCGCGCTCCATCCAAAAACCTTTGACCGGAACAAAGATATTGAAAAGAAGCGTGAGGCCCACTGGGGTCAAAGGTATGAAATTCGCTGCTGCCGCTACTTCGTTCGCACGAAACCTCAGGGCGCCGTCATAATAGCAAGCCTTGTCGCGTCCAGAGTAAATGCACCACACTGGCGCTTCGTCGAAGTTCAACGTATCCGCGTTCGTCAATGTGAATATTCGATCAAGAACATCCCCCTTGACACTTTCCATGAGGAACGCAGGCTTAACAATGGCGTATACGTCGGAGAGTATCTCAGGGCGCGACACATCTAAATCGTCACGATCAAACAGTACGTCTCGTGAAATCCCTTCCCTAATTTCCTCCGCAGAACGAGTGCAAGAGTTAAACACCGCGCAAGAGAATATCAAATGCTTCCTATCGATCGTTTCAAGAAGAACGACGACCTTAAGTGTATTCGCGGCAGCCTCGCCAACTTGCAAAGTTTCGCGAACCGCCGCAGACAGCCGCGCATCATCGACTATCGAGGGCAAGTCAGTGAATAATTTCTTAGAAACCTCCGGATACCTTTTTTCAACCGCCACAACTCGAGGCTCTAGGCCCTCAATTTCTCCAATCTGAGCCGAAGAATAACACGACAACGCCTTCACAAACGGCGAGTCCGTCGGCAGGTCTTTCCCGAGCTCCTCTTTTGTCAGCTTTTGGCATTCAAATCCCTTTTCGAGAAGCGATAGCTCAATTTGAGTCTCCGGCATCTCCATATTCAAACCGTATAGCGACATTGGATCAGCCCAAACGGCCGCCCCAAGAGTGCCGAGCAAAAATGCAGAAAAGGCATTCACGAGTATTCTCATAAAATCGCACTCACTGGACATTGAAAAATTGACCGAACACCGAGCCGGCTCCCGCCAAACTGCCCCGAGCCCAGATCACTGGCAACAGATTTTCATAGCGCATCTGTGGTTTTGAAAGAAGGACGAACCTGCAGTTGATGAACTTCTCTCTCATGCGAGGGAGCCCATCTCCCACCCGTCCAGACCTTCTATACACGATTGCTACGCAGAAAGAGTCCTACCCCATGAGTACCGTCGCCATGATCTCCAGCCTGATCCAGGAGAAATTCCCCCACCTTGAGCATCTCGACCAACGGGTCTGTGATGCAACCCTGCGGACTGCGTTCCACGTCTCGCAGGTAGATGACGCCACGGCCGTCATCGAGGTCACAGGGCCCCAATGGGAAGAGATGCTCGAGAACACCATCAGTGTCATCGACATGATCTCCGAGGCAGCCACTGAGATCGAGTACCGGTATGGCCAACGGATCAGCTCGTCAAACGGCGCCCCGATCGGCTACCGAAGTCTCTTCGACACCTCGAAGATGCACAGCGGATCCAGCACTGCGCTTAGCGTGGCCGCCTAACGGCACGCCCTCGCCTGCGCCGACGGTCGCCGGCACTTCATGAAGAGAACTGACTGGCGATACTCCTCCTCGCCCGTCACTTCTCGGCCAAGCCATGACGGTCGAGGAAACTCTGCACCCTCATGATCGAGTTCGATTTCCGCCAACAGAATCCCATCGTAGACACCGTGGAACTCGTCCACGACCCACTCCTCGCCGCGATGAGAAACGAAGTGTCTCGTCTTCCTCAGGCTCACGCCACCACAGTGGTCGGAAAGCAAGGCAGCCCCCTCGCTCTCGGGAATCTCGAACTCGAACTCATCTCGCACCAAGCCAACCTTTGGCCCCTTGATGCTCAGAGTTGCCTTGTCATCACTCATCCGGATTCGGATCTTCCTGCCATCCTGAACCGCAACAAGGCCGTCACGGATCTCGACGGAGCCAGCGATGCAGTCCCTCCAATCATCGGATACGACGAGGAACTTCCGCTCGATTTCCTTAGCCATGCGATCCCCACGATTTGCAACAGAATGCGGCTCGAACCATGTCCTCTTCCCACGCCGGACTCACCACTTCTCACTGAGTTTGGCAAGCCGGATTTCCTGAGACTATTGTCTTACCGTCGGCCATCCTCCAGGGCGCGATCATTCAAGTAAATTCTCACCCACCTCCTGATTTGACCCCATCTCCTGCGCGGTCAGGCACTTACCTGGCTGTGTTTTGGACGAAGCAGCCAACCCTCTGGTCCCGTCAACTTTCTGAAGACGGGATCCGCAGGTTGGCCGTCGCTTCACTCAAATCGAACGAGGTTCTCGATGTCTGCACTCTTTCCGAAGCTCACTGGCCGAGAGGTAATCTCCGCCGGCCTTATCACCGCAGAAATGGAGCGGCGTGACGACGGTGTCGTAATCTTTGCGCCGATCGAATTCGACGGCGAAAGGGTCGCGGTCCGGGGCGCCTGGTTCCACGACGTAGATCCTTCAGACAACGCAGCGATCGCGGCCGCCCTCGAAGAAACGCTCCACGACCTCCATCCGATCTGGCGTGCTCGTCGCGAGCAAGAGTTCGCTGCTGTCGTCTTCGGTCATTCAAAATCCATGTCCGTTTCTGCCGCTCCTCACGCACCCACCTGACCTTCGGAACGACCCAATCTCATGACCATCCCCCTTCTCCGTCCCCTCCTATTCCTGTGCACCGCAATCTCGGTTCTGGTCCTGGCATCCGACCTGCTCGCGCTGACCCTGTCGGCCTTCCTGTCATTCGATAACGAACAGGAAAAGTCAGCCTACTACCGGCCCGCATTGACCACACTTGCGATCGTCGGAAGCCTCGCACTTCTCCCTCACTATGCCCGCAAGATCAGACACTGATCTAGAGGCCATCGACTGGGGATCTATCAGGAGCTATTGACCTCTACTCTCGTGAAGATGTCGATATACCTTGATAGTCTCCCGCCAGAGGCGTTCGACCTGCAGAGGACCACAAACTGAAGCCGACTTTGTGTGACCCGTCGGCCAGTCAGGCCCTCATTCAACCCCCATTCGAAAGTTCTACAAAATGCAGATGCCTGATCTCGCCACCTACATCTACAATTTGATCCAGAATGGAGATGCTCATGCGCCGGGGATGCTCTCCGAAGTCCGGTCTCATCCGGAACTCATCGCCTCCGACAACAGTCTTCACCCATATATCCAGGTTCTAGGTTCAGCTGTCACATCGAGCTCGGACCCAGAGCTTTCGCGCACTTTCTTCCAACTTGGGTTCCTGCGCGACCCTTGGGACGTTGGGGCAATGGATCTGTACGATAGCTTCTTCGCGAATGTCTCCCAACAGGCCGCGCCGCTGCTTGCCGACTACCTCCTTCGCACCGTCGAGGCTGTGTCGGCCCAAGGTCCCAACCTTAGTCGGGCCAATCTCACGATGCTGAACTTTCGCAAGACAACCTCTCGCGCTCTCGCGGCGGCAGGGTGGGAACCGTCGATGGCCCTCGGATTCTTGCGGCCAGTCAACACCCCAGAGCTCGAACAAATTTTTGCCGAAGGCCTCGCAGGAACCCGCGATGAACGCATCGCTCTCATGGCGGAAGAACTGACTGGCGACCTGCTCACCCTCTCCGAGGCACATTGAGCAAATCTCCAACAATCCAGGTCAAGAGAGAGATCCTTGCACGGTTTCCTGCTCGCTGAGCCATGAAAGCCACCTTGGTGACCGACGTCGGGAACATCTTCCTCGAACGCGACAGGCCCAGCTTCAAAGACGCCTTGAATAACCGCCTGCTTGCGTCCCGCGACAAAGACCAACCTTCCTTCGACAAACGACCCTCATTCCCGGAACAGAACTCATGGACTACGTCTCCAACGACACGCTCTACAACCTCGGCCTCATCGCAATCGCTGTCCTTGTCTGGTGGAGCATCACCGTGATCGTTTTCATGGCGATCGATACCCGCAGTAACCCGCGCGAAACCACACACCGCATCGCCGTCGCGGCGTTCTGGCCCCTGATCGCATTCGGCATCCTCATCATCTCGCTTTGGGAAATCCCCTATCCGACGACACAGAAAATCCGGAGCGGTCTGCACAACCGCGGCGTACTGAAAGAGTTCGACGCCTGGCTTGATGCCCGCAATGCGCAGAACATCGAGCCGATCAATGACTGGAACTGATTGGCGCCGAAGCCTCCTGCGGATACTCGTTCGCCCAGTGGCATATGTCCTCGTTTTCGGGGTTGTGACCGTCATTCTCGGCGGAATTTCCCTCTTCCTCGTCGCCTTCGTGCTCATTGTAGCTCTCCTCTTCCTGGTTTTCCTCGGAACCCGCGCAGCGATCCCATTCGTCGGACGGGAAAAAGTGGAGACCTGGATTCTGCAAAAGGAAGCCCAGGTCGCACTGGCGCTCGGACTGGACGATGATCGCTCCAATCCCTCTATCTCGACGGCATTATTGAACTGAACCACGAACGCCCAACATGTGGTGCGCTGTAGTCGTCGCTCCTATTCAGGAGAAAGCTCAACATTTCCGTTTCCTCGAGCGGAGTTTCGTCGGAGTCCCTTCCCCTTTCGGGGAATTCTTCCGGCCAGAGCCCCACTCTCCACGGACGTAACTTTCGGCGTGCCTCGCCGTAGTGCCTCTGTGAGCCCCCAACGTAGAATGTTGATGGCTGCATTTCCGTCTCTGTCATGGTGAACCCCGCAGGAAGGGCATTCCCACTTGCGGGTTGATAGCGACATCTCTTCCAGCTTGTGGTCGCAGGCCGAGCAGGTCTTGGTGCTCGGAGCCCATTGATCGATCTGGATAAAGTGTCGTCCGCGCCATTCGGCCTTATAGGCCAGCTGGCGCAGAATATTTCCCATGCCGGCGTCGGAAACCGAAAGGGCAAGTCTCGGGTTCCGAACCATGCCGGAGACGTTCAGGCTCTCTGCACAAGTAATCACCGACTTGGCTGTCGCTCGATGAGAAAACTGGTGCGCGAAGTTGTTTCGCGCATTGCGAACCTGATAGTGCATGCGCGCTTCATCGTCGTAAGCCCGACGCTCTCGTCGGGATCTTGCGACCTTGATCTTCTCCTTCTTCGATTTGTCTAGTCGAACCTGTCTGCGACGGGCTGACCTGCGCTGCGCTTTCCGCAGCCGCTTCTTCTTCTTGCGAAGCGGCCGTGCCGCATCGACACAACTTCCATCCGAACCAACTGCCGCTGATGAGAGACCAAGATCGTAGCCACGTGCCACCACTTCCGGCTCAGGAAGCTCGATGACCTCTCCTCGGCGGGACCTCTTTGGGGGAGGAGCATCATACTGAACCGACATGATCCAGATACCTGGAGCATCTTCCCGGATGGTCGCGGACCGGATCTTTCCCTCGGGCCATCGGCCACCGCGGATACGGATGGCCTGGCGCAGGGGTTTCTCGATGCGATCCACGTCTCCCTTGCGCTTACCACTCTTGACGGTCTTCTCCCAGACCACGGTATCGTCCATGTTGGGGAGCTCGACCCATCCGCGTGCAGCTTCAGGGTTCGCATCTCGTCGTATCATCTTGATGCAACTGGGAGAGAGATAGATGGATCCTTCTCGATCTCGCTTCGACTTGAAGCGAGGAATCCCCGCGGCCTTCTTCTTCGAGAGCTTTCCGGCTCTGACCTTTTTGCGGTCGGCAAGAAATCGTCTCAGAGACGCATCGTATCTACGCGAGATGTCGACGAGATAGATTGCCGG
>Ga0208328_1000126_pt1 | contig 42383 bp, 39 predicted proteins | sample DeeseametaMP2633_FD_184170 | JGI IMG/M metagenome (GOLD analysis project Ga0208328, IMG submission 184170) | Marine microbial communities from the Deep Atlantic Ocean - MP2633 (SPAdes) | ecosystem: Environmental > Aquatic > Marine > Unclassified | place: Northeast of Antigua and Barbuda, North...
TGCCTCTCGATTTCCTACCGCATCGTCCGCAACCGCGCCTCGTTTCCTCGCCGCCGCCGCTCCGTCCTGCGTCCCGTCCGCGCCTCAACGCCGCCGGTGGAGGTGGGTTCTAGTCCCAGTTCACAAACTCCGCAAGCACTTTTTTCAAGAAACTTCGATTTCCCCGAAGAATTTCGCCGGGCGCCTTGTTTCATTGCGTTTCGCGGCCCCTGCCCCGCCCCTCACACCCCCGGATCGACACCACGATCCGGACATCTGGCGCCGAGAGGCCGCGGCGGGCCGGAATCGCGGACCGGAGTCCCCTTGGCGTCACCCTTTGTCCCACCTGGATTCCGCCGGTCGACCCACCCGACCGCGTGCGAGTCCCGCCAAACGCACCCGCCGCGCTTGCGCCGGCAATTGGCAACGCTGCCCCCCGTCCCGGCCCAACGGCCGGCCACCCTTGGGCGCAACCACGACCGGGCCTCACCGCGCGGCGCACCGAAGACGGCCCGCAATAGATGCCCCCGACAGCGCCGCCTCGTCTCAGAGCTACGTCAAGGATCTGCGCAACGACGCCCTCGAGATCCACGTGGACGGGAAATTTGGACGGGACATTCTACCCACGCACCGACGCCAGGGCCTCGGCCTTCGACGCGGGCTTCGTGCCGGGCGACGGCAACCGGGAGGGGCTGCGGCTCATCGACGGGCACATGAACCGGCTCTACGAGGACGCCAATTCGATCACGCTCGACATCGGGTTCAGCCACGAGGAGCCGGTGGAGATGTACCGCGCCTATGGCGAAGGGGCCCCGAGGGCCTGCCTCAGGCCTCGCCCAGACGGGCCGCGACGACCTCGGCAATGGCGAGCGACGAGGTCAGGCCGGGGCTCTCGATGCCGAAGAGGTTCACGAGTCCCGGGACGCCGTGCAGCTCCGGCCCGTCGATGCGGAAATCGGCGGCCGGCTCGCCGGGCCCAGAGAGCTTGGGGCGGATCCCGCAATAGGTCGGCGCCAGCGCGCCCTCGGGCAGGCCGGGCCAGTACTTGCGGATCTCGGACTGGAAATGCCCGACGCGGGCACCGTTGACGCGGTAGTCGACGCTGTCGATCCAGTCCACGTCCGGACCGAAGCGCATGCCGCCCCCCAGATCCAGCGTCAGGTGCACGCCGAGCCCACCGGGCTCGGGCACCGGGTAGACCAGCCGCGAGAAGGCGGGCTTGCCGGGCAGGCTGTAGTAGTTCCCGCGGGCGTAGCGCGTCTGCGGCACGTATTGCGGATCGAGACCGTCGATGGCGCCCGCCAATTCGGAGGCATGCAGCCCCGCGGCATTCACCAGACAGCGCGCGCCGATGGTGAACCGCTCGCCGCCGGCATCCTCGGTGCTGACGGCGAACCCGTCGCCCGCCTCGACGCCGACGACGCGGCTGCCGAGGCTGAGCAATGCGCCCGCCTGTTCGGCCTGCCCCAGCAGCGAGAGCATCAGCGCGTGGCTGTCGACGATGCCGGTCGAGGGCGAGAGCAGCGCCGCCTTGCAGGCAAGCTGCGGCTCCATCTCCTGCGCCTCTGCGGCGCTCAGCAGGCGCAGGTCGCCAACACCCGCGGCCATGGCGCGAAGCCGGATGCCTTCGAGCGCCTCGACCTGATCGTCGCTCGTGGCCACGATGAGCTTGCCGCAGCGCCTGTGCGGCACGGAATAGGCCTCGGCGTAGCGGTAGAGCATCTCCTTGCCACGCACGCAGAGCTCGGCCTTCAGGCTGCCCTGTGGGTAGTAGATGCCCGCGTGGATGACCTCGGAATTGCGCGACGAGGTGCCGGTGCCATAGGCGTCTTCCGGTTCGAGGATCAGAACCTCGAGCCCCCTCTGCGCGAGGGCGCGCGCCACGGCGAGCCCCACGACACCCGCCCCTGCGACGATGACATCAACCTTGTCCATGCGCCTGTTCTGCCCTGCCCCGACGGAAAGGAAAAGCCCCCGCCCGACGCTTGCCGGACGGGGGCCAGAGTTTTCTCACGCCGGACGCGCGATCAGCCGAAGACGGCGTTCAGCGTCGCCGAGGGGCGCATCACGGCGGCGGTCTTCTCCGCGTCGCCGTGGTAGTAGCCGCCAAGGTCCGCCGCGCTGCCCTGTGCCGCCGCCAGCTCGGAGACGATTGCCGCCTCGCCATCGGCCAGCGCCTTGGCCACCGGCGCGAAATGCGCGGCGAGATCGGCGTCGGCGTCCTGCGCGGCAAGCGCTTCGGCCCAGTAGCGCGCGAACCAGTAGTGGCTGTCGCGGTTGTCGGGCTCACCCACCTTGCGCGAGGGCGACCGGTCGTGGTCGAGGATGCCCTGCGTGGCGGTGTCCACCGCCTCGCCCAGCACCCGCGCCTTCTCGTTGCCGGTCTGGTCGGCGAAGAACTTGAAGCTCTCGCCGAGGGCGCAGAATTCGCCCAGCGAGTCCCAGCGCAGGTGGTTCTCTTCCATCAGCTGCTGCACGTGCTTGGGGGCCGAGCCGCCGGCACCGGTCTCGAAGAGGCCGCCGCCGTTCATCAGCTTCACGATCGAGAGCATCTTGGCCGAGGTGGCCAGCTCGAGGATCGGGAACAGGTCGGTAAGGTAGTCACGCAGCACGTTGCCGGTGATGGCAATGGTGTTGTTGCCCGCGGTGATGGTCTCGAGCGAGGCGATGGTCGCCTCGCGGGGGGCCATGATCTCGAACTTGTCGGCAACGCCGCGCGCCTCGAGGATCGGCTTCACGTACTCGATGAGCTGGGCATCGTGGGCACGCTCCGCATCGAGCCAGAAGATGGCGCGGTAGCCGGTCGCCTTCTGACGGTCGATGGCAAGGTTCACCCAGTCCTCGATCGGCGCCTTGCGGGCCGAGGCCGAGCGCCAGATGTCGCCCGCTTCGACCTCGTGCGCGTGCAGCACGGTGCCGTCGTCGAGGATCATCTTGACGGTGCCCGCCTTCGCGATCTCGAAGGTGGTCGGGTGCGAGCCGTATTCCTCGGCCTTCTGCGCCATCAGGCCGATGTTCTGGACGGTGCCGGCGGTGGCCGGGTTCAGCTTGCCGTTGGCCTTGAAGAACTCGATGGCAGCATCATAGACCGGCGCATAGGAGTTGTCGGGGATCACGCAGTTGGTGTCCGCTTCCTTGCCGTCCGGGCCCCATCCCTTGCCGCCGGCGCGGATCAGCGCGGGCATCGAGGCGTCGATGATGACGTCCGAGGGGACGTGCAGGTTGGTGATGCCCTTGTCCGAGTTCACCATGTACATCGGCGGGCGCTCGGCGCGCACCTCCTCGATGGCGGCGAGGATCTCGGGCTCGTCCTTGACGCGCTCGAGCAGCGCACCGAGGCCGCCGTTCGGGTTTACGCCGAGCTCGGCCATCTTGTCGCCGAACTTGTCGAAAACCGGCGCCAGCCATGCCTTGACCGCGTGGCCGAAGATGATCGGGTCCGAGACCTTCATCATCGTGGCCTTCATGTGCAGCGAGAACAGCGTGCCCTCGGCCTTGGTCTTCTCGATCTCGTCCGCGAGGAAGGCGTCGAGCGCCTTGGCCGACATGTAGGTCGCGTCGACCACGGTGCCTTCGGGGTAGGCGATGCCCGACTTCAGCACGGTCTCGCCGTCTGCGGTCTCGAGCACGATCTTGGCGGTCGCGGCCTTGGGCAGCGTCGCGGAGACCTCGTTCGAGAAGAAGTCACCGCCCGACATCGAGGCCACGCGGGTCTTGCTGTCGGCGGTCCACTCGCCCATGCGGTGCGGGTTGTTCTGCGCGAACTTCTTCACGGCCGCGGCGGCGCGGCGGTCCGAGTTGCCCTCGCGCAGCACCGGGTTCACCGCGGAGCCCTTGATGCCGTCGTACTTGGCGCGGACGGCCTTTTCCTCGTCGGTCTCGGGCGCGTAGGGATAGTCGGGCAGCGCGTAGCCCTGCGCCTGCAGTTCCTTCACGGCGGCGACGAGCTGCGGCTCGGAGGCCGAGATGTTCGGCAGCTTGATGACGTTGGCTTCGGGCTTCTTCACCCACTCGCCGAGCCAGGCGAGGTCGTCCGACTGCTTCTGCGCGTCGGTCAGCACCTCGGGGAAGGTCGAGATGATGCGGCCGGCAAGCGAGATATCCTTGGTGCCGACGGTGATTCCCGCCGCGGAAGCAAAGCTCTGGATGATCGGGAGAAGCGACGCCGAGGCCAGTTCGGGCGCTTCGTCTACCTTTGTATACACAATGTCGGGAGTGTTTTGGTCAGCCATGTTTTCAGAGCCCCTCCAAGGTCATGGGAAAATGCCGGCAGGTCGCGGCGGCGGATCACGCGCAAGGCCTTAGCATCCCGGCGACGCGGCTTAAAGCGCCTATCGGGGGCCTGTTCGGGCTGTTAGCGCGTGAAAATGCCGATTCAGCCGCCCTTGCGCCGGCGGGTCATGCCATGGGCCGGATCGTAGCCCAGCAGGGCGAACCCGAAGAACAGCGCGAAACTGAGGCAGACCCAGAGCAGCGACCAGCCGTTGAGGCTCTGGTAGAGCGCGAAGCGCAGCAGCTCGACCGCGTGGGTGAAGGGGTTGAAGGCGCAGATGTCGCGCAGGATGGTCGAGCTCTCGGCCATCTTCCACAGCGGGTAGAGCGCGGTGGACAGGAAGAACATCGGGAAGATCACGAAGTTCATGACGCCCGCGAAGTTCTCGAGCTGGCGGATGGTGGACGAGATCAGCAGCCCCAGCGAACCCAGCATCAGCCCCGAGAGCACCAGCGCCGGCAGAAGCGCGACATAGCCCAGCGGCGCCACGGTGATCCCGAAGCCCGCCGCCACGGCGAGGAAGACGTAGACCTGCAGGATCGACACCGCGACCCCCGCCAGCAGCTTCGACAGCAAGAGCCACCAGCGCGGCAGCGGAGAGGTCAGCAGAAGCCGCATGGAGCCCATCTCCTGGTCGTAGACCAGCGACAGCGAGGACTGCATGCCGTTGAAGAGCTGGATCATGCCGCAGAGGCCGGGAAGGATGTAGACCTCGTAGGTGATGTAGGTCTGGTAGGGCGGGATGATCGACAGGCCAAGCGCGGCGCGGAACCCCGCCGCGAAGACCACGAGCCAAACCAGCGGCCGCACCAGCGCCGCAAGGAAGCGCGATCTCTGGTGCACGAAGCGCAGCGCCTCGCGTCGCACGATGGCAAGAAGGGCCGTCAGCCAGAGCCTCATGCGGCGCCCTCCTCTGCGGTCATCTCGATGAAGACATCGCTCAGCGGCCGGTCGCCGCGCAGGGTCTCGGCGGGCTCGTGGGCCAGCACCTTGCCCCGGTGCAGCACCACCACGTCGTCGCCGTCGCGGATCTCGTCCACGAGGTGGGTGGCCCAGAACACCGTCAGCCCCGACTGCGCGAGGTCGTGCACATGTGCCACGATCGCCTGCCGGCTCTTGAAGTCGAGCCCCACGGTCGGCTCGTCCAATAGCAGCACCTGCGGGGCGTGGATCAGGGCGCGGGCGATCTCCATCCGGCGGCGGTGGCCACCGTTGAGGTTGCGGACCTTCTCGGCCGCGCGCTCCTGCATCCCGAGCCTTGCCAGCGCCTCGGCGGCGCGCCGGTCGGCCTCGCGCCTGGAGATGCCATGCAGCGCCGCGAAGTAGCGCATGTTGGCGGCGACGCTCATGTCGAGATCCAGCGTCGGCTGCTGGAACACCACCCCGATGCGCGACAGCGCGGCGCGGGGCGACCGGGCGAGGTCGTGGCCCGCAACCGTGATCTTGCCCTCGCCGCTCACGAAGAGCCGGGTCAGGAGCGCGAAAAGCGTGGACTTCCCGGCGCCGTTTGGCCCCAGCAGCGCGGTGAAGCGGCCGGGGCGCAGGGCGAAGCTCACCCCGTCGAGCGCCCGCCGGGCGCCGTAGCTGTAACCGAGGCCGGACACGTCGAGAGCGGTCATGCGGGGGGCATCATCTTGCATCGTCATGGTCATTCTTCAGTCGCGCCACCGGCGCACGCGGCGCTCCCACGGCTGCAGCGCCAGCCACTCCACCGCCAGCATCACCGCGATGAAGGAGAAGGCGTAGACCAGCACCATGCCGACGTCGAACAGCTGGAAATACAGGTGGATCTGGAAACCGACGCCGTTCGAACGGCCGAGGAACTCGACCACCAGCACGATCTTCCAGATCACCGCCACGCCCGAGCGCGCGGCGGCGGTGATGAAGGGCGCAAGCTGCGGCAGCACCACGTGGCGCATCTGCGTCCAGCGCCGCATCCGGTAGACCTGCGCCATGTCGTCGAGCCCCGGGTCGAGCGCCCGGGCGCCCTCGCGGATCACGGTGGCGACGTTGGGGATCTTGTTGAGCGTCACCGCGGCGATGGCGGCGGCCTCGGTCAGCCCGATCCAGAGGTAGCAGAGCACGATGAGCACCAGCGCCGGCAGGTTGAGGAACACCACCAGCCACGGGTCGAGCCAGCGGTTCAGCGCCTCGTACCGCCCCATGGCGAGCCCCAGCGCGATGCCGAGCGACATCGCCAGCGCGAAGGACCAGAGCACCCGCGACAGGGTCCAGCCGAGATGGTAGAGCAGCTCTCCCGAGGCCAGCGCCTGCGCGAAGGGCTGCACGAGATCCCAGGGCTGCGGCAGGATCTGTGGGTCGGCGGTCAGCGCGGCGGCAACGATCCAGATCGCCAGCAAACCCGCCAGCGAGATCACGGTCACACCCACCCTGCCCGGCCCCGTGCCCTTGTCGGGCGCGCGGGTCCAGCGTTCTGCCGTATCGTTTCCCTGCACGGGATCCTCCCTTCCTCCGCGACGGATGCTGCCGCCAAGCGGGGGGAAAGGCAACCGGTCCGAATGGGCTAGGCCGCGTTTTCCGCGCGCTGCCCCTGCCGGGTCCTGAAATCTCGAAAATCCGGAAAATCTGGAAAAGTCACAAACGAATTGGGATCACGCGGCCGACCCTCCCCAGAGGGCCGCGTGAGAAGGTCAGGCCTCCCGTTCGCCGTCCCGAACCATGCGGCAGCTCCAGCCGGTCACCTTGAAGGCCGGGTGGGTCTCGGTCCATTTCGCAAGTTCGGGCTGGGCCCCCATCATGCAGGTCATGGGGGTGATGTCGGTGTAGAGAAGGCTGCGTTCCTGGCACTGATCTGGCGCAGTGGACAAGCAGGCCACAAAGAGAAGCTCAATCATGATTGCCTCGTTGAGTTGGACGTGATGCCTTCTCAGGGTCGCCGTGAAAGTGCAAACAAGGGGTGAACCGGTTTGTGTCAGCGATGCTGCAGCGCAGCATTCGAGAAAAATTTTTGCACTATATGGGTGCATTTGACGAATTAGTACGCAGACGGTCAAGACAAAGGACCCGGACCGGCATGTTCAGACGCCTCTCCCTGAAAGCCAGACTCGGGCTGGGCGCCGGGCTTCTGGGGCTCGCGACCCTGCTCACCGCGGCCATGCTGGTGGCCGGGATGGCGCGGGTGTCGCAGCGGATCGACACCGCGCTCGTGGCGGAGCAGCGGCTCGAACATTACGCCGCGCTCTCGACGCAGGTCTCGACCTTCATCGTCGTCGCCGCCGAGGTGATCCAGCGCGGCCTGCCGCCCGAGACCCGGGCAGAGCGGCTCGCGGGCATCGCCGACACGCTCGACCGCACCTTCGCCAGCCTGCGCCGCGGGCTCGACGCCGAGGTCGCCGATGCCGCGCCGATGGGGCTCGACGCCCAGACCCGCCGCGCCACCCAGTCGCTGGCCATCGCCCGGATGGAGGCACTGTTCCGCAACACCCGCACGGCGCTGGTCGCGGACACCGGCGACCGCGAGCGGCTGCGGGCGTGGCTCGACACCTTCGCCTCGGGCTTCGAGCCGCAGCTCGCGGGGGCAGTGAACGAGGAGAAGCGCCTGCGCGCCGAGATCCTCGCCGGCATCGACGACCTGCGCCAGCGGCTGACCCTTGCCGCCGTGCTCATCGGGCTGGCGGCGCTGGTGCTCTCGGCGGGGTTCTACTTCGGCCTCGTGCGCCCACAGTTCCGCCGCCTCGACGCGCTGCGCGACGCCGCCCGCCAGATCGGCCGCGAGGAGTTTGCCGTCTACCTGCCCGACACCCGCCCCGACGAGATCGGCCAGCTCACCACCGAGACCAACCGCATGGCCCGCGCGCTTGCCGCCCGCGCCGCCGCCGTGGCCGCGGACCGCGCCAGGCTGGGCGAGATCATCGACCAGCGCACCGAGGCGCTGCGCCTCGCCAACCAGCGGCTCGAGCGCACCGACGAGGACCGCCGCCGCTTCTTCGCCGACATCAGCCACGAGCTGCGCACGCCGCTCACCGTGATCCTGATGGAGGCGCAGCTCGGCCGGCAGGGCGCCGAGCCCGCCCCCGCCTTCGAGGTCATCGAGGCCCGCGCCCGCCGCCTCAACCGGCGCATCGACGACCTGCTGCGCGTGGCTCGGTCCGAGACCGGGCAGCTGGCGCTCGAGCCGGTGCCGCTGGATCTTGGCGAGGTTCTGGCGGACGCCATCGCCGAGACCGCGGCCGAGCTCTCGAACGCGGGGATGACCCTCACCGCGCCCGAGCCCGGCAGCACCCGGGTGCGCGCGGACCGGAACTGGCTGCGGCAAGTGGTCGTGGGCCTGATCCGCAACGCCATCCGTCACGCCCGGCAGGGCGGCGCCCTGCGGCTGGAGCTGACCGAGGCCGACGGCATGGGCGTGATCGCCGTCATCGACAACGGCCCCGGCATTCCCGGCGCCGATCAGGCGCGGATCTTCGAGCGTTTCGCGCAGGGCCAGACCGGCAGCGCGCAGGGCTTCGGGCTCGGCCTCGCGCTGGCGCGCTGGGTGATCGAGGAACAGGGCGGCAGCATCGCCGTCGAAAGCCCGGTCACCCAGGATCGGGCCGAAGGCACCGCACCCGGAACCAAGATCGCGGTTCGCATGCCGCTCGCGACGGGCTAACCTGCTGCCATGACCGAACCCACCCGCCTGCTCGTCGTGGACGACGACCCTGAGATCTGCTCTGCCCTCGCGCGCGGGCTGGCGCTGCATGGCTTCGCGGTCGAGACCCGCAACCGCGCCGACACCGCCCTGCCCGACCTCACCGGCGCGGGTTTCTCCGCCGCCGTCGTCGACGTGATGCTGGGCGCCGACAGCGGCGTCGAGCTGGTGCGCACCGCCCGCGCCCAGGGCGCGCAGCTGCCCATCGTCATGCTCTCGGCGCTCTCGGACGTCGACCACCGCGCCGCCGGGCTCGAGGCCGGGGCCGACGACTACATGGTGAAACCCTTCTCGTTCGAGGAGCTTGCCGCCCGGCTCCGGGTACAGGAGCGCCGCGCCGCCGCGACACGCCCCGCGCCTGCCCGCCTGTCGGCGGCGGACAAGAGCCTCCGCGCCGGCAGCCGCCACGTGCATCTCACCGACCGCGAATTCTCGCTTCTGGCGCTGCTGGCGGCGCACGCCGGAACGCCCCTGCCCCGCGGCACCATCTTCGACGCGCTCTGGGCCGGCGAATCCAGCTCGGAGAACGTGGTCGACGTCTACATCGGCTACCTCCGCAAGAAGCTCAAACCTGCCTCCGAGTTCGGCTTCGAGATCGTCACGGTGCGGCATCAGGGCTTCTGTCTGGAAGGCGCTGCCCCGCTGCGCTGACACAGGCTTGCGCGCTGCGGGAATTGCGTGGTGTATGACCGAAACCGCGCCGGACGCGCACCCAACGCCACCAAGAAGGAGCAAGCGATGGACCCCCGCCAGCTGGAAATGACCGTGCTGATGACCCCCGACATGGCAAATTTCAGCGGCAAGGTGCACGGCGGTGCGCTGCTGAACCTTCTCGACCGCGTGGCCTTTTCCTGCGCCTCGCGCTTCTCGGGCCGCTATGCGGTCACGCTCTCGGTCGACCAGGTGACCTTCAAGCAGCCGATCAACGTGGGCGAGCTGGTGACCTTCCGGGCCGCGGTGAACCACGTCGGCCGCACCTCGATGGAGATCGGCATCCGGGTCGAGGCCGAAGATATCCGCAAGGGCACCCGGCGCCACACCAACTCGTGCTACTTCACCATGGTCGCGGTGGATGACGACGGCAAACCCGCCGAGGTGCCCGAGCTCAAGATCCTCACCGAGACCGAGGAGAAGCGCAACCGCGCCGCCGAGATCCGCCGCACGCTGCGCCGCCAGTTCTCGGAAGAGTTGAAAAAGGCCGCCGAAGGTCGCAACTGACGCCGTCCTGTGCCGACCAAAGTCGCAAGGTCTCTTAGATTATAAGGCTAGCCAGCAGCCACCTCTCTTTGCCAAGCTGACCGCGTTGACACGAGTCAAACGTATCGAGAGGAGGAGATACATATGGCCTGGACGAAGCCCGTAATCCGCGAAATCGAATGCGGCATGGAAATCAACATGTACGGCCCCGAGCACGACGACGGCGTCCTGTTCTGAGACCGCGCGCGCGGGAGGACGTGATGCAATTCCGCGCGCGAATTCTCGGAGCCGCAGCCGGTGGGGGCCTGCCCCAGTGGAACTGCGGCTGCGAAAACTGCCGGCTCGCCCGCGCGGGCGAGATCCCGGCGCAGACCCAGAGCTCGCTCGCGGTTTCGGCCAACGGCACCGACTGGGCGATCCTGAACGCCTCGCCCGACATCCGGGCCCAGCTGGCGACCACGCCTGCGCTGCACCCGACCGGCCTGCGCGAGATGCCGCTGCGCTCGGTGCTTCTCACCAACGGCGACATCGACCACGTGGCGGGGCTTCTGACCCTGCGCGAGATGCAGCCCTTCACGCTCTTTGCCACCGCCGGCATCCACGAGGTCCTGGCCGCGAACCCGATCTTCGCAGCCCTGAACCCTTCGGTGGTGACCCGCGCCGAGGTGGCGCTGGAGCGGCCCGCCGAGATCGCGCCCGGGCTCGTCGCCACGCTCTTCGCGGTGCCCGGCAAGGTGCCGCTCTACATGGAGGGCGACGAGGTGCAGACCGACCTCGTGGGCGAGCAGACCGTGGGCGTGGAACTGCGCGCGGGCGACGAGACCGCCTTCTACATCCCCGGCTGCGCGATGCTGAACGAGGCGCTGCGCCAAAGGCTCGAAGGTGCCGCGCTGGTGTTCTTCGACGGCACGCTCTGGCGCGACGACGAGATGGTGCGCGCGGGCCTCGGACAGAAGACCGGCCGCCGCATGGGCCACATGTCGATGAGCGGCGCCGACGGCTCGATCGCCGCCTTCGAGGACATGAAGATCGGCCGGAAAGTCTTTGTCCACATGAACAATACCAACCCCGTCCTCCGCCCCGGCTCGGACGAGCGCCGCGCGGCGGAACGGGCGGGATGGACCATCGGTCAGGACGGAATGGAGGTAACGGCATGACCCAGACACGCGAGGCCTTCGAGGCCCGGCTGCGCCAGATCGGCGCCGAGCGCTATCACGACCTGCACCCGTTTCACCACCGCCTGCACGGCGGCGACTGCACGCCGGACCAAGTCCGCGCCTGGGTGATCAACCGCTACTATTACCAGCACTCGATCCCGATGAAGGACGCGGCCTTCATGTCCCGCGTCGAGGATCCGGACCTGCGCCGCGAATGGCGCTCGCGGATCGAGGACCACGACGGCACCGACACCAACGAGGGCGGCATCCGGCGCTGGCTGCGGCTGGCCGAAGCGGTGGGGCTCGACCGCGATTACGTCGCCTCCTGCGAGGGCGTGCTGCCGGCGACCAAATTCGCCGTCGACGCCTACGTCCGCTTCGTGCGCGACAAGACCCTGCTCGAGGCCGTGGCCGCCTCGCTCACCGAGCTTTTCGCCCCAGCTATCCACGCCAACCGCATCGAGGGGCTGCTGAAGAACTACGATTTCGCCGACGACTCGTCGCTGTCCTACTTCCGCAACCGGCTGCGCGAGGCGCCCAAGGACGTGGCCTTCGGGCTGAAATGGGTGCTCGACCACGCCGACACGCAGGAAAAGCAGGACGCCGCCGCCAAGGCGCTGATCTTCAAGACCGACGTGCTCTGGTCGCAGCTCGACGCGCTCTGGGGTGCCTATGTCGAACCCGCACGGGTGCCCCCCGGCGCATGGCTGCCCGGCGAGGGGCTGGCGGACGCGCGGGCGGCGTGATGCAGCCCTCGGACATCCTCAGCCTGCCCCGTGGCGTGCGGCTTCACCACGACCGGGTGCGCGGCAGCTGGGTGCTGCTGGCGCCCGAGCGCGCGGTGATGCTCGACGCCACCGCCCACGCGATCCTGTCCCGTGTCGACGGCCACCGCAGCTTCGGCGAGATCACCGCCGAGCTCGCCGAGGCCTATGACGCCCCGCCCGAGGCCATCGCGGGCGACGCGGCGGGCTTTCTCGGCGCGCTGCGCGACCGCCGCTTCCTGGAGCTGGCCTGATGGGTCGGGCCCGATCTCTAGGCCATGTCTCTCGCGGGAAAATGTCCCGCGTTGTGAAGAGCATGGCGCACGATCTTCGTGCTTTCCCGAAGACCCGAAATACGCCGTTCCGCGGCGCCGCACCCGAAGGGAGCATCCGATGACTGCCGCCCGCCTGCCCATCGCGATGCTGGCAGAGCTGACCCACCGCTGCCCACTCTCCTGCCCCTATTGCTCGAACCCCGTCCACATGGCGCTCAAGGATAGCGAGCTATCTACCGACGCATGGAGAGACGTCTTCGCCCAGGCGGCTGCCATCGGGGTGCTGCAGCTTCACCTCTCAGGGGGCGAGCCGGCGACGCGGCGCGACCTCGAAGAGCTCGTCGCCGCAGCGCGCGAGGCCGGGCTCTACACCAACCTCATCACCTCCGGCATCGGGCTGACCGAGCGCCGGCTCGAGGCGATGGATCGCGCCGGACTCGACCACATTCAGCTCAGCCTGCAGGGCACCACGCCCGAGATGGCCGACGAGATCGGCGGCTACCGCGGCGGCTACGACCGCAAGATGCAGGTCGCCGCGTGGATCGGGAAGATCGGCTTCCCGCTGACCCTCAACGCCGTGCTGCATCGGCGCAACCTGCACCAGCTGCCCCGGGCGCTGGAGATGGCGGTGGAAATGGGCGCGCGCCGCATCGAGGTCGCGACCGTGCAATTCCACGGCTGGGCGCTGCAGAACCGCGACGCGCTGATGCCGACCCGCGAGCAGGCCGAGGAAGCGACCCGCATCGTGACCGAGGCCCGCACGCGCCTGAAGGGCACGCTGGTCATTGATTACGTGCCCGCCGATTATCACTCGGACTATCCCAAGCGCTGCATGGGCGGCTGGGGCTCGACCGGGCTCAATGTCGCGCCCGACGGGCAGGTCCTGCCCTGCCACGCGGCGCAGAGCATCCCGCACCTGCGCTTCGACAGCGTGCGCGACCGGCCGCTTGCCGAGATCTGGCAGCACAGCGACGCGTTCAACGCCTATCGCGGCACCGACTGGATGCCCGAGCCCTGCGCCTCGTGCGAGCGCAAGACCATCGATTTCGGCGGCTGCCGCTGCCAGGCGATGGCGCTGGCGGGCGATCCCTCTGCGACCGATCCGGTCTGCGTGAAATCCCCTCACCACATCGACCTGCAGGCCCGCGCCGCGGCCCATGCCGCCGCCGAAGCGTCGCTGGTATATCGCGGCCAGCCGGGACGCCCCGTTGTCGAGCCAGTCGGAGAATAGGCTCAACTTTTCAATACTTTGCGCCTCGTTCTTCGCAGAAATCCGGCCGCGCGCCTCCGCCTGTGCGCTATCCTTGCCCGGCGCTGCCTGCCTCGCAAAAGGTCGCGGTGGCGCTCGAGGCTGCCCTCGAGATACGTCTTCATCTCATGCCCGCGGCATCCGGATCGCCCAGCAGGATCGCGTCGATGATGCGGTTCTGCTCCTTCACCGGATCGGGTCGGGCACATACATGCGCCGCGTCCCGCTGCGCGCCTCGATCTTGATGCGCGAAACCAACCCACATCAGATTAGTGAAAGTAATCTCGGGAAACACTTGTTCATTGAGGCTTCCATGATGGCATAGTGAAAGGCGAAATCCGCCTCATTGGTCGTGACGGCCGGCGGTTGCATGACGCCCACCGATTGGGAGGACCGGAACCGTGATCATCACCAATGTCTCGGCGCGCGTGTTAAAGCACAAGACCCGACGCCATTCCCACAGCTCCGGCCATGTGCATCCGTGCCCCAAGCACGAGGACCTGCGACCAGCTGATCGGCGGTCACCGCGACAAGGTGCCAGCCTATGGCACGACCATGTGCGGCAGTGAACTTGAAGCTCGGCACGCAACCCTCCGCGATTACAAACGTTTCTCCGAAACCCTCACGGCGCGCGGCAGCAAGGGCATCAAGCTGCACACCTGGATGCCGCCGGTAAGCTGGTTGCCTGACGGGAAGATGGACCTCAAGGCCTGCGCCTCCGTGCGCGACAACATGGGCCAGGCCCGGCTCACCAACAATTCCGCACGGTCGGGCGCCTTCAGCCCGACCCCGTGGCGGGCCAACGAATAGTACATTCTCGGCCGCAACGATCTCTACCGGGAGGACGTCGCAGCCATGAGTTGCGTGCTGATGGCTGCCTGCCCGATAGCCAGACCCAGTGGCTCGGGCTCGAGCAGGGTGACATCGACGTAGGCTTCACCCACACCGTGCCCGACCTGAAGGCGCAGCGTGGGCGAGGCGGGCTACCCCGACGGCCTCAATACCACGATCCGGGTGATCTCGACGCAGGAATTCTTCGACAAGTGCCCGGGATCAATGCCGAGATTATCACCGGCGACGTCGGCCAGATCAACGGCGCCATGCGTGACCGCAGTGTCGCGCTGCTGGTGGGGCGTGGAGCTTGGCCAGCAGCCACGTCAGGACAGCAACCTGCGCGCTTGTGCACAACCCCCGACAACGCCAGTGAGGCCGGGCTCACCAACAGCCGGGGCTGGAGGACCTCGCATTTCGACGAAGAGCTCAACGGAAAGAGCGGGGTCGCGCTGATCAAGCGCAATTCGGGCGCCCAGATCGCGCTCGACGAAAAGACCCAGCCGATTATCGACGACAAGGCGACCTCGATCCAGCAGCTCTCGGAACGGGGGGGTGACCGCCGCCTACCAGAGCGACGTCAGCGGGCCTGTCATCGAGCCTTTGCTGTTGCGGTTCGAGGAGTTCACCAAGCACCCCTGATTGCACAGAAAGGCTCGACGATCCGGAAGGGCGCAGATGCGATCTTCATCCGCACCTTTTTTCTGACTGATCTGCGTGTTGCAAGACGAGGCTCTCCCCGCGCCAGACGCGCGATCGACGGCCAGCGGTGAGCGAGATGGCGATGATCGCGTTGTTGAGGCTCGGTCCCAGCGCCGCCACGAAGGCCAGCGACAGGATCAGCGAGGGGAAGGACAGGAAGATGTCGGTGCCGTGCATCAGCACCGTGTCCACGCGCCCGCCGAAATAGCCAGCAACAGTGCCGAACAAGTGCCCAATGGGCCGCACCACGATGGTCACGAGAAACATGATCGTCAGCGTGATGCGCGCGCCATGCACGAGCCGCGAGAAGATGCCCCAACCAAGATCGTCGGTCCCGAAAAAATGCGCCCAGGAAGGTCGTTGCACGGTTTTCTGAAAGTTCTGCAGGAACGGCTGATGAGTGGCGATCAGCGACGCGAAAACGCCACGAGGATCGACGCTCCCTGTTCGGCACGGCCATTCGGGCGACGCCTGTCGAAGCGCATGTCCCGCGGCGGCCACTGGGGACGCCCTATTCCGTCATACACACATCAACACTCGTTATGCACTTTTCCGTTTTCCAAGCGCCGGTTCCCCCGCGTCGGATCGCAGCGAGCCGAGCCCGCGGGGACGACAGTATCAGCGCATCTCATGGACAAGCCTGGCGCAACATGTCATACTTAATCCGGCAAGCTTGTATGAGGACTTTGCAGACCAACCATGGACATGCCAGCCAGATCGCGCCGCGCAGACCGCCCCGGGGCGGGCCGCACACTGGTCGAGACCGTGCGCGATGCGCTGCGTGAACAGATCGCCGCGGGGGCCTATCCGCCCGGCAGCCGTCTGCCCAGCGAGGCGCAGATGACAAAGGAGTTCGGCGTCAGCCGGACGGTGATCCGCGAGGCCGTGGCCTCTCTCCGCGCCGACGGGCTGGTGGCGCCGCGGCAGGGGGCGGGCGTTTTCGTGCTCGCGCCGCCCGCCCCGGTCGAGCTTCCCTTCCAGAACATCGACTTCGTGCGGATCTCGTCGATGATCGAACTGCTCGAGCTGCGCACCGCCGTCGAGGCCGAGGCCGCGGCGCTGGCCGCGCAGCGCCGCTCGCCCGCGCAGGAGGAAAAGCTCATCGGCTGCCTGCGCGAGGTCGATCGTGCCGCCGCCGCCGGCGAGCCTACGATGGAGGCGGATTTCGCCCTGCATCTCGCCATCGCCGAGGCCACCAACAACCCGCGGTTTGGCGATTTCCTGTCGATGATCGGCTCGAATCTGATCCCCCGGAAGGCGCTGTCCGACAGCAGCAGCGAACCGGCCCCGAAGGAATACCTCGACGTCATCCGGGGCGAGCACGAGGTCATCGTGAACGCCATCCTCGACGGCGACGAGGAGGCCGCGCGCGACGCCATGCGCCATCATCTGAAGAGCAGCCAGGCGCGCTATCGCGCGCTGCTGCGGGCCGGCAAGGCCGAGAGGCCCTGAGCCGCAACCGATCCCGAAAAGAGAGATCCCATGACCGATGCCATCCGGCAGTTTCCCGCCGTCTCGCCCGATGCCGGCGTCATCCGTCAGGTGCTGGCCGATGCCCCCGAGCTGATGGTGGTGTCCTTCCGCTTCGAGGAAGGCGCTCAGGGCGCCCTGCACAGCCATCCGCACGTGCAATCCACCTTCGTCGAGAGCGGCCGGTTCCGCTTTCACCTCGACGGCGAGGAGTTCGAGGTCGGCCCCGGCGACAGCTTCGTGATTCCCTCGAACGCCACCCACGGCTGCACCTGCCTCGCGCCGGGGCGGCTGGTGGACTGCTTCACCCCGCGTCGGGACGATTTCCTGTAGGCGCGGCCTCCTGCTCGGGCTCGTCCGCCGCCATCAGCTGACCATCGCGCGAACGGGCGGCCCGGCGTAGGTATGCGCGCGAGCTGAGGCCGACCACCCGCTTGAAACAGCGTGAGAAATAGCTGGGGCCGGCGTACCCGACCTCTGCCGCCGCGGCGAGGCCAAGACCACCACGCTCGAAGTGCGCCGACATTCAGGTGCACACCACCTGAGAAGAGTTCTTCCCGGCCGCCGCCACGCTGCGCGAGACCATGGGAGACGACGACCACCTCTTCAACTCGGTCAAGGAAACCGCACAGCTTCTGGTGACCTTGCACCTGCAGAAGACCGGCAAGGATCTCGCCGATCCCGAGACCAAGCGCGTCGCCAGGACACCCGCGAGGTCGGCGCCACGCAGGGCGACGCCGCGGAGGCCGGGTTGGCGAACTCCAGCGCATTCGCCGGCGCAATTGCTGCAGTGCCGCATAATGGCACTGTGCAGGTGCCCGCCGGGCGCTATCTGGCCCTTCCGGTGGCGCTGCGCGGGTTCATGAGTCTGCTGTTCGCCCCCGGTGCCGTGCTTGCGGCGCCGCGGTCGCGGGCGGGCTGGCCCACCCTCCCCGCCCGCGACACCGATGGCCGGATGTTGGGCTCTTGGGAGGGCCTCCCCGAAACCTGTTTCGCCGCGCCGCTCCACGCCATCGGCGCCGGGCAGCTCATCCGCCATTACCTGATGGAGCGTGGCCACGGCGGCGTGGTGATCGTCTGACAGGGCGCGAGGGGGCGGAAAGCCCGGTCACTCAGACCGGCGGAAAGCCGTAGAGCGCCTGCGGATTGTCCACCAGCGCCAGCTGCCGCGCGTCGTCATCCGGCAGCCAGGACAGGGCGAGATCGAGCAGCGCGGCATCGCAGGGGTAGTCCGCGGTCTGCCGCGCGGCGTTGTGCGGCCAGTTGGTTCCCCAGACGATGCGGTCGGGCGCATGGGCGCCGATCAGGAGCGCGACCGTAGCGATGTCGGGATAGTCCGGCCCGCCATCGCGCGAGCTCTCGTAGCAGCCGGCAAACTTGAACCAGACCCTGCCGCCGTCGATCAGCCGCTTGATCACGTCCACATGCGCGGGCGTGGCGCCGGCGAAGATCTTGGCGTGGTGGTCGAGCACCCAGCGCGACTTCAGCGCCGAAAGCCGCGGCTCGAGCTCGGGCAGCACCGAGCCGTCGACCTGCACCGCGAGCATCCAACCCGCGTCGGCGGCGATGGCGTCCACCGCCTCGAGCGCGTCGAGCCCCACCGCCCCGCCCGGCAGGTCCATGATGCGCGCGCCCACGATACCGGCCTCGGCCAGACGCGCGATCTCGGCTTGCGTGGTGTCGGGCGTGATCACCGCGACGCCGCGGGCGCAGTCGCCCATCTGCGCGATGCAGGCGAGAAGGCTGGCGTTGTCGGTGCCATGGGCATTGCCCTGCGTGATCACCACGCGATCGATGCCGAGCCAGCCCATGACCTGCCGGTACATGGCGGGATCGGGCAGCGGATCGGCGGGCGCCCCGACCCCGTCGGCGCGCATCTCGAAGCCGGGAAGGTACATGTGCATCTGGCTGTCGATGGCGCCCTTCGGAACCTTCGTGCGCGGCGCGGCGCCTGAGAGCTTGCGGTCGATCATGCCGCCGCCTCCGGTGCGAAGCGGGCCAGCGCGTCGCGGTCGATCTCGATGCCGAGGCCGGGCGCATCGGGGATCCGGACGACGCCGCCGTCGTGCTCGATGGGCGTGGTCACCACCGCCTGCCGGAACGGGTTGTGGGTGCGGTCGAACTCCATGATCGGCTCGACCGGATTCTGCCGCACCGGGTTCGGCACCATCGCCGCCATGAACTGCAACGCCGCGGCGATCTGCACCGCCGTGCCCCAGACATGCGGCACGAGGCGCACCCCGTGATGGGTGCAGAGATCGGCGACGCGCTTTGCCTCGGTGAAGCCGCCGACCCCGCAGAGATCGGGCTGGGCGATGTCGACGCAGCCGCTCGCCAGCGGCTCGGCAAAGCCCCAGCGGGTGTGCCATGTCTCGCCGCCCGCCACCGGGATCGGCTGGCCGGCGCGCACCTTGCGATAGGCGGCAAGCTGTTCCGGCACCACCGGCTCCTCGAACCAGTCGATGCCGTATTTCGCTGCCCGCTGGCCGAGGGTGATGGCCTCGATGGTGTCGTAACCGTGGTTGGCGTCGATCATCAGCCGGGTCTCGGGGCCGATGGCGTCGCGCACCGCCTCGATCACCCTGAGGTCTTCCTCGACCCCGAAGCCGATCTTGATCTTCACCGCGTGGAAGCCCGCGCGGGCGTGGCTGCCGCATTCCTCGGCGTTGTCCGCCACCCGGTCGACGCCGTCGCGCTTGAACGAGCCGGTGGCATAGGCGCGCACGCTCTCGCGCCAGCGCCCGCCGAGCAGCACCGAGACCGGCTGGCCGTAGGCCTTGCCCTTGATGTCCCAGAGCGCGATGTCGATGCCCGAGAGCGCCGTCACCGTGATGCCGCGCTGGCCCTGGTCGCGGAGCGCGTTGTAGAGCGTGGCCCAGATCCGTTCGTGCTCGAGCGCGTTCATGCCCTTGAGCCAGACCGCGTAGGCGGCGACGGTGGCGGCGTTGGGGCCGGCGGGGCCGAGGCATTCGCCCCAGCCCGTGGTGCCGTCCTCGCAGATGATCTCGACCAGCAGATGCACGCGCTTGTCGAAGCGCATGGAGGCGCTTTCGAAGGCGGTGTCGAGCCGGTGCTCGAGCAGGTGGGTGCGGACCTCGGCGATGCGCATCAGCGGTGCGCCTCGATCAGGTCCTTCAGGATCTCCTCCTCCTCGCCGGTCAGGTCCGAGAGCGGCGGGCGCACCGGGCCCGCGTCGTAGCCGACGAGGCGCACGCCCGCCTTAATGGCCGCGACCGCGTAGCCCTTGCGGCGCGCGCGCAGGTCCATGAACGGGTAGAAGAAGCTCTTGAGGATGTCCTCGCAGGTGGTGCGATCCCCGGCGCGGAGCGCGGCGTAGAACCTGTTGGCGAGCGCCGGGACGAAGTTGAACACCGCCGAGCTGTAGGTGGTGACGCCCGCGCCGAGATAGGCCTCGGCGAAGAGCTCGGCCGTGGGCATGCCGCCGAGATAGGTCAGACGGTCGCCCATCTTCGCGGTCACCTGCCGCACGAGGCCGATGTCGCCGGTGCCGTCCTTGAAACCCACGAGGTTCGGGCAGGCGTCGCAGAGCCGGGCCAGCGTGTCGGCCTGCAGCACGGCGTTGTCGCGGTTGTAGACCATGACGCCCATGCCGGTGGCGTCGCAGACCGCCTTGACGTGGGCGTAGAGCCCCTCCTGCGGGGCGTCGATCAGGTAGTGGGGCAGCAGCAGGATGCCGTCGCCGCCCGCCTTCTCGACGGATTTCGCGATGGCGACCGCGATCTCGGTGCCGTAGCCGCAGCCCGAGACGATGGCGGTGTTGCCCGCCGCCTCCTTGGCGGCCGAGACGATGGCCGGGATCTCGTCCGGGGTGAGCGAGAAGAACTCACCTGTGCCGCCCGCAGCGAAGAGCACCGGGGCGTCGAAGCCCGAGAGCCATTCGACATGGGCCTTGTAGGGCTCGGGCGCAAACTTGTTGTCGGCATCGAAGGGCGTCACCGGGAAGGACAGAAGACCGGCGCCGAGCGCGGTCTTGATCTGTTGCGGATCCATTGGGCAATCCTCTCTTGGCGGGGTGCCGGGGGGCTCTGCCCCTCTTGGCGCATGCGCGCCAATTCACCCCGGAGTTTGTCTGGCAAGATGAAGCAGCGGGGCAGTTTCCGGCCGCCCCGCGGAAGGTCAGGTCAGGTCGCCCGGCAGCAGCGCGTCGGGGAGGTTCTGGTAGCAGACCGGTCGCAGGAAGCGGCGGATCGAGAGCGTGCCGACCGAGGTCGCCCCGAAGTTGGTCGAGGCGGGATAGGGCCCGCCGTGGACCATGCTGTCGCAGACCTCGACGCCGGTGGGGAAGCCGTTGACCAGCACCCGTCCGGCCATGCGCTCGAGCACCGGCATCAGCCGCTGTGCCAGCGCCGTGTCGCCCGCATCCATGTGCAGGGTGGCGGTGAGCTGGCCGTCGAAGCCGCGCGCGAGGGTTTCCATGTCGTCGGGACCCGCGACCCGGATCACCAGGCCCAGCGGTCCGAACACCTCTTCGCCGAGCGCGTGGTCCTGCAGGTAGGTGGCGGCGTCGGTCTCGTAGAGGTTGGGCGCGGCGCTGCGGCCCTCGCTGTCGTTGGTCAGCACCGGGCGCACCGCGTTGCGGCCGTCGAAGCGGGCCTTGCCGTCCTTGTAGGCCTTGGCGATGCCATCGGTGAGCATGGTCTGCGGACCGATGGCGGCGAGCCCCTCGGTCGCGGCCTTGACGAAGGCGTCGCCCTCGGGGCCGGTCTCGACCACGGCGATGCCGGGGTTGGTGCAGAACTGGCCCGCGCCCATGGTGAGCGAGGCGGCCCAGCCGGCGCCGATCTCGGCGCCGCGCGCCGCCACCGCCTCGGGCAGGAGGAACATCGGGTTGACCGAGCCCAGTTCGCCGAAGAAGGGGATCGGTTCGGGACGCCGGGCGCAGAGGTCGAAGAGCGCGCGCCCGCCGCCGAGGCTGCCGGTGAAGCCCACCGCCTTGATCAGCGGGTGCTGCACCAGCGCCTGGCCGACCTCGCGGTTGCCGCCCTGGATCAGCGAGAAGACGCCCTTGGGCATGCCGCATTTGGCGATGGCCGCGTGGATGGCCTCGGCCACGATCTCGCCGGTGCCGGGATGGGCGGAGTGGCCCTTGACCACCACCGGGCAGCCCGCCGCCAGCGCCGCGGCGGTGTCGCCGCCGGCGGTGGAGAAGGCGAGCGGGAAGTTCGAGGCGCCGAAGACCGCGACCGGGCCGATCGGGCGCTGGACCATCTTCAGGTCGGGGCGCGGCAGCGGCTGGCGGTCGGGCAGCGCCGCGTCATGGCGGCGGTCGAGGTGGTCGCCGTTGCGGATGTGGGTGGCGAAGAGCCGGAGCTGGCCGGTGGTGCGGCCGCGCTCGCCGTTGAGCCGGGCCTCGGGGAGGCCCGTCTCCTGCGTGCCGATCTCGGTGATCGCGGCGGCGCGGGCCTCGATCTCGTCGGCGATGGCGTCGAGGAAATCGGCGCGGGCCGCGCGGGTGCTGTAGCCGAAGCTCCAGAACGCGTCCTCGGCGGCCTTGCAGGCGGCGTCGACCAGCTCGGGCGTGCCGACGGCGAAGGCGTGCGAGGGGCCATGCGCAGGCTCGGAGTCGAAGGTCGCCGCGCCGGCGACCCACTCCCCCGCGATCAGGTGTTTGCCATGCGGCGTGAAGGTCTCGTCAAGCATGTCGGTCCTCCGTTTCAGGATCTGTGAATGGGTTCATCGGTGAAGACGCCGCCCTGGTAGCGGGCGACGGCCTCGTCCGGGTCGGGGCGGGGCACGGTGCGGGCGATCTCCTCCGCCCAGTCCGCGGCGTTGTCCTTGGGCTGCCAGCCGAGGAAGGCGGCGTGGGAGTTGTCCCACCAGCGGTGGTCGTTGTTCGAGGCGCCCCAGATCATCGTGCAGCCGAGCACCGGCGCCCGGAACACCGCCTCGATCAGCGCGACGAAATCGTCGTGGCTGAACCAGGTGGCGAGCATGCGCCAGTTCTCGGGTTTCGGCGTACAGGATCCGATGCGGACCAGCGCGCTCTCCTGCCCGAACTTGTCGTGGTAGAGGCTGGCGACGGCCTCGCCGAAGATCTTGGAGACGCCGTAATAGCCGTCCGGGCGGTAGGGCGCGCTGTGGTCGAGCCGCGCGGTCTGCGGATGGTAGCCGATGGTGTGGTTGGACGAAGCGAAGACGATGCGGGGCCGGCCATGCGCCCGCGCCGCCTCGTAGATGTTGTAGACGCCGCGCAGGTTGGCGGCCTCGATCAGGTCGAAGCTCTTCTCGACCGAGATGCCGCCCAGGTGGACGATGCCGTCGCAGCCCTCGACCAGCCGCATCACCGCGTCGCCGTCGGAGAGGTCGCAGGGCACCAGCTCCTCGCCCTCGCGGGCCTCGCCGAGATCGGCCACGTCCGACAGGCGCATGATCGCAGCCCTGCCCCGCAGCTTCTCGCGCAGCATGGTGCCGAGCTGGCCCGCGGCGCCGGTGATCAGGAGACGGTTCAACATGGTGCTCACTCCATCAGCCCCGGCAGGTACATCGAGAAGGCGGGGACGTAGGTCACCAGCATCAGCGCCACGAAGATCGCGAGGTAGAAGGGCCAGATCGTCTTGACCGCCTGGTCGATCCTGACCCCGCCCACGACGCAGCCGACGAAGAGGCAGGCCCCCACCGGCGGCGTGCAGAGCCCGAGGCCGAGGTTCATCATCAGGATAACACCGAACTGGATCGGGTCCATGCCCAGCCCCACCACCACCGGCAGGAAGATCGGCGTGGTGATGAGGATCAACGCCGCCATGTCCATGATCATGCCCAGACCCAGAAGCACGAGGTTCAGAAGCAGCAAAATGACGATGGGGTTGTCCGAGATCCCGGTCACCGCCCCGGCCAGCAGCGCCGGCACGCGGTAGAGGGTCAGCAGGTAGGAGAAGGCCGAGGCGGTCGCCACCAGCAGCATCACCAGCGCGGTGGTGCGGACCGAGGTCACGACGGCGGCGCGGAACTTGTCCCAGGTAAGTTCGCGGTAGACGAAGATCGTCACGAGCACCGCCCAGATCGCGCCGAAGGCCCCGCTCTCGGTCACCGTCATCACGCCCGAGAGCACGCCGCCCACGATGATGACCGCGGTCATCAGGCCCGGCAGCGCCACCACGGTGGAGATGGCGAGCGACTTGAAGCCGGGGAAAGTCTCTGCCGGGTAGCCGCGCTTGACGGCGATGACATAGGCCACGATGCCGAGGCAGAGGCACATCAGCACGCCCGGCACGATGCCCGCGATGAAGAGCTTGGAGACCGAGACGCCGCCCGCGGCGACCGCGAAGAGGATCATGTTGTGCGACGGCGGGATCACCACGCCCGCGACCGAGGAGGTCACCGTGACGTTGACCGCGTAGTCGCCGTCATAGCCCTTTTCCTTCATCACCGGCATCAGGATCGAGCCGAGCGCCGAGGTGTCGGCCACGGCCGAGCCCGAGATGCCGCCGAAGAGCATCGACGAGGCGACGTTGACCACGCCCAACCCGCCGCGCATCCAGCCCACCGCCGAGCTGGCCAGCCGCACCAGCCGCGCCGCGATGCCGCCCTGCATCATCAGCTCGCCCGCGAAGATGAAGAACGGGATCGCCAGAAGCGAGAACACCGAGATGCCCGAGAGCACCCGCTGGAAGCCGATGAAGAGTGGAAGGCCTTCGTAGAGGAAGCCTCCGACCGTGGCGAGGCCGAGTGCGAAGGCCACCGGCATGCCGGTCAGAAGGCCTACGAAGAACAGCCCGAAGAGAAGTGCCAGCCCCATGAAATCAGTCCCTGCCGGTGGCCAGCGCCACCGCTTGGTAAAGAGTGAAAACCGCCGTCAGCGCGCCGCAGATCGCCATGGGCAGCGCCCGGATGCCCTCGGTGATGCCCAGCATCGGCACCCGGCGCGGCCAGAGGCTTTCGGCCAGCACCGCACCCTGCCAGGCCAGCACCACGCCGAAGACCAGCATCCCAGCCAGCGCCAGCCAGTGCAGCGGCACCCGCAGCGCCGGGGGCATCATCTCGCGCACGAAGTCGATGGAGAGGTGGCTCTGGGTCCAGACCCCCGCGGCGGCACCGAGGAAGGTGATCCAGACCACGAGGATTAGCGCCAGCTGTTCGACCCATGTGGGGGTGTCGTTCATCACGTAGCGGCCCCAGACCAGCCAGCCGAAGATGACGATGAGCGTCACCAGCCCGATGCCCGCGACGGTGACGCAGATCCCGGCGAGCAGGTCGAGCGCCCGCTCGACCGGGCCCATCTCGGCCTTTGACTTGTCCTGTGGCAGCATGATCATCCCCCGGAAATCGGACCCCGGCCCTCTGGCCGGGGCAAGGCGGGCCCGAAGGCCCGGTCACATGGTCACTCGACCGCCTGGATGTCGCGGATCAGCTGTTCGAGATCCGGGTTCGCCTCGATGAACTGCGCGTAGACCGGCTCCATCGCGGTCTGGAAGGCCATCGGGTCCTCGACCTCGTTGATCTCGACGCCCGCTTCCATCACCTGCGCCCGCGACGCTTCCGAGCGTTCTGCCCAGAGCTGGCGCTGTTCTTCGGCGGCGGCGACGGCGGCCTCGGTCACCACGGCCTTGTCCTCGTCCGAGACCTCGTCCCAGACCGATTTCGCCACGCAGATGCACTCGGGGATGATCAGGTGGTTGGTGATCGAGTAATACTTGGCCACCTCGTAGTGGTTCGAGGACTCGAAGCTCGGGTAGTTGTTCTCGGCACCGTCGATTACGCCGGTCTTGAGCGACTGGTAGACCTCGCCGTAGGCCATGGGCGTGGCGTTGCCGCCCAGCACGTCGACCATCTGCACATAGAGGTCGTTGCTCATGACGCGGAACTTGAGGCTGTCCATGTCGGCGGGGGTCATGATCGGCTTCTTGGTGTTGTAGAAGCTGCGCGAGCCGCTATCCATCCAGCTCAGCGCCACAATGCCGGCTTCCGACAGCGCGTCCGAGAAACGCTGGCCGATCTCGCCGTCCATCGCCTTGTGCATGTGGTCGACGTCGCGGAAGATGAACGGCAGCGACAGCACGTTGGTGGCGGGGACGATCTCGCCCATCGGGCCCATGTTGAAGTTGCCGACCGCGATGGCGCCGGCGCGCAGCTGTTCGATGGCATCGGGCTGGGCGCCCAGCACGCCGCCCGGATAGACCTGCGGCTCGATCCGGCCCTCGGTGCCCGCGGCCACATCCTCGGCAAAGCTCTCGAGCGCCACGACGTTGGGATAGCCTTCGGGGTGAATGGCCCAGGTCCGCCAGGTCTCCGCCATGGCCGGGACGGCGACGGTGGTGGCGAGCAGCGCGGCGCCAAGCGCCGTGGTGGTGAAACGAGTCATATGAATTGTCCTCCCTGACAGGTGGCAGCTGGCAACCGCCACGTCGATGTATGACGACTTCGTATGACAACTGTCAATAAACTTGTGAGACCCCTTCACGCCTCCATATTTGTTGGCTCTCGCAGCAAAAGCGGTGGAATTCACGCTGCACAGCAGCACCCGCAGGCACCGCCCGGGCCCCCCAGACGTCCTTCATTGTATGACAGGTTTCCGACATCCCGCCGCCCTGCCCCACGGACGTGAAAAAGCCCCGGAGGCGCGGGGCCTCCGGGGCTTTCTTGTCTGGAGCGTTTCGATCAGGGGCGGCAACGGCGCCCGCAAGAATCAGAGCTCGACGGTCACCTTGCCGCGCGGGTTCGAGCAGCAGGCCAGGATGTAGCCTTCCTCGATCTCCTCGTCGGTGATGCCGCCGTTGTGCACCATGTGCACCTCGCCCTCGAGCTTCTTGACCTTGCAGGTGCCGCAGACACCGAAGGTGCAACCGGTCGGGATCGCCACGCCCGCAGAGCGCGCGGCGGCGAGCACCGTTTCGGTCTCGGGACAGGTCGCGGTGACGCCGGCGATGTCGAAGGTGACCTCGGCCTGCACATTCTCTTCCGGCAGGTCGTCCTCGGGCACCGGCGCCTCGACCAGCTCCGGCCCCGGGGTGCCCGGCGCCTGGAAGCTTTCCTGGTGGTAGTGGTCCATGTCGAAGCCCAGGCCTGCCAGCGCCTCGCGCACGGCGGTCATGAAGCCCTCGGGGCCACAGCAGAACACCTCGCGCTCGAGGTAGTCCGGCGCCATGAGACCCAGCATCAGCTGGTTGAAATGACCTTGGTAGCCAGTCCAGGGCTGGTACTTGTCGCGCGCCTCGACGACCCAGCGCAGGTCCAGACCCTCGATCCGCGAGGCCATGTGCTCGAGCCGTTCGCGGAAGATGATCTCGGACGGACGCCGGGCGCAGTTCACGAAGACGATGTCGCAGCTGCGGCCGCGGTCGTAGAATTCGGTCGTCATCGACATCATCGGGGTGATGCCCGAGCCGGCGGAGATGAAGAGGTACTTCTTGGCCGGGTTCTCGTGCGCGGTGAAGCGCCCGCCCGGCCCGATCACCTTGAGCGTCATCCCGGGCTTGAAGTGGTCCATGATCCAGCGCGTGCCAATGCTGTCGGCCTGCGCCTTCATGGTCAGCGTCAACGACATCGGCCGCGAGGGCGAGGACGAGATCGTGTAGGTGCGGTACAGCGGACCGCCCGGCACGGGCAGTTCCAGCGTGAGGAACTGCCCGGCCTTGAACTTAAAGGGTCGCCCGGATGGCGCCTGGAAACAGACGGTGATGACACCAGGCGTCTCAGGCAGGATCGAGACGCATTCAAGCACCTCGTCGTCGGTCCAGTGTTCGGCGGCTTGTGTCATCGGCATTCCAGTCTATTCGGCGGCGAGAGTGGCGGGCAGGTGGGTGGAGCGCATGCGCGCGAGGTACCATTCGACGAACTGAAGCACGCCATCCTCATGCAGCGCGGAGTACGGGCCGGGCTCGTAGGCGGGCGAGTTGATGCCCTGCTGGTTGTCCTCGACGACGCGACGGTCCTCGTCGTTCGTGTGCTCCCACACCACGGTGAGGTTCTCGAGATCGTAGTCCACGCCCTCGACCGCGTCCTTGTGCACGAGCCAGGTGGTCTGCACCTCGGTCTCCTGCGGGCCGATCGGGGTCACGCGGAAGGTGATCGAGTGGTCGGTCAGGAAGTGGTTCCAGGTGGTCGGGTAGTGGAACATCAGCAGCGTGCCGGCGTCGAGGAACGGCACCCGGCCGAGACGCTTCTGCACGGCGATCTTGCCGTTGATGGTGTAGCTCTCGGCACCGTCAAGCAGCGGCATGCGCGCGATGCGGTACTGGCCACCCTCGGCCATCTGGAAGCGCGACGGTGCGCCGGCGGCCTCGAGACGGTTGAAGTGGTTCTCGACCTTCTCGGGGAAGCTGCCGTCGGCGCTCACGCCGGTGATCGACGGGTCCTCGGGATAGGTGCGGCACAGGTCGGGGTGGTTTCCGGCGCAGTGGTAACACTCGCGGTTGTTTTCCCACACCAGCTTCCAGTTGCCCTTCTCGATGATGGTCGACTGGAAGGCCACCTTGGCGTCCGACAGATCGTGCACGCCGAGATAGGGGGTCACGGTCTCGGCGAAGGTTTCGAAATCGGGCGCTTCGGCGGCGAGGCAGATGTAGACGAGGCCCGCCACGGTGCGGCAGTGCACCGGCTTCAGGCCATGCTTGGAGGGGTCGAAGTCCGGGCCCATGTCGCGCGCCCAGAGGAGACGGCCGTCGAGGTCGTAGGTCCACTGGTGGTACGGGCAGGTTAGCTTGGCGACGCGGCCCTTCGAGGCCGAGCAGATCACCGAGCCGCGGTGGCGGCACGAGTTGTGGTAGGCGACGATCTGGCCCTTGCCGTCACGGATGACGATGACGTCGTAGGCGCCGATCTTCAGGCGCTGGTAGGCGCCGGTCTTGTCGAGTTGGCAGGCCGGGAAGGCGTAGAGCCATTCGCGGTAGAAGATCGCTTCGAGGTCGGCCTCGTAGATATCCGGGTCGGTGTAGAACGGCTGCTGAAGTGCGTGACCGGGACGGTGCTGGCGCAGCAGGTCGGTAATCGGTGCGGTAGAACGTGCCATTACGAGTCTCCTGTCTCGGGAGGGCTATTTGTCGTGCACATGGCCATTGCGAGGCCACTCTGACAATTGGCAAAAAACTCATCTCAGTTTATTCTGGGTAATCTCAGTCATTAGACTGTTTCGTTTGCGACATCACTTGCCGGAAAGCGACGCCCTTGTGCCCAAGCCCTATGATCTGCCCTCCCTCGGTGACCTAGCATGTTTCGAAGCGGCTGCTCGAAATTTAAGCTTCAAAATGGCCTCAACTGAACTCAACGTCACCCCGGCCGCTGTCAGCCACCGGATCAAGGCATTGGAAAACGAGCTCGGCCAGCCCCTGTTCAACCGGCAGTATAGGGGGGTCGAGCTGACCGAGGCCGGCGCGCTGCTCTTCGTGTCGTTGCAGCGGGGCTTCGAGACGATCTCAGGAACGGTGCAGCGAATCCGCAGCCGCCACGATCGCAGCGGCGTGTCGATTGCGGCCACCACCGCCATGAGCGGGCTTTGGCTGACGCCACGGCTTGCCGCGTTCTGGAAAGAGCATCCCGGAGTCGCGATATCCCAGCTCATCCAGGATGACCGCAAGCCGCAGGACGTGGACCTGAGCATCCATTACGGCGATCCCGAGGCCGAGGACGACGAGACGCGGGTGCTGTTCAGCGACCGGATCCTCGCGCTTGGCACCGAGCAATTCGCCGAGACCTGGGGGATTACCCGGCTGGCGGACCTCTCGGACGTGCCGCTGATCCACACGCAGTCGGGGGTGAACCCCTATACCGAGTGGTCCGAGTGGTTCGCGACGCTCGACCGCCCTGCCCCACGCGGCCCGGGCTTCCACCTCAACAACTACCTGATCTCGCTGCAGGCGGCCGAAGACCACATCGGCGCGGTGCTGGGCTGGGAGGGGCTGCTGGGCGGCTATCTCGACAGCGGTCGGCTGCTGCAACTGGTGCCCGATTCGATGCCCTCACCGCACCCGTTCTACCTGCGCATCCATGCCCGCGCTTCGGCCAATGCCCGGCTCTTCGCGGACTGGCTGGCAGAGCATTGAGGCGCCCCCGCCAAACGGCCAACTGCACGCCCCCAAAAAACAAAACCGGCGGGCCGAAGCCCGCCGGTCAGTAGGTCCTCCTGGGCCGCGTCAGCTGCGCGGCTTGAGGTTCTCGGGATCGTAGAGCGGTGCGTAGCCGACGCCGGCCACCTCGACCTCGAAGGGCTCGTCGAAGTAGGTCACCTTCAGCTTGCGGCCCACTTCGCAATACTCATGCGGCAGGTAGGCCAGCATGATGTTCTTGCCCACGCTCGGGCCGAAGGCCTGCGAGGTGGTGTAGGAGCGGCGGCCGAGGCTGTCGATCAGCACCTCGTCGGTCTCGGGGTCCATCACCGGCATGGTGTTCACCGGGTAACGGGCCACGCCCTGGCTGTCGATGTTGTCGTTCATCACCAGCGTGCAGAGCATCGCAGGCTGGTGCTCGCGCGCCTTGAACTCGAGGTGCTTCGCCTTTCCGCGGAAGTCCGCTTCCTTGACCTTCGGACGCGCCAGCGCGGCCTCGATCAGGTTGTACTGGGTGTGCAGGTCGGCGTTCTGCAGGCGCAGCGACTTCTCGAGGCGACGCGAGTTCGCGTAGGTCTCGACGCCCATGGCCATGATTCCGGTTTCCCGCAGCGCATCCCAGACGGCGAGGCCGTCCTCGTAGGGCATGTGCAGTTCCCAGCCCTGTTCGCCGACGTAGGAGATGCGGAAGGCGGTGACGGTCTTGCCGGCGATCTCGATCGGCTTGATGGCCGCGAAGGGGAAGTTCTCGATGTCGAGGCCCGCCGGGTCGGCCACCACCTTCTTCAGCGTCTCGCGGGCGTTCGGGCCCCAGATGCCGATGGTGGTGTACTTCTCGGTCACGTCGGTGATGGTCACGTCGAGCCCGCGGTCCTGCGCGGTGCGCTTCATGTACATCAGGTCGCGCGGGCCGGCGTCGGCGCCGTTCACCATGCGGATGCGGTCGCCCATGCGGAAGACGGTGAAGTCCGCCCGCACCATGCCCTCGTCATCGAGCATGTGGGTGTAGATGCCCTTGCCGATGTTGGCGTCGCCACCGATCTTCGCGGCGCAGAGATATTCCATCAGGTCGACGTGATCGGGGCCTTCGATGTCGGTGATGTGGAAGTGCGACAGGTTGATGATCGCACAATCGTTCGACATTTCGAGCTGTTCGGCGTTGGACACGCGCCAGAAGTGGCGGTTGTCCCACTCGTTCTCGCGCACCGGCACCTGGTCGGCGTATTTCTCGAGCAGGTGTTCGTTCGCCGCGTAGCCATGGGCCCGCTCCCAGCCGCCGAGTTCCATGAAGTAGCCGCCAAGCTCGACTTCGCGCTCGTAGAAGGGCGAGCGACGGATTCCGCGCGCGTTGGCGAAGGGCTCACGCGGGTGGACGGGCGGGTTGTAGATCTTCTTCGCGGTCTCTTCGCAGCGGCCCCAGATGAAGTCCTCGGTCAGCTGGTAGTCCTGGAAGCGCGCGTAGTCGATGCCGTGGTGGTCGATGTGGGTGCGGCCGTCGGTCATCCAGTCGGCGATGAGCTTGGCCATGCCCGGCGCGTCCTTGACCCAGATCGCGACCGCGTACCACAGGCCGCGCACCTTGCGGCTTTCGCCCATCGAGGGGCCGCCGTCGGTGGTGGTCTGCAGCAGGCCGTTGAAAGAATGGCTCTCGTTGAAGCCCAGCTCCGCCAGGATCGGGGTCAGCTCCATTGCGCGTTCGAGCGGCTCGATCACGTCTTCCAGCGACAGGTCGCGCATCGAAGGTCCGAGACGGGCCTGGCCCTTCTCGAGAATGTCGCGCGGGTGCACCATGCGCGGCTCTTTCTCGTAGTAGTAGCCCCACTCCATCTGGCCACCTTCGGTGGTCGCAGGATCGCCGGTGTCGCGCATGTAGGCCGAGTTGCCCTGGTCGCGCAGCAGCGGGCGGCCGATCTCGAGACCGGTACCGGCGAATTCGTCGTAGGGGCCGAAGAAGGTCAGCGGGTGGTCGACGGGCATCACGGGCAGGTCTTCACCCACCATGTCGGCGATCAGGCGGCCCCAGAGGCCGGCGCAGACCACGACGTGATCGGCCATGATGGTGCCGCGGTGGGTCTTCACGCCCACCACGCGGCCGTCTTCCTGGATCAGCTCCAGCGCCGGGGTGTTGGCGAAGGCGCGCAGCTTGCCGGCCTTTTCGCCAGCGTCCACCAGCTTGCCCGCAACGGTCTGCGAGCGCGGCACGACGAGGCCCGCGTCCGGGTCCCACATGGCGCCCTGGATCTGGTCTTCCTCGAGAAGCGGGAACTTATCCTTGGCCTCCGCGGCCGAGATCATCTTCACCCGGGTGCCGAAGGCGCGGCCCGAGTCGCAGCGGCGCCTGAGTTCCTGCATCCGCTCGTCGTCGCCGACGCGGGCCACTTCCAGTCCGCCGATGCGGCGGTAATGGCCGAGCTTCTCGTAGAAATCGACCGAATAGGTCGAGGTCCAGGTGCTCAGCAGGTCATGGCTGGTGACGTAGCAGAAATCCGACGCGTGGCCGGTCGAGCCGATGTCGGTCGGGATGGCCGACTTGTCGATGCCGACGATGTCGTCCCAGCCGCGTTCGATGAGGTGGTGCGCGACCGAGGCGCCGACGATGCCGCCGAGGCCGACGATGACGACATTGGCGCGTTCAGGGAAGGAGGACATGGGCGAATCCACTTGTCTATGAGGTCTTGCGTTTCACAGTAGCGATGACCGGCCGGCCCTGTCGGGCTCAAACGGCATGGCACGCGCGGAAAGCGACCGCTCGCCGCGCGCCCCGGTTCGGTGTCAGAGGCTGCTTTCCAGCTCCGGCAGGATCTGGAAGAGATCGCCCACGATGCCGTAGTCGGCCACCTGGAAGATCGGTGCTTCCTCGTCGGTGTTGATGGCGACAATGATCTTCGAATCCTTCATCCCCGCAAGGTGCTGGATCGCACCCGAGATGCCGCAGGCGATATAAAGGTCCGGAGCCACCACCTTGCCGGTCTGACCGACCTGCAGATCGTTCGGCGCGTAGCCCGAGTCGACCGCGGCGCGCGAGGCCCCCACGGCGGCGCCGAGCTTGTCGGCGACCGGGTTCAGCACGGCGCGGAACTGTTCGTCCGAGCCAAGCGCGCGGCCGCCCGAGACGATGATCTTGGCCGAGGTCAGGTCGGGGCGGTCGTTGGCCGAGAGGATGTTCTCGACGAAGCTCGACAGCACGGTGCCGGCTTCGGTGGTCTCGACGGCGACGACCGGTGCCGCTGCAGACCCTGCGCCGGCGGCGGCGAAGCCCGCGGTGCGCACGGTCACGACCTTGGTCGCGTCGGTGCTCTGCACCACCTCGATGGCGTTGCCGGCGTAGATCGGGCGCTTGAAGGTGTCGGCGGACACGATCTCGGTCACTTCCGAGACCTGCATCACGTCGAGCAGCGCGGCGACGCGCGGCAGCACGTTCTTGCCGGTGGTGGTCGCAGGCGCGATGATCGTGTCGTAGGCAGGTGCCAGCGACAGGATCAGCGCGGCGGCGGGCTCGGCGAGACGGTGCTCGAGAGCCTCGGCTTCGGCCAGCAGCACGTTGCGGACCCCGGCCAGCGCGGAGGCCTGCGAGGCGGCGGCCGCGGCGTCCTTGCCGGCGATCAGGATGTCGACCTCGGCGCCGATCTGGGCGGCGGCGGTCAGGGCTTTCGCGGTCTGCTCGGAAAGCGACGCGTTGTCGTGGTCTGCGAAGAGAAGGATTGCCATGGTATCTGTTCCCGCTTCTGTCAGAGGACGCCGGCTTCGGATTTGAGCTTGTCGAGCAGTTCGGCCACGCTGGCGACCTTGACGCCGGCGGCGCGTGCGGCCGGCTCCTCGACGCGCAGGACGGTCAGGCGCCTGGCGACGGTCACGCCGTAGTCCTCGGGCGCCTTGGTCTCGAGCGGCTTCTTCTTCGCCTTCATGATGTTCGGAAGCGAGGCGTAGCGCGGCTCGTTGAGGCGCAGGTCGGCGGTGACGACGGCCGGCAGCGCGATCTCGATGGCCTGCAGGCCGCCGTCGACCTCGCGGGTGACCCTGGCCTTGTCCTCGGCCAGTTCGAGCGCCGAGGCGAAGGTGCCCTGCGACCAGCCCAGCAGCGCCGAGAGCATCTGGCCGGTCTGGTTGCAATCGTCGTCGATGGCCTGCTTGCCGAGGATCACGAGGCCCGGCTCTTCCGCCTCGACCACCCCTTTCAGGAGTTTCGCGACACTGAGCGGCTCGACCGCGTCCTCGACGGTGATCAGGATGGCGCGGTCGGCGCCCATGGCGAGCGCGGTGCGCAGCGTTTCCTGCGCCTGTGACGGTCCGACGGACACCGCGATCACTTCCGAGGCCTTGCCGGCCTCCTTCAAGCGGATCGCCTCTTCCACGGCGATCTCGTCGAAGGGGTTCATCGACATCTTCACGTTGGCAAGCTCCACACCGCTGCCATCCGCCTTCACGCGGATCTTCACGTTGTGGTCGACGACGCGCTTCACGGGCACGAGTACCTTCATGTCCTGTCCTCTCTGTCGGTGCCCCCGGGGCTCCGTCCGTTTCGTCATTCAGGACGTGCGCGACGTCCCTTTTTCCTTTTCCTGCGCCCCGTCCCCGGGGCGGCCAGATCCCTTGCCGCAGCGCTGTCTGGCGGAACACCCGGACGCGCAGCGCGGCTGACCGACACTCTTGCAATTTCCCGCCTCCGAAAAACAGTATGATTGCGTCAATGCGAGATTACGGCTACGACAACGGATCAGGAATTTCCGAGCACCGGAGCGCGACCTGATGACATCTGCCACAGCCCCCCTCCGCCCCCCTGCCCGCACGTCGAATCCGCATGCGCTGAGACCGCGCACCGGCGCCGCGCGCCTGTCGGTCGGCTTCATCCTCGCCAAGCGGTTCACGCTCTGCGCCTTCGCGAATTTCGTCGACGTTCTGCGACTTGCGGCAGACGAGGGCGACCGCTCGCGCCCGATCCTGTGCAACTGGACGGTGCTGTCGGAGACCATGGACCCGGTGACCTCGAGCTGCGGCATCTCGGTGCAGCCCAAGGAGCGACTCGGCGATCCGTCGCGATTCGACTACATCGTCGTGGTCGGTGGGCTGATGGACGAAATGCCGGGGCTGAGCGCCGGCTACGACAGGTTCCTGCATCAGGCCGCCGAGGCCGGGGTGCCGCTGGTGGGCGTCTGCACCGGCGCCTTCATGCTGCACCAGGCCGGACTGCTCGACGGCTACCGCTGCTGCGTGAGCTGGTTCCACCATGTCGACTTCCTCGAGCAGTTCGAGGGGCTGACGCCGGTCGCGGACCAGATCTTCGTGGTGGATGGCGACCGGCTGACCTGCTCGGGCGGCGCCAGCTCGGCGCATCTCGCGGCCTATCTGGTGGACAAGCACGTGGGCCGCGCCGCGGCGAGCAAGAGCCTGCACATCATGATCATCGACGACCAGCTGCAGGCCGAGAAGCCGCAGCCGGGCATCACCATGGATTTCAAGACCCGCGACCCGATCGTCCTGCGCACGCTGCTTCTCATGCAGCAGAACATCGACACACCGCTCTCCGTGACCGAGATCGCCCGGCGCATGGGCCACAGCAAGCGCCAGCTCGAGCGGCACTTCCGCACCGCGCTCGACACCTCGCCGCAGGCCGCCTTCCTCAGCATCCGCCTGTCGCTCGCACACCACCTGATCGACACCAGCGACAAGTCCATCGCGCAGATCGCGCTGGATTGCGGATTCTGTGATTCCTCGCATCTCAGCCGGATGTTCCAGCGCCGCTTCGGCGTCACCCCGCGGGCCCTGCGCAAAAGCGACGCCCCCGACGCCTGACGCGACATCGCCGAAACGCACCATCTCCCGGAAAGAAGATCTGCGCCGGGCCTTGGCGCGATTCTCCGCGTTTCGCGTCGCGAACATTCAATAATGCCGCCGCGCCGCCCGCTACGAAGCCTGTCAGACTTCTCCAGCGGGGGGCACGCCCATGACGCGTTTCAACGCCTTCAACCTTCTCAGACACGCCCTGACCGGTCACAAGAACTGGACCGAACAGTGGCCGGACAGCCAGCCGAAAGCCGAGTATGACGTGGTCATCGTCGGCGCCGGCGGCCATGGCCTGGGCGCTGCCTACTACCTCGCCAAGCAGCACGGCATCACCAATATCGCCGTGATCGACAAGGGCTGGCTGGGCGGCGGCAACACCGGGCGCAACACCACGATCATCCGCTCGAACTATCTCTACGACGAGAGCGCGCGGCTGTTCGACCACTCGGTCGACCTGTGGCAGGGCCTGAGCCAGGAGCTCAACTACAACGTCATGTACTCCAACCGCGGCGTGCTGATGCTGGCGCACAACGTGCATGACGTGCAGAGCTTCAAGCGCCACGTCCACGCCAACCGTCTGAACGGCGTCGACAACCGCTGGCTCACGCCGGAGGAGTGCAAGGAATACTGCCCGCCGATCAACATCTCCAAGACCTCGCGCTACCCCGTCATGGGCGGTGCGCTGCAGGAACGCGCCGGCACCGCCCGCCACGACGCCGTGGCCTGGGGCTATGCCCGCGGAGCGGCGGCGCGCGGCGTCGACATCATCCAGAACTGCGCCGTCACCGCGATCCGTCGCGGCCCGAACGGTGCGGTGATCGGCGTCGACACCGACAAGGGCTTCATCAAGGCCAAGAAGGTCGCGGTCTCGGCCTCGGGCCACAACAGCATGGTCATGGCGACCGCGGGCGTCCGCCTGCCGCTCGAATCCGTGCCGCTGCAGGCGCTGGTCTCCGAGCCGATCAAGCCGATCTTCCCCTGCGTGGTGATGTCCAACGCCGTGCACGCCTATTGCTCGCAGTCCGACAAGGGCGAGCTGGTGATCGGTTCCGGCACCGACCAGTACGTGTCCTATTCCCAGCGCGGCGGCCTGCCGCTGATCGAGCACACCGTCGCGGCGATCTCCGAGGTGTTCCCGATCTTCAACCGGATGCGGATGCTGCGCAAATGGGCGGGGATCACCGACAACACCCCGGACCGCTCGCCGATCATCGGCAAGACCCCGGTGCCGAACCTCTACGTCAACTGCGGCTGGGGCACCGGCGGCTTCAAGGCGACCCCGGGCTCGGCCCACGTCTTCGCCTGGACCATCGCCAAGGACGAGCCGCACCCGATCAACGCGCCGTTCACGCTCGAACGCTTCCGCACCGGGCGGCTCATCGACGAAGCCGCCGCCGCCGCCGTCGCGCACTGAGGATCCCGACCATGCTCCTGATTCATTGCCCCTACTGCAACGAGACGCTGCCCGAGGTCGAATTCGCCTATGCCGGCGAAGCCCACATCGTGCGCCCGGTGAACCCGTCCGAGGTGTCCGACGCCGACTGGGAAGCGTTCCTCTTCCTCCGCGAGAACGTGAAGGGCCCGCATTACGAACGCTGGCGCCACCTCCACGGCTGCGGGTGTTTCTTCAACGCCGTGCGTGACACCGTCTCCGACAAGTTCCTGACCACCTACGAGGCAGGCGCGCCGCGTCCCGACCTCGCCAGCCTGACCGAGCGCCTGAAATGAGCCAGTATCGCGTATCCGGCCGGGGCCGCGTCGACACTTCGCGCCCCGTGAGCTTCACCTTCGACGGCAAGACCTTCACCGGCGCGCAGGGCGACACGGTCGCCTCGGCGCTGCTGGCCAACGGTGTCCACCTGATGGGCCGCTCGTTCAAGTATCACCGTCCGCGCGGCCCCGTTGCCGCTGGCTCTGAAGAACCCAACGCGCTGATCGGCACCCGCCGCGGCGACGGCCGGTTCGAGCCCAACACCCGCGCCACCGTGCAGGAGATCTGGGACGGGCTCCAGACCAATTCGCAGAACAAGTACCCGAGCCTCAAGTTCGACGTGGGCGCGGTCAACGACGCCGCCTACATGCTGTTCTCGGCCGGGTTCTACTACAAGACCTTCATGTGGCCGCGCAGCTTCTGGGACAAGGTCTACGAGCCGTTCATCCGCGGCGCGGCAGGGCTCGGCGTCTCGCCGACCGAGGAAGACCCCGACCACTACGCCTCGCGCAACATGCACTGCGACGTGCTGATCGTGGGCGCCGGCCCCTCCGGCCTCGCCGCGGCCCGCGCTGCCGCCGTCGAGGGGCTGAAGGTCGTGCTGGTCGACGAGAACCCCGAGGCGGGCGGCACGCTGCTGTCCGAGCCGCAGGTGAAGATCGACGGCAAGCCCGCATGGGACTGGCTCGAAGCCGAGGTAGAGGCGCTGAAGGCGCTGGGTGTGAAGATCATGACCCGCACCACCGCCATCGGATATTACCACCAGAACATGGTGGGCCTTTGCGAAAAGCTCACCGACCACCTCGCCACGCTTCCCGCCGACACCCCGCGCGAGCGGCTGTGGCGGGTGCGCGCAGGCCAAGTCGTGCTGGCGCAGGGCGCGCTCGAGAAGCCGCTGGTGTTCCACGGCAACGACCGTCCGGGCGTGATGCTCGCGGGCTCGGCCCAGACCTACCTCAACCGCTACGGCGTGCTCGTGGGCACCCGTCCCGTAGTCGTCACCTCGCACGATTCCGCATGGTATGCGGCCTTCGACCTCGCCGATGCGGGCGCCAAGGTTCAGGCCATCGTGGACATCCGCGAAGGCGTGCACGAGACGCTGCTGACCGAAGCCCGCGCCCGCGGCATCCCAGTCAAGCTCTCGCACACCACCACCGCCACCAGCGGCCGGCTGCGCGTCTCCAAGATCCGCGTGAACCCGGTCCGCGGCGGCCAGGTCGGCTCGGGCACCGAGATCGACTGCGACGCGGTGCTGATGTCGGGCGGCTGGACCCCCTCGCTGCACCTCTTCTCGCACACCAAGGGCTCGCTGGCCTGGAACGACGACCTGACCACCTTCCTCCCGGAGAAGACCCCCGAGGATTGCGTGATCGTCGGTGCGAGCCGCGGTCTCTGGGGCGTCGAGGCGGCTCTCAAGGACGGCGCCGAGAAGGGCCGCGAGGTCGTGGCGGCGCTTGGCAAGTCCGCCGCATCGGTGGCCTATGCGGTCGCCGATGACCGCACCGGCACCGGCGTCTCGATGAAGGAGCTGCCGACCGACCGTTCGCCGGGCAAGGCCAAGGCCTTCGTCGACTACCAGAACGACGTGACCGCCAAGGACCTGCGTCTCGCCGTGCGCGAGGGCATGCGCTCGATCGAGCACGTCAAGCGCTACACCACCAACGGCATGGCGACCGACCAGGGCAAGATGTCCAACATCAACGGCCTGAACATCGCGTCCGACGCGCTCGGCAAGAAGCAGCCGCAGGTGGGTCTCACCACCTTCCGGCCGCCCTACACGCCGACCACCTTCGGGGCCTTCGCGGGCTATCACCGCGGCGGCCACTTCGAGGTGACCCGCAAGACCCGCATCGACGAGTGGGCGGCAGCGCATGGCGCGGCCTTCGAGCCGGTCGGCCAGTGGCGCCGGGCGTGGTACTTCCCGAAGGCGGGCGAGAGCATGGACGACGCGGTGCGTCGCGAATGCGCCGCGACCCGCGAGAGCCTCGGCATCTTCGACGCCTCCACCCTCGGCAAGATCGAGGTCGTGGGTCCCGATGCGGTCGAGTTCATGAACCGCATGTATACCAACCCCTGGACCAAGCTGGGCGTCGGCCGCTGCCGCTACGGCCTGCTCTGCGGCGATGACGGCTTCATCCGCGACGACGGCGTGATCGGCCGCATGGGTCAGGACAGGTTCCACGTCACCACCACCACCGGTGGCGCGGCGCGCGTGCTGAACATGATGGAGGACTACCTCCAGACCGAATGGCCCGACCTCAACGTCTGGTTGACCTCGACCACCGAGCAATGGGCGACCGTTGCCTTGAACGGCCCCAACGCCGCCAAGCTGCTCGCCCCGCTCGTCGAGGGCGTGGAACTGACCGAAGAGGCCTTCCCGCACATGTCCTGCGTGGAATGCACCGTCGCCGGCATCCCGGCACGCCTGTTCCGCGTCAGCTTCACCGGCGAGATCGGCTTCGAGGTCAACGTCCCCGCCCCCATGGGCCGTCAGCTCTGGGAAACGCTCTGGGACGCCGGTCAGCAGTACGGCATCACGCCCTACGGCACCGAGACCATGCACGTGCTCCGCGCCGAGAAGGGCTACATCATCGTCGGCCAGGACACCGACGGCACCGTCACGCCCTTTGATGCGGGCATGGGCTGGGCCGTGGGCAAGGCGAAGCCCGATTTCGTCGGCAAGCGCGGCCTCGCACGGCCCGACCTCGTCGCCAAGGGCCGCAAGCAGCTCGTGGGCCTGCTGACCGAGGACGGCTCGAAGCTGGAAGAAGGCGCGCAGATCGTCTTCGACCCCAAGCAGCCGATCCCGATGAAGATGGTCGGGCACGTGACCTCGTCCTACGACGTGGGCACCACCGGCCGTCCGATCGCGCTGGCCCTGGTCGAGGGCGGCCACGACCGCCTGGGCGAGACCGTCCACATCCCGATGCCCGATCGAACCATCGCCGCGAAGATCACCGGAACGGTGTTCTTCGATCCCGAAAACGCACGCCTGAAGATCTGAGGAGACAAGAATGAACGCACCCATTTCCTCCTTCGCGTCCGGCCCGCTGGTCGAGACCAGCGCCGCACGCGTCTCGCAGTCGGCGCCCTGCGGCCGGCTGTCGCTGCGGGCCCGCGGCGATCTCGCTCCCTTCGAGGCGGCGCTCGGCCTGTCGCTCGGCGGCCCCATCGGCGCCCGCGCCACGGCCGGCGCGACCGAGTCGATCCGGCTCGGCCCCGACGAGTGGATGCTGCACTGCCCGGTCGAGGCCGTCGCCGGCCTCGAGGCGGCGCTGGCACCGCTCTACGGCAGCCACCCGCACAGCCTCGTCGACGTGTCGGGGCGCGAGACCACCTTCGTGATCGAGGGACCGCGCGCCGCGGAGCTGCTCACCATGGGCTGCCCCCGCGACATCGAGACCATCCTCCCGGGCTCGGGCCGCCGCACCGTCTTCGACGGCGTCACCGTCATCCTGTGGCGCGACGCCGCCGACCGGTTCCGCATGGACCTGTGGCACAGCTTCGCTCCGCACCTCCTCCACCTTCTCGAGACCGGCAGCCGCGAACTGGCCGCCGAGTCCCTCTGACCGCAAAGGACGGGCCATGTCCCAGATCATCCTGACCGCGTCCTGCCCGGTGCGTCCCGGCATCGTTGCGGCGATCTCGACCTTCCTCGCCGAGCAGGGCTGCAACATCCACGACAGCTCGCAGTTCTCCGACATCGCGAACGACCGCTTCTTCATGCGGCTGAGCTTCGAGTCCGAGAGCGGCGTCACCCGCGCGGCGCTGAGCGAGGGCTTCGCCGGGACCGCGGCCTCCTTCGGCATGGACTACGCCTTCCACGACCCGTCCGAGAAGATGAAGGTCGTGATCATGGTGTCCCGCTTCGGCCACTGCCTGAACGACCTGCTCTACCGCTGGCGCATCGGCGCGCTGCCGATCGACATCGTGGCGGTGATCTCGAACCACATGGATTACCAGAAGGTCGTGGTGAACCATGACCTTCCCTTCCACTGCATCAAGGTGACGAAGGCGAACAAGCCCGAGGCCGAGGCCGAGCAGATGCGCATCGTCCGCGAGAGCGGCGCCGATCTCATCGTGCTGGCGCGCTACATGCAGATCCTGTCGGACGAGATGTGCCAGGAGATGTCGGGCCGGATCATCAACATCCACCACTCGTTCCTGCCGTCGTTCAAGGGGGCCAACCCCTACAAGCAGGCCTTCGAGCGTGGCGTGAAGCTGATCGGGGCGACCTCGCACTACGTGACCGCGGACCTCGACGAGGGCCCGATCATCGAGCAGGACACCGTGCGCGTGACCCACGCCCAGAGCCCGTCGGACTACGTGTCGCTGGGCCGTGACGTGGAAAGCCAGGTGCTGGCGCGCGCCATCCACGCGCACATCCACCGCCGGGTGTTCATGAACCGCGACAAGACCGTGGTCTTCCCGGCCTCGCCCGGCGAATACGCCAGCGAGCGCATGGGCTGAGGCCAGTATCCACAATTCCCGAGGGGGCGGGTCCGTCCCGCCCCCGACCCCAATGACACCCCGTCGATACGTCCCCGCCCGGCGACGATTTGTCTGTGCAGACCACCACTCCTGCCCTATCTTCCACTGAACCCCTGCCGGAAAGCCGATGCGGCCGCGGCGGGTTCAGTTGCAAGGAGCCGTTGTGCTACGCCGCCAGTCACCAGATTTCGACAAGCTCTCCTTCCTGTCCGGCCATAGCGCGATGGCAAAGCGCATCCGGGATTTCGACTGGAGCACCCATCCGCTCGGCCCGCCGGACACCTGGTCCGCGGCCCTGCGCTCGGCGCTGGGGATCGCGCTGAACTCGGCCTTTCCGACCTGCATCTACTGGGGCCCCGAGCTGCGACTGCTCTACAACGACAGCTGGTCGCTCATTCCCGGGCCGCGCCATCCCGGCTGTCTCGGCGAGCCCGCGGAAGAGGTCTGGTCCGACATCTGGCATGTGATCGAGCCGCAGTTCGCCCGGGCGATCACGAAGGGCGAAGGCGTCTATTTCCGCGACCAGATGCTGCCGATGCGGCGCTTCGGGGTCGAGGAAGAGACCTACTGGACCTACAACTTCACCCCGATCCGCGATGACGACGGCTCCATCCGCGGCGTGTTCAATTCGGGCAACGAGACCACGCGGCAGGTCATGCAACAGGCCCACACCCGCTTCCTGCTCGAACTCAGCGACGTCTACCGCACCATGGGCGACGTCGACGCGGTGCGCGGGCGCTCGCTCGAGATGCTGGGCAGGCATCTCGAGGTCGACCGCGTCGGACTGCGCGAACAGCGCCATTCCGACCCTGAACACGCCCTGCCGATCGTCGAGCAATGGTGCGCCGAAGGCG
>Ga0208328_1000127_pt1 | contig 42349 bp, 41 predicted proteins | sample DeeseametaMP2633_FD_184170 | JGI IMG/M metagenome (GOLD analysis project Ga0208328, IMG submission 184170) | Marine microbial communities from the Deep Atlantic Ocean - MP2633 (SPAdes) | ecosystem: Environmental > Aquatic > Marine > Unclassified | place: Northeast of Antigua and Barbuda, North...
CTGCGCCTCGGCGCTGGCGGTGCCGTGGGTGACCGAGGGCCGGACCGAGGCGATCCTCTTCGCCCATTCCTTCACCCCGCGGCACTGGACCGACCTCGAGGTCGAGACGGTCGAGGCCGTGCTGTCGCGGATGATGACGCTGATGGAGCGCACCCGCGCCATCGCGCGCGAGCGCCTGATGTCGCGCGAGATCAACCACCGCGCCCGCAACCTGCTGTCGGTGGCGCAGGCGATGATCCGGCTGGCGCGGGCCGAGGAGCCCGAAACCATGCGCGCCAAGCTCATCGACCGGCTCTCGGCGCTGGCCAAGAACCATTCGCTGCTCGCCAACCAGCGGTGGGAACCGGTGGCGCTGCGCCAGATCCTCGAACAGGAGCTCGCGCCATATCGCGGCAACTCCGCGATCCGCATCGGGCTCGATGGGCCGCAGGTGGTGCTGACCCCGGACGAGTGCCAGTCGCTGGGCATGGTGTTCCACGAGCTCACCTCCAACGCCGCCAAGTTCGGCGCGCTGCGGCAAAGCGGCGGCGGGCTCGACGTCAGCTGGGGCGTGACGCGCGAGGACCGTCTCGCCATCGACTGGCGCGAGGCCTGCGACACCCCGCCCCCGGCGCCCGAGACGGCGAAGGAGGGCTTCGGCACCAACCTCCTGCACCTGATGGTCGAGCGGCAGCACGAAGGCAGGCTCACGCGCGAGCTCACGTCCGAGGGCATGCATTGCGCGATGGACCTGCCATGGCGCGCCGCGACCCTGGCGACCGAGCCCGCCTGACCCGCGCCGCTCTCTGGCTCAGCCCCACATCTGCCGCATGCGCGCCGAGACATCGATGCGCTGCGGCGCCGGCCCGGTGGCGCCGGGCCGCGGCAGCGGCGACCACGTGACCTGCTCGAAGCTGCCCAGCATCGCCTTGGGAATGAAACGGGTGCGCGTGGCATAGACGTGCCGGTCGCCGTTGCGCCCCTGCTGGGTGACGTAGAAGCGCAGCGGCAGGCCCAGCGTCAGGTGATCCTTGGCGCGGGTCATCGCGACATAGAGCAGCCGCCGCTCCTCCTCGAGCTCGTGGCTCGAGCCGGTGCCCAGATCCGAGGGGATGCAGCCGTCGACCGCGTTTAGCAGGTAGACCGACCGCCACTCCTGCCCCTTGGCGGAATGGATGGTCGAGAGGATCAGGTAGTCCTCGTCCTGCAGCGGCTTTCCGGCCCGGTCGCTGGTTGCGTCGGGCGGATCGAGGGTGAGCTCGGTCAGGAAGGCCTCGGCCGAGGGGAAGCCCGCGGCGATCTGCTCGAGCTGCATGAGGTCGGCGTGGCGGGTCTCGGCGTCCTCGTGGATTCGGTCGAGATGCGGCTCGTACCACGCCCGCGCCAGCCCCAGCGCCGCCGGCCAGTCGGCCCGCGCGGCCATGGCCTCGACGAAGGCGGGCCAGTCGGCGGCGGCGCGCGCCGGGGGCGGGATCTCGCGCAGCACGGTGAGCGGATCGGCGGCGAGGTCGAGCGCGTCGAGGATACGCCCCGCCGCCTTCGGCCCGATCCCCGGCATCAGCTGCAGCACCCGGAACCCCGCCACCCGGTCGCGCGGGTTGCGCGCCAGCCGCAGCACCGCCAGCAGGTCCTTCACATGGGCGCTGTCGAGAAACTTCAGCCCGCCGAACTTGACGTAGGGCACGTTGCGCCGGGTCAGCTCGGCCTCGAGCTGCACGGAATGGCTCGAGGTGCGGAACAGCACCGCCTGATCCCTGAGCCGGGTGCCGGTCTCGCGTTCCTCAAGGATGCGGTCGACGAAGTAGCGCGCCTGATCGGCCTCGGTGGCGACAGTGACGATGCGCGGGCGCGCGTCCGAGGCGCGGGTGGTCCAGAGGGTCTTGGTGTAGCGCTCGCGCGCCAGCCCTATCACCGCGTTCGCCGCCTCCAGTATCGGCTGCGTCGAGCGGTAGTTGCGGTCGAGCGTGATGACATCGGCGCGCGGGCTGAAGGCGTCGGGGAAGTCGAGGATGTTGCGCACGGTGGCGGCGCGGAAGGCATAGATCGACTGGGCGTCGTCGCCGACCACAGTCAGGCCCCGCCCGTCGGGCTTCAGGGCCATGAGGATCCGCGCCTGCAGCCGGTTGGTGTCCTGGTACTCGTCGATGAGAACGTGATCCCACGCCCCGCCGATATGGGCGGCAAAGCCCTCGTCCGACATGACCTCGGCCCAGGCCAGCAGCAGGTCGTCGTAATCGAGCACGTTCTGCTCCTGCTTGGCGGTGACATAGACGCCGAAGAGCTGCTTCAGCTCCTCCGCCCACTCGGCGCACCACGGGAAATGGACGCGGAGCACCTCGTCCAGCGGGTCGCCCGAGTTCACCGCGCGCGAGCAGATCGCGAGGCAGGTGCCCTTGGCCGGGAAGCGCCGCTCGGTCGACGAGAATCCAAGCCCGTTGCGGCAGAGGTTCATCAGGTCGGCGCTGTCCTCGCGGTCGTGGATCGAGAAATCCGGATGCAGCCCGATGGACAGCGCGTGCTCGCGCAGGATGCGGGCGCCAATGGCGTGGAAGGTTCCGGCCCAGCTCAGCGCCTCGGCCACCACGCCCGTGCCCATGGCCTTGGCGGTGATGCGCTCGACCCGCCGGGTGAGCTCGGTCGCGGCGCGGCGCGAGAATGTCATCAGCAGGATGCGCTGCGGATCGGCGCCGTTGACCAGCAGATGTGCCACCCGATGCGCCAGCGTCATGGTCTTGCCCGAGCCCGCGCCCGCGATCACCAGAAGCGGCGGCGGCGGCCCCTCCGCCCCGACGCCGAATTCGACGGCGGCGCGCTGGTTGTCGTTCAACGTGTCGAGATACCCGGCCTCAGCCATGTCCTGCCCTGCCCCGTGTTGCGCTCCGGTTTGGGGGAAGATAGCGCGGCGGGAACATAAAGGGAACTTCGATCTGGCCCGGGCGGGCGCCGGGGCGGCGCTCAGCCGATGCCGAGCATCAGCAGGATCAGCGGGATCGTGGCCACGGCGGCAAGGGTCTGCGCCGTCACCAGCCCCGCCATGAAGGTGCCGTCGCCGCCAAGCTGGCGGGTCAGCACATAGGCGGTGGGTGCGGTCGGGATCGCCGAGAACACCACCAGCACCATCGCCTCGGTCGCGCCGAGGCCGAAAAGCGCCGCCACGCCCGCCGCCAGAACCGGCATCGCCAGAAGCCGCAGCGCGCCGTTGCCGACCAGCGCCACCACGTCCTTGCGCATGGCCACCGGACGCAGCGCCGCGCCGACGCAGAGCAGGCCGAGCGGCAGGCTTCCGCGGGCCAGAAGCTCGAGGAAGGTGCCTCCGCCGAACGGCAGGCCGATGCCCGAGAGCGCCAGCACGATGCCCACGATGCAGGCGAGGATCAGCGGATTGCGCAGCATCGCCCGCCCGAGCCCCAGCGGATCGCGCAGCGCGTTGGCCTCGGTCAGCGCTATGATCGACAGCACGTTCACCAGCGGCACGGTCACCGCGAGGTAGACCGCCGCACGACCGATGCCCTCGGGGCCGGACAGGCTGGTGACGATGGCAAGCCCAAGATAGGTGTTGAAGCGCACCACCCCCTGCAGCGCCGGCCCGAAGCGCGAGGCGGGGACGCCGCGGATCCGGCGGGCCACCAGCATGAAGAGCGACGCGATGCAGACCGTGGCGATGGCCGCGGCGCCGAGCTTCAGGATCGCCGGGTCGCGGACCGGTGCGTTCATCAGGCTCGCGACCAGCAGCGCGGGGAAGAGGATGAAGTAGTTCATCCGCTCGGCGGCGGGCCAGAAACCGGGCTCGGGGAACCCGGCGCGGGCCAGCACATAGCCGAGGCAGATCAGCGCGAAGAGCGGCCAGATGGTCAGGATGAGCACGTCGGATCCTCGGCGGCTGGGATGGCGGAGCGTCCCGCCAGCCCTAGCACCGGGCGCCAGTCCTGTTCCAGACGTCGCGGGCGGCGCGGGCAGAGAAAGCCTCTGCCCGGCGAGGCCGCGCGCGCAGGATCAGCGCTTGCCGCGGCGGGGCGGCTCGTTGCCGCCGGCGCCGGGCTTGCGCGGGGTGCGGGCGCCGGGCTTGGCGCCACCCGGCGGGGTAAAGCGGCGCGAGGCGTCGCGGGCGTCGGGCGCGGGACCGGCGGACTTGCCCTTGGGCTTGCCGTCGCCACCCTTGCCGGGCCTGTCGCCGAACTTGCCCGCAGGCTTGCGTGCGCCGTCGCCGGTCTTGCCACCGGGCTTGCCGTCGCGCTTGGGCTTTCCGAACCCGCCGTCGCGCGCCTTGTCGGACTTCGGCTTGCCGAAGCCGCCATCCCGGGGCTTGTCCTTGCCGTAGCCACCCTCGCGCGGCTTGTCCTTGCTGTAACCGCCGTCGCGCGGTTTGTCCTTGCCGTAGGGCTTGTCGGACTTGGGCTTCCCGAAGCCGCCGTCACGCGGCTTGTCGGATTTCGGCTTGCCGAACTTGCCCTTGTCGCGCGGACCGTCGGAGGAACGCTCGCGCGCCGGGGCGCCATCGCGCTTGTAGGCGGGGCGATCGTCGCGGCGCGGGGCATCGGCCTTCGGGGCCGGGCGCGGCTTGCGCTCGGACGCGTCGTCGCTTACCGGGCCCTCGACGCGCGGGGCCATTTCCTCGGACGGGGCAGCACTGGCCGAAGCCTCGCGCGGCTTGCGCGGACCACGGTCGTCGCGGCGGGGACCACGGCCCTCGGGGCGCGGCCCGCGGCTGTCGCCCTTCGGCGGACGGCCGGCGCTGAAGGCGGGAACGCCCTCGACCAGACGCGCCGAGATCCCTTCCTCGAGCAGACCGCCCTCGCCCAGCGAGGCGACGAAGCCCTCGACGCTGGGCTCGGCAAGCTCGACGAAGGTTTCCGAATCCTGCACCCGGATGGCGCCGATCGACGCCTTGTCGAGGTTGCCCGCGCGGCACAGCAGCGGCAGCAGCCAGCGCGCCTCGGCGCGGTTGTCGCGGCCGACCGAGAGCGTCACCCAGCGGCTCGGGCCGAACTCGCGCGGCTCGCGCGCGGCGGGCTTGGTGTCGGGCGGCAGCAGTTCCTCGGCCGCGGCGTGGCGGGCCTGGTAAAGCCGCAGGTAGGCGGCGGCGATGACCTCGGGCTGGTGCAGCGCCAGCAGCTTCTCGGCGAAGGCGCCCTGCTCCTCGGTCAGCGGCTCGGACCAGACGGGATCTGCCAGCAGCCGCTCCTCGTCCTTGCGCTGGATGTCGTCGACCGAAGGCGCCACGGTCCATTCCGCCGAGATCTTCGCCCATTTCAGCAGGCGCTCGGCTTTCTTCGCCACCTTCGGCGGCACGATCAGCCCCGAGATGCCCTTGCGCCCGGCGCGGCCGGTGCGGCCCGAACGGTGCAGCAGGGTCTCGGTGTTGGTCGGCAGGTCGGCGTGGATTACAAGGCTCAGGTTCGGCAGGTCGATGCCGCGCGCCGCCACGTCGGTGGCGACGCAGACCCGGGCCCGGCCGTCGCGCATCGCCTGCAGCGCGTGGCTGCGCTCGGTCTGGCTCAGCTCGCCGGAGAGGCTGACTGTTGCCAGGCCGCGGTTCGCAAGGCGCGCGGTCAGGCGGTTCACCGCGGCGCGGGTGTTGGCGAAGACGATGGCGCTTTCGTCGTCGTGGAAGCGCAGCAGGTTGAAGATCGCGTGCTCGACATCCGACTGTGCCACGCGGATCGCCTGGTAGGAGATGTCGGCGTGCTGGCTGGCGCTGTCGACGGTGTTCACCCGGCGCGCGTCGCGCTGGTAGCTCTTCGCCAGCGTCGCGATCATCGGCGGCACGGTGGCCGAGAACAGCAGCGTGCGGCGGTCTTCCGGCGCCTCGCCCAGCATGAACTCGAGATCCTCGCGGAAACCGAGGTCGAGCATCTCGTCGGCCTCGTCCAGCACCACGGCGCGGATCGCGCTCAGGTCAAGCGACTCGCGCTCGATGTGGTCGCGCAGACGGCCCGGGGTGCCCACGACGATATGCGCACCGCGCTCGAGCGCGCGCCGTTCCTGCCGCATGTCCATGCCACCCACACAAGAGGCGACAACGGCGCCGGTGCGGGCGAAGAGCCAGGTCAGCTCGCGCATCACCTGGAACGCGAGTTCGCGGGTCGGTGCGACCACCAGCGCCAGCGGCGCGGCGGCGGGACCGAAGCGGGTCTCGTCGCCCAGCAGCGTCGGCGCGATGGCGAGGCCGAAGCCCACGGTCTTGCCCGACCCGGTCTGGGCCGAAACCAGCAGATCCAGTCCCGCGAGTTCGGGTGCGATCACGGCCTCCTGGACGGGGGTAAGGGTGTCGTATCCGCGCTCGGAAAGCGCATCGGACAGGGGAGTGATCATAGCGAGAGGGTCCATGGAGAAGGTCGGCAGAGGGCCTGCCGGGCTGTGAGCCGTGGTGGGTCGCCATACGCGACACGAAAAAACTGCCTTTAGCGGGAGTCGTCGCGAAAGTATATGCCCAATCTGCGGGAATTCGAAGATATTCCGGCGTTTGCCATGGAATGCCGCGCCAGCGGGCACGGTGCGCGGGGGCTCAGAGGGTCAGGAGCTCAGCGGCTCAGGGCAGGTTCTCGCGGAAGTAGATGTCGAACTTGAGCGGGCGCGCGACAGGCGCCTGCTCCGAGAGGCAGCGCAGCGCCCGGTCGATCAGCGCGTCGGGGTCCTGGTCGAAGATCACGTCCATCGCCCCCTCGACCACCGCCCGCCGCGTGTCGGGCGTGAGCCCGTGGCCGATGAACACCACCTCCTGCCGGTCGCGCTCGCGCATGGCGCGGGTGATCCCGCCCGACGAGCCGCCGACGTTGTAGATCCCCACGAGGTCCGGCGCCTGATCGAAGAGCCCCAGCGTGTGGCGATAGTTCTCGCCCGCGTCGTCGTGGCCCTCGCGCATGCCGACCACGCGAAGATGCGGAAACAACTCCTCGAGAATGCTGAGAAACCCCGCCTCCCGCTCGGAATGGGCGCGGTAGTGGCGCGAGCCCGCCACCAGCGCCACCGACCCGCTCGGCTGTTTCGCGAGCCGCCCGATCAGCAGCCCCGCCGTGCGCCCCACGGCGCGGTTGTCGAGCCCCACATGCGGGATCTCGGGCAGGCTGCCGAGGTCCGAGACGATGGTTACCAGCCGCGTGCCGCCGGCGAGCACCTCGACCGCGGCCTCGCGCACCAGGGGGTGCTCGATGGCGAAGAAGGCGATCCCATCGGCCCAGCCGGCGTTGCGCCGCAGCGCCTCGGCGAGGGCCTGGGCATTGAAGCTCTCGATGAAATAGCAGCGCAGGAAGGGGTCGTCCGGGGCCGAGCGTTCGACCCGCTCGCGCAGCCGGTCGCCCAGCAGCCGCAGGTAGGGATTCGAGCCCGAGGGCAGCAGCACGACGATGTTGCGCGGTCGTTCGGATTCGTAGAACCCACCCTGCGTTTCGGTGAGATAGCCCAGCTCGCGGGCGATCTCGAGCACCCGCTGGCGGGTGCGTTCCTTGACGCCCTTGCGGCGGTTCACCACCCGGTCGACCGTCGCAAGCGACACCCCCGCCCGCTCGGCGATGTCGGTCAGAAGCGGCCGCGCGCTTGCCGGGGCAGTTCCTGACTTGTCCCTCATGATACCTCAAAACCCATCATTAACTTTGCTTTGACCTATGCTGCTCCGGAATCTTAGACTTCGTCAATACATACTAAAAATTAGAGGTAACGCCGGAAAATCACCGGATGAGACATCAGAAAGCGTCAAAATTTCTTTGGGAGGAGATCAGATGCACAATGCCCTCGGACTGACCCGCCGCAGCCTGCTGCTGACCGGCGCAGGCGCCCTCGCGGCGCCCTTCATCGGGCGCCCGGCCTTTGCCGCGACGACCCTGCGCTACGGCCACAACAACGAGGTGGCCTCGGTCGCCGGTGCGCAGGCGGACTGGTTCGCCGAGGCGCTCGGCCAGACCTCGGGCGGCGACGTCACGGTTCAGGTCTTCCCCAACAGCCAGCTCGGCAAGCTGCAGGAACTGGCCGAGGCGGTGTCACTCGGCACCATCGCCTTTTCGCACAACACCGCCGGCGCGCTCGGCTCGCTCTACCAGCCTTTCGCGGCGCTCGACACGCCCTACCTCTACCGTGACGTGGACCACCTGATGAAGGTGACCGACGTGGAAAGCCCGGTGATGCAGGAGCTGAACGAGGGCCTGATCGCCGCTGCCAACGTGCGGGTGATCTACGCTCACTACTTCGGCCGCCGGAACCTGACCTGCAACAAGGCGGTGATGTCGCCCGAGGATCTGGCGGGCGTGAAGATCCGCGCCGTGCCCTTCCCGATCTACACCACCGCGGTCGAGGGCATGGGCGCCGCGGCCGTGCCGGTCGACTGGTCCGAGGTGCCCACCGCGCTCGCCACCGGCGTCGTGCAGGGGCAGGAGAACCCGGTCAACGTGGTGCTCAACGTCAAGCTCTACGAGGTGCAGTCGCATCTCATGCTGACCGGCCACATGTCCAACGCCGAGGTCGTCGTTATGAACGAGGACGTCTGGCAGGACATGAGCGACAGCCAGAAGGACGCGGTGCGCGAGGCCGCCCGGATGACCCGCGAAAGGGCCACCAAGGCGATCCTCGACAACGAGGAGACCGAGACCCGGAAACTGCGCGATCTCGGCATGACGGTGATCGGCGAGGCCGAGGGCCTGCAGCTCGACGCCTTCCGCGCCTCGGTCAGCAAGCTGGTCGACGAGCGTTTCGGCGGCGCGTACGGCGATCTCTACGCCAAGATCGACGCGGTCGCCTGATGACACGGGACACTCCGGGCCGCGTGTCTCTCGCGCGGCTCGTCCAGTGCGGCATCTGGCTTGGCATGGCGCTGCTGGCGCTGATGGCCTTCCTCGTGGTGCTGCAGGTGGCGGCGCGCAACTTCCTCGACCTCGGGCTGCCCTGGGCGGACGAGCTGGCGCGGTTCTCGTGCATCGGGCTGGTTTTCCTGTCGGTGCCCTGCCTCGCCGGGCGCCAGGTGCTGGTCGCCGTGACCATGCTGCCCGACATGTCCCCCAAGGGCGTGCGCAAGGCAATGACGCTGATCGCCGACCTCGCCACGCTCGCCTTTGCCGCGCTGATGCTCTGGAGCTTCGCCGAGTTCCTGCCCCGCGCCGGCAAGTTCCTGACGCCCGCGATGCAGGTGCCGAACTGGATCTACTACAGCCTCGCGCTGACCGGCAGCCTCTTCCTTGCCGCCGTCGCCCTGACCCGGGTCGTCTCCGCCCTGCGCGGACGGCTGCCCGGCGCCGCCTATCATGACAACCGGGACGAGACCGGACTGCCCATATGAGCCTTCTCCTTCTGAGCATTTTCGCCGTGCTGCTGGCCCTCGGCGCGCCGATCGCCGTGTGCCTCGGCCTGTCCTCCGCCGTGGTGATCGTCACCCAAGGCCTGCCGGTCTCGGTGCTGGCGCAACGCAGCCTGAACGCGCTGGACAGCTCGCCGCTGCTGGCGGTGCCGCTGTTCATCTTCGCCGCCTCGCTGCTCAACGCGACCGGCGTGACCACCCATCTCTTCGACCTCGTGCGGATGATCTTCGGTCGCATCCGGGGCGCCGTGGCACAGGTGAGCGTCTTCGTCTCTCTGATCTTCTCGGGCGTTTCCGGCGCCGCGCTGGCCGACATCGGCGCGCTCGGCGCGATCCAGATCAACCAGATGAAGGCGCAGGGCTACCGCGAGGATTTCGCAGCCGGGCTCACCGTCGCCGCCGCCACCATCGGCCCGATTTTCCCGCCCTCGATCCCGATCATCATCTACGCCTCGGTCGCCAACGTCTCGGCGGTGAAGCTGCTGCTCGCGGGCATCGTCCCGGCCCTGCTGCTGACCGCGCTGCTGATGGCGCAGGTCGCCATCGTCGCCCGCGTCAAGGGCCTGCCCCGCGACGACGTCAGCGCCAAACCCCGCGACGTGGCGAAGAAGGCCGCGATCTCGTTCCCCGCGCTGATGGCGCCGGTGCTGCTGATCGGCGGGCTGATGAGCGGCTACTTCGGGCCCACCGAGGTGGCGGGCGTGACCGTGGCCTATGCCATGCTGATCGGCATCTTCATCTACCGCTCGCTCAACGGCCGGGCGATCCTCGAGGCGCTGCGCGACACGGTCGAGGCCACGGCGAACATCCTCTTCGTGGTCGCCACCGCCGCGCTCTTCGCCTGGGTGCTGACGCTGGACCAGGTCCCGATGAAGGCCTCGGCGCTGCTGCTCGGCCTCTCCGAGAACCCGCTGGTGCTGCTTTTGCTGGTCAACGTCCTGCTGCTGATCGTCGGCATGGTGCTCGAGAGCATCGCCGCCATCCTGATCATCGCGCCCATCGTGGCGCCGGCGCTGACCGCCGCCGGGGTGGATCCGCTGCAGCTGGGCATCGTCTTCGTGCTGAACCTGATGATCGGCCTGCTGACCCCGCCGGTGGGCATGAGCCTCTACATGATCACCATCATCACCAGGATGCCCATCTCCAAGGTGATCGCCGGGGTGATGCCGTTCTTCATCCCGCTGCTCCTGTCCCTGCTCGTGGTCTCCGCCGTGCCGGCGCTGTCCACCTGGCTCCCCGAAATCCTGATGAACTGAGGTTCCCATGAGCACCTTTCTTGGCCCCATCCGCCAGCTCGGCTACGTCGTCGACGACATCGAGGCGGGCATGACATACTGGTCCGAGACCATGGGCGTGGGCCCGTGGTTCTACAATCCGCAGGTCCCGATCGAGGACTACCGCTTCGACGGCGAAAGCCACCAGCCGCACAACTCGGTGGCGCTGGCGAATTCCGGCCCGATGCAGGTCGAGCTGATCCAGTGCCGCAACGACGTGCCGTCGATGTACCGCGACTACATGCAGAAGGGCCTGCGCGGCCTGCAGCACGTGGCGTTCTGGACCAGGGACTACGATGCCGACCTGCAGATGATGCTGGACCGCGGCTTCACCGTGAAGATGTCGGGCTGCGTCGGCCAGAACGGCCGCTTCGCCTATTTCGCCGAAGAGCACCACCCGGGCACCTGCATCGAGCTCTCCGAGGTGCTGGGCCCCAAGGGCACCATGTTCGACATGATCCGCGACGCCTCCGAGGGCTGGGACGGCTCCGACCCGGTGCGGCCCTTCCCGGACCTGTCGAAGCTCTGAGGCCCGCGATGGAACGGATCGTCGCCGAATACCTGCTCGAGACCCCCTACCCGCCCGAGGACGTGGCGGCGATGATGGCGGGCGAGCAATCCTCGGGCACCTTCGTCCGCGTCGCGGGCGAGACCGACGAGCTGCGCGCCCGCGCCGCCGCCGCGGTGCTCTCGGTCGAGCTGCTGGACGAGGCAGCGGCACCGACGCTGCACTCGGCCTACGTCGCCCGCAAGGCGCCCCCGGGCCCCTTCCGCCGCGCCCGCGTGCGCATCGCCTTCCCGACCGGCAACATCGGGCGCAACCTGCCGACGCTTGCGGCGACGGTGTCGGGCAACCTTTACGACATCGGCGAGATCACCGGGCTGAAGCTTGTGTCGCTCGAGATCCCGGGAAGCTATCGCGCCCGCTATCCGCTGCCGGCCCACGGCATTGCAGGGACGCGCAGGATCCTCGGCGTCGCGGGCCGACCGATCTTCGGCACCATCATCAAGCCCAACGTCGGCATGCGCCCCGCCGAGATCGCGGCACTGGTCGACCAGCTCTGCGCCGCGGGCGTCGACTTCATCAAGGATGACGAGGTCTGCGCCAATCCCGACATCGCGCCCCTGTCCGAGCGCGTACCCGCGGTGATGGAGGTGATCCGCAGATGGGAGGACCGCACCGGGCGCCGGGTGATGATGGCCTTCAACATCACCGACGAGACCGACGCCATGCGCCGCCATGCCGATCTCGTCCGGGACGAGGGCGGCTCCTGCGTCATGGCAAGCCTCAACTGGTGTGGGCTCTCGGGGATGGAGACGCTGCGCGCCCACACCGATCTGGCGATCCACGCCCACCGCAACGGCTTTGGCGCCCTGAGCCGCCATCCGCTTCTGGGCATGGGCTTCCAGGCCTACCACGCGCTCTACCGCCTCGCGGGGATCGACCACATGCACGTGCACGGCATCGGCGGCAAGTTCGTCGACACCGCGGACGAGGTCACCGAGGCCGCCCACGCCTGCCTGCAGCCGCTCTGCAAGGACGGGCCCGCGGATGCGGTGATGCCCGCCTTCTCGTCCGGCCAATGGGCCGGCACCCTGCCGCAGACGCTGCAGGCGGCGCAGTCGCATGACCTGATGTTCATGTGCGGCGGCGGCATCCTCGCCCATCCCGGCGGGCCGCAGGCGGGCATCGCCTCGCTGCACGAGGCCTATGACGTGCTGAAGGCGGGCCGCTCGCTGCAGGACGGCGCCATCGCCCACAAGGCGCTCGCCGGGGCGCTGGACTTCTTCGGGACGCGCTGAGATGGGCGCGCGGATCGTCTTCGTCGGCGACGACTTCACCGGCGCCTCGGACAGTCTCGCCACCTACACGCGCGGCGGGCTGCGGACGCGGATGCTGATGTCGCCCGAGGCCGGGACCACCGGGCTCGACGTGCTGGGCCTGCCCACGGACCTGCGCTCGCTGCCGCCCGCGCGGGCGCGGACCGAGGTCGCCCGGCTCTGGCCGCGCATCGCCGCCGAGGCGCCCGAGGTGCTGCACCTCAAGGTCTGCTCGACCTTCGATTCCGCGCCGCATGTCGGCTCCATCGGCGCCGTGGCGCAGGCGCTGGCCGAGCGCTTCGCCCCCGACGTCGTGGCGGTGATCGGCGGCCAGCCGAGCCTCGGGCGGTACTGCGTCTTCGGCAACCTCTTCGCGCGCGGGCCCGACGGCGCCGTGCACCGCATCGACCGTCACCCGGTGATGAGCCGCCACCCGGTCACCCCGATGGGCGAGGCGGATCTTGCGCTGCATCTCGGGCGGCAGGGGCTGGAAGCGCTGTCGAAGCTCGGCCACGCCGAGCTTGCCGATAGCGCGGGCTGCGTCGCGCGGTTCCGCGCCGGACCGGTGCTGTGCGATGCGGTGTCAGAGGCCGACCTTGCGCAGATCGGCGCGGCCCTGCGCGCGGCGGGCGGGCGGCAGCTGCTGATCGGCGCCAGCTCCGTGGCCGAGATCCTCGGCGGCGAGGCGACCTCCACGCCGCCGGTCCCTGCTCCGCCGCCGCAGTCGTCGGGGCTGCTGCTCTTCGCAGGCAGCCGCTCGGCGGTGACGCAGGCGCAGGTGGGCGCGGCGCGGTCCTACCGCAAGCTGCCGCTGACGCCCGAGGCATTGGCCTCGGCCGAGCCCGTCGAGACCGCCGCGAGGCTTCTGAAGGACGGTGTTCCGGTGCTCACGCACCTGCTGCCCGAGCGCGACTACGGGCTCAGCCCCGACGCGCTCGCCGACCAATCCTGCGCGTTCATCGCCGCGGTGCTGGCCCGGGCCGAGATCGGCTATCTCGGGCTTGCGGGGGGCGACACCTCCAGCCGCATCTGCTCGGGGCTGGGGTTCGACACGCTCGACTACGAATGCGCGCTCGGGGCCGGGGTCAGCGTCTGCCGCGCCGGCCATCCCGACCCGCGCCGGGACCGGATGCGCATCCTGCTCAAGGGCGGGCAGATGGGGGCCGAGGATCTCTTCGACCGCTTCGCAGAGTTCGCTGGCGCCGGGATCGCCGCCAGCTGAGCCCGAAGGCCGCGTCAGTCGAACGGGTTCACCACCCGCGCACCCGTGGGCGCGAAATCCGAGACGTTGCCGGTGACCACGGCGGCGTCGCGCGCCAGTGCCTGCGCAGCGATCATCAGGTCCGCTCCGTTGTGACCGAGCCGCGCCGAGAGCTCCCCCCAGATCATCGCATCGGCGGCGTCGAACTCGACCAGCCGGTCGGCGAAGACCGTCACCGTGCGTTCGAGCCAGAGCCGCAGGTCACGGGCGAAATCGGGGTTGCGCGGCTCCTGCAGGCGGATGCCGCGCTCGATCTCGCCCAGCGTCACCACGCTGAGATAGAGGTCGGTCTCGGCCTGCGCGCCCAGCCAGCGGGCGACCTGCGGCGCGCGGTCGGCGCGACGCACCGCCGAGATCACGTTCGTGTCGAGGATGTGGATCAAAAGGTGACGTTCCGCGGCGCAACCTCGGCCCGGGGCAGCTCGTCGCCCGGGAAGGCCATGAGGTGGTCGGCAAAGCTCTCGCGGCGGGCCTGCGCTGCGCGCACCAGCCGGTGGTATTCCTCGGCCGAGACCACCACCACCGCGGGCTTGCCCCGGCGCGAGACCTCCTGCGGTCGGCCGGCGAGCGCCGCGTCCACCACCGCGCTGAAGCGGTTCTTGGCATCCTGCAGGGTCAGCATGGGGTCACTCCTGTCTAGCTAGTTGGCTAGATAGCCTCTAAGGGCCCTTTCGTCAAGCCAGCGGCCCCGTGGCGCTTCCTGCGGATCTGCCGCCGGTCAGCATGCGGCCCCATCCTTGCGCTTGATCTGTCATACATATTAAGCCATACATTTCTTGTCATATGATGGGTTGGCTCCTTTATATGACAGAACCAGGACGAAGGGCCCGACCGCAACACCACGCGATCAGGCAGAGAGGACGTACCATGCTGACCGTCGAGACCCGCCACGCGATCCATCCCAGCCACGCCCGCGACATGTGGACCGAGGAACTGCGCGAGCATTTCCTTGGCGAGGGCATGTTCCGCGACGGCGAGATCCGGCTCATCTACACCCATTACGACCGCTTCACCCTTGGCGGCGCGGTGCCCGCGGGCGGTGCGCTGACGCTCGACAAGGTCGAGGAGACCAAGACCCCGAGCTTCCTCGACCGCCGCGAGATGGGCATCGTCAACATCGGCGGCACCGGCACCGTGGAGGCCGGCGGCGAGAGCTACGAGATGAACCGGGGCGACGTGCTCTACCTCGGGATGGGCAGCGGCGCCGTGACCTTCAAGGGTGACGGGCGGTTCTACATCACCTCGGCCCCCGCCCACCGGGCCCTGCCCTCGCGCCTCGTGACCGTCGCCGATTGCGTCGAGGTCAGGCTCGGCGCCTCGGAGACCTCGAACAAGCGCACCATCAAGCAGTTCATCCACCCGCAGGTGATGGAGAGCTGCCAGCTCATCGTCGGCTACACCTCGCTCGAGGAAGGCTCGGTCTGGAACACCATCCCCAGCCACATCCACGACCGCCGGATGGAGGCCTATCTCTACTGGGGCATGTCCGAGAAGGCGCGGGTGCTGCACCTGATGGGCGAGCCCACCGAGACCCGCCACCTCTTCGTCGCCAACGAGCAGGCGGTGATCTCGCCGAGCTGGTCGATCCACTCGGGCGCGGGCATCGGCGAATACACCTTCATCTGGGCGATGGCCGGCGACAACGTCGACTACACCGACATGGACTTCATCCAGCCCAAGGACCTGCTCTGATGTCGGGCCTCTTCTCGCTCGACGGCCGCAAGGCGCTGGTCACCGGCGCCAACACCGGCATCGGCCAGGCCATCGCCGTGTCGCTCGCCGGTCAGGGCGCCGAGGTGGTCTGCGCCGGGCGCCGCACCTGCGACGAGACCGTGGCGATGATCGAGGCGGCAGGGGGCACGGCCTCGTCGCTGATCCTCGACTTCGCCGACCCGCTGGCCGCGCGCGACACCTTCACGGGCGCGGGCTACTCGATCCTGGTGAACAACGCCGGGATCATCCGGAGGGCCGACAGCGTCGATTACAGCGAAGAGGACTGGGACGCGGTGATCGACACCAACCTCAAGGCGCTGTTCTTCACCTGCAAAGCCTTCGGCAAGGCGCTGATCGGCACCGGCAGGCCGGGCGCCATCGTCAACATCGCCTCGCTGCTGTCGTTCCAGGGCGGCATCCGGGTGCCGGCCTACACCGCCTCCAAGCACGGGGTCGCGGGGGTCACCAAGATCCTCGCCAACGAATGGGCGCCGCACCGGATCACCGTGAACGCCATCGCGCCGGGCTACATCGCCACCAACAACACCGAGGCGCTGCGCGACGATCCCGAGCGCTCGAAGGCCATCCTCGAGCGTATCCCGGCCGGCCGCTGGGGCGAGCCTTCGGACATCGGCGGCACCGCCGCCTTCCTCGCCTCGCCCGCGGCGACCTATGTCACCGGCGCCGTCATCAACGTCGACGGCGGCTGGCTGGCGCGCTGAACGACGCTTCCGGGCCCCAACGAGGGCGCGCCACCACCGGCGCGCCCTTTTTCGTGATCGCGCCCGGCCCCTGCCCGCAGGCACCGCATGGCATCGGCCCTTGACGTTCGGGCGCCCGAACGATGAAAGGACAAGGACACTTCCCACGCCGGCCGAGAGGAGAGGCACATGAAGTTCCGTTTCCCCATCGTCATCATCGACGAGGATTTCCGCTCCGAAAACACCTCGGGGCTGGGCATTCGTGCGCTGGCCGAGGCCATAGAGAAAGAAGGCTTCGAGGTGCTGGGCGTCACCAGCTACGGCGACCTGTCGCAATTCGCGCAGCAGCAGAGCCGTGCCAGCGCCTTTGTCCTCTCCATCGACGACGAGGAATTCACCCCCGGCCCCGATCTCGACCCGGCGGTGCTGAGCCTGCGCACCTTCATCGAGGAAGTGCGCTGGAAGAACGCCGACGTGCCGATCTACGTCTACGGCGAGACCAAGACCTCGCGGCACCTGCCCAACGACATCCTGCGCGAGCTGCACGGCTTCATCCACATGTTCGAGGATACGCCCGAGTTCGTCGCCCGCCACATCATCCGCGAGGCCAAGGGCTATCTCGAGGGCATCCAGCCGCCGTTCTTCAAGGAGCTGCTGGATTACGCCGAGGACGGGTCGTACTCGTGGCACTGCCCCGGCCACTCGGGCGGCGTGGCGTTCCTGAAATCGCCGATCGGGCAGATGTACCACCAGTTCTACGGCGAGAACATGCTGCGGGCCGACGTCTGCAACGCGGTCGAGGAACTGGGCCAGCTGCTCGACCACAACGGCGCCATCGGCGCCTCCGAGCGCAACGCCGCGCGGATCTTCAACGCCGATCACTGCTTCTTCGTGACCAACGGCACCTCGACCTCGAACAAGATGGTCTGGCACCACACCGTGGCGCCCGGCGACGTGGTCGTCGTGGACCGCAACTGCCACAAGTCGATCCTGCACTCGATCATCATGACCGGCGCGATCCCGGTGTTCCTGCGCCCGACGCGGAACCACTTCGGCATCATCGGCCCGATCCCGCATTCCGAGTTCGAGCCCGAGACCATCAAGGCCAAGATCCGCGAGAACCCGCTGCTCGAGGGCTATGACGCCGACGCCGTGCAGCCGCGGATCATGACGCTGACCCAGTCGACCTACGACGGGGTTCTCTACAACACCGAAGAGATCAAGCGGATGCTCGACGGCTGGGTCGAGAATCTGCATTTCGACGAGGCATGGCTGCCGCACGCGGCCTTCCACCCGTTCTACGGCAGCTACCACTCGATGGGCCGCAAGCGGGGCCGCACCAAGCACTCGGTGACCTATGCCACCCAGTCGGTGCACAAGCTGCTCGCCGGCATCAGCCAGGCCAGCCACGTGCTGGTGCAGGACAGCGAGGAGACCAAGCTCGACCGGCATCTCTTCAACGAGAGCTACCTGATGCACACCTCGACCTCGCCGCAATACTCGATCATCGCCAGCTGCGACGTGGCGGCAGCAATGATGGAGCCGCCGGGCGGCACCGCGCTGGTGGAAGAAAGCCTCGACGAGGCGCTCGATTTCCGCCGGGCGATGCGCAAGGTCGACGAGGAATACGGCAACGACTGGTGGTTCAAGGTCTGGGGCCCGGACCAGCTCGCCGAGGAAGGCATCGGCCGCACCCGCGACTGGGAGCTCAAGAAGACCGACAGCGAGGGCGTCGAGAGCTCGGGCGCGGATGCCTGGCACGGCTTCGGCGACATGGCGCCGGGCTTCAACATGCTCGACCCGATCAAGGCGACCATCATAACACCCGGGCTCGATATCGAGGGCAACTTCGGCGACACCGGCATCCCCGCCTCGATCGTGTCGAAGTACCTGACCGAGCATGGTGTGGTGGTCGAGAAGACCGGGCTCTACAGCTTCTTCATCATGTTCACCATCGGCATCACCAAGGGCCGCTGGAACACGCTTCTGGCAGCGCTGCAGCAGTTCAAGGACGACTACGACAAGAACCAGCCGCTGTGGCGGGTGATGCCCGAGTTCTGCGCCAAGCAGTCGCGGTACGAGAAGATGGGGCTCTACGACCTCTGCCAGCACGTGCACGCGCTTTACGCAAAGTACGACGTGGCGCGGCTGTCGACCGAGATCTACCTCAGCGATCACCGCCCGGCGATGACGCCCTCGGATGCCTTCGCGCATATCGCGCGGCGCAAGACCGAGCGGGTCGCCATCGACGATCTCGAGGGCCGCGTGACCACCAGCCTCGTGACCCCTTACCCGCCGGGCATCCCGCTGCTGATCCCGGGCGAGGTGTTCAACACCAAGATCGTCGACTACCTGCGCTTCAACCGCGAGTTCGCGCGTGAATGCCCGGGCTTCGAGACCGACATCCACGGTCTGGTGGTGGAAACCGGCGAGGACGGGCAGACCCGCTACTTCGCCGATTGCGTCGCCGAATGAATTCCGCCGCGGGGGCGCGTGTCATGCGCGCCCCCGGGGATCGCGACGCGCGGTCTACTGGATCGTTATGTCGACGCGCTGGCTCTCGCCATTGGAGCCGGGGATCTTCAGGAAATACTGGCCGGGCTTGATCGCCAGGAACTCGATTTCCATGGTGCCCGCCTCGTCGAACTCGACGGATTCCAGCCCGAAGGGACGGATCTCGAGCCCGTTCACCACCACCTCGTTCACCCAGATCGCGCGGAAGAAGCCCGAGCCTTCGAGCGCCAGCTCGCCGGTGCCGTCGGCCTCGATCTCGAGTTCGTAGAGCATCCCGGACTTGAGCGCGATCGGACCGTCGGTCAGCGGCTTGCCCACCGAGAGCGTGATGCCGGGCATCTCGCCCTTGTTGGAATTCGACAGGACGCCGGCAAAGCCGAACTCGTGGGCGCTGGCGGGAATGGCAAGCACGGCGAGCGCGGCCGCGAAAAGCGGTGCCTTCATGGAATGACCTCCTTCAGATCGGATGGGGGGTAAGCGTGGCGGGGGTGCCGCGCAGTTCGAGCACCCGGCTGGCAAGGCGGTCGGCCTCGGCTCTGGCATGGGTCACGAAAATGGTCGCCGGGCGCTGCTCGGCGATGAGATCCTCGGCCAGCGACAGCATGGCATCGGCAAGGCTGGGGTCGAGCGAGACGAAGGGCTCGTCCATGATCAGCATCCGGGGCCGCCCGGCAAAGGCGCGGGCCAGCGCCAGCCGCCGCTGCTGGCCGAGCGAAAGCGCACGCGGAAAGGCGTTCTCGCGGCCCTTGAGCCCGACCCGGTCGAGCGCCGCGCGGGCCTCTTTGGGGGTCAGGCCGGGATGCACCAGCAGCACGTTCTGAAGCGCCGAGCGCCACGGCAGGAGGGTCGGCTCCTGGAACACCATGGCCATCTCGTCGGGACGCCGGACGCTGCCGTCGAAATCGCGGTCGAGCCCGGCGACGATGCGCAGAAGCGTCGACTTGCCGATCCCCGACGGCCCCAGCAGGGCCACCGTCTCGCCACGCGACACCGAGAAATGCACGTCGCGCAGCACCTGCGTGCGCCCGAAGTGCTTGGCGCGAATGTCCACGCGGATCGCCCCCTCCTCGTGCCCGAGGGGGCGCAGGGGCACCACGCGCGCCCCGTCCTGCCGTATCCCGGGCGTCATTGCACCTCCACGAAAAGCCCCTCGGGCAGGGTGGTGGCCGAGCCCACGAGCTCGGCGCCGCCAAGCTCTGCCATCAGCGACAGCAGCTTGTCGGCCGCCGCCCCGTCCACCGGGCCGCGCGCGGGGATGCCGGCGATCCAGTCGGTGCGGAGCTGCTCGAACTCGGCATCGCTGCCGGCGTTCATCTGCGGGCGCAGCGCCTCCCACGCGGCGTCATCGCCCGAAAGCAGGTCCTTGGCCTCGCGCGAGGCGTCGTAGAAGGCCTGTGCCAGCCCGGGGTTCGCCTCGAAGAACGACGACTTGAAGTAGTAGCCCAGCAGCGGCACGTCCGGGTCGAGCCCCAGCGCCTCGGCGGCGGTCTCGACCGAGACCAGCTCGCGCATGCCCTCGGCCTTCATCTTGGCGAGGAAGTGCCAGAAGTTGATCGCCGCGGCATAGTCGCCGCCAAGCCCCGACTTGAAGATCAGCGGCGGCGCGCCGAAGACCTGCTCGGTCTCGGCCTTCAGGTCCATGTCGTATTCCTGAGCCGCGTAGGCGCGCAGGATCAGCCAGCTCTTGTCGAGCGGCCCGCCCGCGATGCCGATCTTGCCACCGGCGATGTCGCGGAGCGTCTCGGCCCCGGAGTCCTGCGGCACCACCAGCCCGCCCACGGCGCGGGAATAGGGGATCACCACGTAATCCCTGCCCTCGGCGCGCTGGCGGGCGACCCAGATCCAGTCGGCCACCGCCATGTCGGCCTCGTCGCCCTCGACCGCGATGCGGGTGGCGCCGTTGTCGGCGTAGGGCTGCATCTCGAGATGGAAGCCGTGCTTCTCGTCGAGCCCCATCTCGGTGATGGTCGACAGCTCCCAGTTCACGGTGCCGATCTTGAGCGTCGCGGCCCGGATCACCGGCAGGTCCTGTGCGACGGCGCCGGCCGCGATCACGCAACCGGCGACGAGTGCTGCAACGAATGTCCTCATGGTCCCCTCCCCCAAAGGCGCGCCTGCCGTCGTGCCGACGGCCCCGCGCGCCGGGGCCGCCGCGCCGCCGTCATTCCGCCCGGCGGTTCACCTCGTTGAACTCGGCGTCGAGCTCGATGTCGAACTGCCCGGTGCCCTCGCAGATCACGTCGTCGAGGTCGTAGCCACCCTCGTCGGTCATCTCGATGTCGTCCGGATCGACCTCGCATCTCATCTCGGTCAGCTTGGCGGCGATCTTCTCCTTGGCCTCGTCCGAGACCATGTCGTCGGCCATCGCCGGTGCCGCCAGGCACAGCGCGACCAGCCCGATTGCCAGTGTCCTCATGTCGTCTTTCCTCCCGTTGGCGGCAGCGCCGCCGTTGCCTCGACCTTCCGGTGTCTGCCACGCCCGGTCCATTCGACCAAAGGCGAAGGTGGCCCGGATCAGTTCGGTGTGATCGCCACGCCCCACGGCTGCTGGCCGACCTGCACCGACTTGATCGCTTCTTCCTTTTCGACGTCGATCACCGTCACGTCGTTGGAATTCCCGTTGGTGGTGACGAGGAACTTCTCGTCGGGGGTGAAGGCCATCTGCCAGACCCGCTGACCCACCATGATGTAGTCGATCACCTCGAGGCTCTCGCCGTCGATCACCGCCACGCGGTTGGCCGGCCCCAACGCCACGAAGACGCGGCTGCCGTCCTGCGTGGTCTTGATGCCCACCGGCTGCAGCCACTCGGGCAGCACCCCCGGCACATCGAAGCCGATCTTCTGGCGCAGGCTCGGCGTGCCGTCCTCGGCGATGTCGATCACGCTCACCGTGCCGCCGATCTCGGCGCTGACGTAGAGCCGGGTGCCGTCTGCGGTGTATTCCGCGTAGCGCGGCCGCTGGTCGACGAGCACGTTGTGCTTGATCTCGTAATCCTCGGTCGAGATGAAATGCGCCATGTTGGTGGTCTCGGAAGTGTTCACCACCCATTTGGTGTCGGGCGAGATCGCCATGCCCTCGGGCTCGACCCCCACCGGCACCTCGGCAAGGATGCTGTGGGTCTCGGTGTCGGTCACCGTCACAAGGTTGTCGTCCTCGTTGGCGGTATAGAGCGGGTTGCCCGAGGGATGGATCACGAAGAGCTCGGGGTCCGGGCCCGAGGGCAGCGTGTAGAGCTCTTCATAGCTCGCGGTGTCGAAGACGCGCACCGTGTCGTCGTCCGAGGCGCAGACATAGAGCAGCGTCCCGTCCGGCGAGAGCGTGATGCCGCGCGGCCGGTTGCCGCCGGGAAACTCCTCGAGCACCTCCCAGGTCTCGGTGTCGAGCACGGTGATGGTGTTGCCGCGCTCGTTCGAGACGAAGGCCTTGCCGGCGAAGGCACCGGAAGCGGCGAGGCAGAGCGTGGCGGTCAGAAGCGGTCGGATCATGTCGGTCCCCTAGTCGAAGGCGGTGCAACTGGACTCGGGACGGTCGAGCCCGAGGGTATCAAGCGGAGAGACCTGGTGCAGGAACCCCTCCTGCGGGCTCACGCTCACGGTGATGCGCCCGTCGTAAAGCAGGATCGGCTGCCGGAGCTGGCCGTTCCACGGGCGGAAGGTGACCTTCTGCCCCTTGAAGGCGGCGAGCTCGAAGGCGTCGGAAAGCACGTAGTCCTCGATCTCCGCGGGATCGGCCGAGCCGGTGCGGGTCACCGCCTCGCCCAGCACCCGAAGGGCCAGCCAGGTGTTGTAGTCCTCTTCCTGCACGTGGCGGCGGGCGAGCTTCTCGAAGCGGGTCTGGAACTGCGTCGCGCCCCAGGCCTCATGGGCGCCATGCATGGTGACGGGGCGCAGCCCGGCGCTGCCCATCACCGGGCGCGGCGTCCAGAGGTGATACGGCAGATAGGCGGCGAAATAGTCGGTGGCGTCAGCGGCGATCACCACGTCATGCGGCTCGGTCCGCTGCATGAAGGTCGGCAGCTGGCGCTGCACCAGCACGTGGCCGCTGTCGGTGCGGCGCGATCCGCCGGTGTCCTCGAACTCGCGCTCCTCGACGATCTGCGCGCCGAACTTGCGGGCGGCGTGGCGGTAGGCCTCGGCCAGCGCCCGGTCGGCGGGGTTCGAGCCCGAGACCAGCAACCAGCGCTTCCACTGCTTCCAGACCGCGAACTGGGCCACCGCCTCGGCCTGCATGGCGTAGGAGGGCGCGATGTGCAGGAGGTTGGCACGGCAGCTCTCGCTGCGCAGGTCCACGTCGGCGGCGCGGGCGTTGAACACCAACGCGCCGGCCTCGGCCGCCTGGTCCGACAGCGCCGCCAGTTCCTCGCCCATCGCGTCCACGACGATGTAGCGGACGCCGTCGTCGAGCAGCCCGGCCAGCGCCTCGGTCGCGCCCTCGGGCGGCACCGCAAGGGTCGTGGTTTCGAAGCTGTGGCCCATGAAGCGCCCGGTGGTGGCGTTGTCCTCGTCCGCGAGCACGGCCCCGGCGAAGGCCAGATCGTCCGGGCGCAGGTCGTAGCGCGAGATCGGCAGCAGCGCGGGGTAATCCACCCGCAGCACGCCCGCCCGCACGTCGACCGCCTCGGCGCCGCCTGCGATGACGGCAAGACAGGCCGCTGCCAGCAGCGGCACGATCCTCTTGGACACGATCTTCCTCCCTTGATCTGGACGGGACCTCCCAGCCCGTCCACGGCCCGAAACCTCGATCCTCGCGACGTTTCTGCCAACCGATACTTCCGGATCGGTTGCAGTCATGACGGTAGCGGCGGCACCATTGTTCGCGACTCTTAATTTCTAAGAAGATGTGATGCTTAGCCGCGCAACCCTCCTGATCCTGGCGCTCGCCGGCCCTGCCACGGCCGGCGAGACGGTGGCGTTCTTCGGGATCACCTTCCTCGACAGCTCGCTGCAAACCGCCGAGCTGGGACAGGATCCCGCGGAAATCGCCCGCATCGCCATGCTCGAGGATCTGGTGCGCACCCGGTTCACCGCCGAGGGCTACGAGTTCGCCGATCTGGAGCCGGTCGCCACCGAGCGCGACCGCATCGTCAATCCCGCCAAGTGCTACGGCTGCGACACCCGCATGGCCACCAAGCTCGGGGCGGACTACTCGCTAGTGGGAGAGGTGCAGAAGGTCTCGAACCTGATCCTGACCATGAACCTGCAGATGCGCAGCGCCGAGACCGGCGACATGGTGAAGGGACGCGTCGTCGACATCCGGTCCAACACGGACGAGAGCTGGCGGCGCGGCATGACCTACATTCTCGACAACACGTTCTTCAAGGAGGAGGAAGAATGAACAGACGAACCCTGCTGATGACGGGAGCGGCCGCGGCGCTGCTTCCCGGCGCGGCGCTGGCCCACGGGCCGACCCGCCAGAAGCTGACGACGAGCGTCGAGGTCGCGGCCGAGCCCGCCGATGTCTGGGCCGTGATCGGCGATTTCCAGGACATGAGCTGGCACCCGGCCGTGGTCTCGCAGACCGGCGAGGGCGGCAACGAGATCGACGCCACCCGCGTGCTCTTCCTCTCGGACCAGGGCGATGCGGGCCCGAAGATCGCCGAGGTGCTCTACAAGTACGACGCCACGAAGATGACCTATTCCTACCGCATCACCGAGGTCGCGGTGGAGGTGCTGCCAGTGACCAACTACTCGTCGCACCTGACGGTGACGGCGCGGGACGGCGGCGGCTCGGTGGTCGAGTGGCGCGGCGCCTTCTACCGCGGCTATCCCAACAACGATCCGCCCCCCGAGCTCAGCGACGAGGCGGCGCTGGAAGCGGTCGGCGGGGTCTACAAGGCCGGGCTCGACGCGCTGGTCGAGCGCTTCGGTGCGCCCGCGTCCTGACGCGCCCGCGGGCCTCGCGCTCGCCCTAGCGATGGCCGCTGCCGCGCGCGCCGCGGCGGCGGACACCGGCTTCGTAACCTGCCAGAACGGCGACGCGCTGAGCGTCCTCGACCTTGTCACCGGCGAGGAGCGCGCCCGCTGGAGCGTTCCCGGAAAGCCCGCGGGCGTGGCGGTGGACCCGGACGGCGATGTCTTCGTCGTGTCGCCTGACAGCAAGCAGGTGCGCCGCTATTCGACCGCGGGCGAGGTGCTGGCCGAGACCCAACTCGACGGCGGCCCGATCGGCGTCGCGTCGGACCCGGCGCGGGGCCGGATCTTCGTCTCGGACTGGTACAACGCCCAGCTCTGGGTGCTTTCGTCCGAGACGCTCGCGACAATGGCCACCCTGCCCGCCGATGCCGCCCCCGCCGGGCTGGCCGTGTCGCCCGACGGCGCATGGCTCGCCGCGGCCGAGCGTGACGCCGACGCGGTGCGGATCTACGACACGGAAACACTCGCGCTCGCCCGGGTGGTGGGCGTCGGCAGCCGCCCCTTCGGCCTCGGCTTCGCCCCCGACGGGCGGCTCTTCGTGGGCAACGTCGGCAGCAACGACGTCACGGTGCTCGACGCGCCCTCGGGCGAGGTGCTTGCCACCCTGCCGGTGGGCGAGCGCCCCTACGGCGTCGGGTTCGCCGCCGGGCGTGCGTTTGTCACCAACCAGTACGCCAGCACCGTGACGGTGCTCGGCCTGGACGACCTCAGCGTGCTGGCGACCATCGACGTTGGCGAGTACCCCGAGGGCATCGCCGCGACCGGCGACGGGCATGTGGCCGTGGCCAACTGGTTCGACAACAGCCTCAGCCTGATCGACGCCCGCACGCTCAAGGTCACCGCCACCTTCGAGACCTGCGACGGCCCCCGCGCCTTCGGCGCGTTCATCCTGCCCGGAGATCCGCCTGGAGACCTGCCATGAAGATGTCGCTCGCGCTGCTGCTCTGCCTTGCCGCCGGGACCGCCTCGGCCGGCGAGGCCTGGGACTCGATCCGGGACCAGCTCTACGGCGCACACCCGATGCTGCCCGGCGACGGGGTGATCGCGCTCGACACGCCCTACCGCACGGCGAATGACTCGCGCACCGACATCGCGGCACAGGTGGCGGCGCCAGACGGCGCCGCGATTGCCGCCGTTTCGGTGGTGATCGACGAGAACCCGATGCCGGTCTCCGCGGTCTTCGCGCTGAGGCAGCCGCAGCCGCGGTTCTTCTTCGAGACCACCTTCCGCATCAACGGCCCGACCCCGGTGCACGTGATCGCCGAGACCACCGACGGGCGGCTCTTCGTCACCGAGGCCTTCGTGAAGACCTCGGGCCAGGGCGCCTGCGCCGCGCCCCCAGGAACCGACCCGGAGGAAGCGCTGGCGACGCTCGGAGAGATGGTGCTCTCGGTCACCCAGGACGAGGATCTGCGCGACCGGCTGGCCGGACTGGCGAAGGGCCCGCGGCGGCTCGACGTCGACATCTCGCACCCGTCGCATTCGGGGATGCAGATGGACCAGATCACCCTGCTGTTCATTCCCATGCGCTACGTCGAGACGCTGGACATCGCCACCGACGGCGGCGGGTATGTCGAGATGACCGGCAGCATCTCGCTCTCGGAGAACCCGCAGATCAGCCTTTCCGTCCCCGGCGCCACCCGGCGCGTCGGGGTGACGATGACCGACACCTCGGGAACCGTCACGACGGCGGAGAAGGACCTCGCAGGGTACTGAGCTTTTCGGAGGGAGGTCAGGGAAGAAAGGGGGCGCTGCCCCCTCGGCGCTATGCGCCTCACCCCCGGAGTTTAGCTGGCAAGATGAAGGGCGGGCCGGGTTTTGGGGTGGTGGTCGATTTCGCGTTGAATGGCGTCTGGGCGTGCCAGCGAGGTCGTGAGGGTCACTCCGGGTGAGGGGTCAGCCGTTCGGTCGGGTAGTCCCAGAGCGCCCAGCCGTCGGTGCCTTCGGGGAGCCAGTAGACCGTCTCGTAGCCGAAGCCGAGCGCGCGTTTGGCGGCGTTCCAGCTCATCCAGCAGTCCTCGAGGCAGAAGAACAGCACCGGGTGTGCGAGATCGCCTTCGGTGGCGGCGGCGAGGCCATCGCGGAAGTATGTCTCGGTTACGTCAGCGATGGCGCCGTAGCCCACGTTGGGGAGCCAGGTCGCGCCGGGGATGGAGTCGCGGGGCTTGTCGCGCCAGATCGTGCCCTCGGGCAGGTTCGGCGGGCGCGGCGCCTGTGGCAGCACGTCGATGAAGGCGGTCTCGCCCGCCTGCCAGAGCGCATGCGCCTCCTCGAGGCCGACCACGGTGGCGCCCGCCAGTGTGGCGGGAACCGGGGCGCGGTACTCCTCCATGCGGTAGCCATCAGGCTCGGGCGCCTGCGCCATGGCGGCAAGGGGAGCGAGGGCCGGCAGCAGCGCGAAAAGCACCGCCGGCCCGCGCCTCATTGGCCGACCTCGAGCATGCCGTCGCCCATGTCGCGCACCAGCGGCACGCCGGCATCGGCAAGCAGGTGGTCGATCTCGTCCTGATGCCGGCGGATCAGCGAGTTGAGCTTGCGCTGCCAGACCTTCTCGCCCTGCCGCACCCCCATGGTGATGCGATAGAAGAGCTTGGGGAAGGCGGTCTCGTGCAACAGCGGGATCACCGCGAGATCCGGGTGGTCGCGCTTGACCAGCGGGCCTCCGATCGGGCCCCAGAGCACGGCGGCGTCGATCTCGCCCGCGGCGAGGTCGTTCAGCATGTCGGCGGCGGGGTTCTCGTGCCGGCGGTCGACCACGAGATGGTAGGGCCGCGCCTTGCCGATGAGCCCGGCTTTCGCCATATGCGTCGCCGGCGGCGAGCCCGCGATGACGCCGATGCGCGCCCTGGCAAGCGCCGGGTCGGCGAAGCGCTCGACCTTGGCCAGCGCGCCGTCCTTGGGCACCACCAGCACGTAGGTCGAGGTCATGTAGTGGTTGGTGTTCAGCACCAGCTCGTGACCCTGCGCGTAGCCCATCACCACGTCGCATTTGCCCGCCTTCAGCGTGTTGCGGATGAAGCCCGTCGCCATCGGATACCAGGTGTAGCTCACCGGCAGCTCGAGCTTCGACGCGATCAGCTCGGCCAGCGCGTTCTCGAAGCCCGAGCCGTCCTCGGCCGACATCGGATCGTTGGCGGGGTCGGCGCAAACCCTGAAGGACGTCCGGGAGACAAGATCAGAGGTTTGCGCCTTCCCCGGCCCTGAATGGAAGGCCATCAGGGCCGTCAGCGCCACCGCGAGAAGGCAGCGCCGGTCACGAGCCCATGCAGGCGTTTTCATTCTCGGAGAAGACATCGCTCTTGGCTTCCTTCTTGGCAGGGCGTCCGCGTCCGATGGCTTCGGAGCCATGCGCCTTCAGGTAGGTGTAGATGTCGTCGAGGTAGCACATCACGTTCGGGTTGGTGCCGAAGGCGGGCATCACCGAGTTTTCGGCCGCGCCGACCTTCTGCCGGCCGTTGGTGACGACGTCGACGAAATCGTAATAGTCCATGGTGAGGGCGGACTTCTTCAGCGCGGGCGCGTAGGTCGAGCCCTCGCCGTCGGGGCCGTGGCACACGTGACATTCGGCGTGGTAGCGGCGGAAGCCCGAGAAGGTCGGCCAGTCCACGGTGCCGTCCTCGGCCACGTTGAAGGTGGGTACGCCGTCCTCGGTGTAATAGCGCCCGTCTTCCTCGTAGCCCACTGCAATGTTCGGGTCGTCCATCGACACGGTGTCTGCCGCGCACAGGGCGGTAGCCGACAGGAGTCCTGCAGTCGCCGCGAGAAGGATATGGGGTCGGGTCATGTGAGATGTCCTGGAAATCTGTGAGGGTCGGGCCGGCGGTGTCCGAAGACGCCCCCGGCCCGGTTGATGGCTGCGGATCAGTCGGGAAGGGCGAAGACTGTCAGCTGACCACCAAGCGCGGTGTAGTCGGAGAGCGCGGAGTAGCCGCCGACCGCACCGAGCCCGTCGTTGGGGTTGGTGAGACCTGCCGCCAGACCGATGCCGGCCCAGCCGCCGACGCCCGAGAGGATGCCGATATACTGCTTGCCGTCATGCTCGTAGGTCATCACGTTGCCGATGATGCCCGAGGGGGTCTTGAACTTGTACAGTTCGTCGCCCGTCTCGGAGTCCACGGCCTTGAGGTAGCCCTCGAGCGTGCCGTAGAACACCACGTCGCCCGCGGTGGCCAGAGCGCCCGACCAGACCGAGAACTGCTCGGGGATCGACCACTTGATCTCGCCCGCGAGGTTGTCCCAGGCGATGAAGTTGCCCATGCCGCCATGGCTGTCGGGGGCCGGGTACATCGCCAGCGTCGCACCCACGTAGGGCTGACCTGCGGTGTAGCTCACGCGGAACGGCTCGTAGTCCATGCAGACGTGGTTGGTCGGCACGTAGAACAGGCCGGTCTTGGGCGAGAAGGATGCGGGCTGCTGGTCCTTGGTGCCAAGCGCCGCCGGGCAGATGCCGGTGGAGTTGACGTCCTCGCCGTTCTGCTCGGTCGAGTACTCGGCCACGACGGCCGGGCGACCGTAGGTCTCGGACTCGGGGTCCATGTCGACGCCGGTGGTCCAGTTCACCGCCGGGTCGTACTTCTCGGCCACCAGCAGTTCGCCCGTGATCCGGTCCAGGGTGTAGGCCAGGCCGTTCCGGTCGAAGTGGGTGAGAAGCTTGCGCATCTCGCCGTCCAACTCCTGATCCGTGAGGATCATCTCGTTGACGCCGTCGAAGTCCCACTCGTCATGGGGCGTCATCTGGTAGACCCACTTGGCCATGCCGTCGTCGGGGTCACGCGCCATGATGGTCATCGACCAGCGGTTGTCGCCCGGGCGCTGCGCCGGGTTCCAGGTCGAGGGGTTGCCGGTGCCGTAGTAGATCAGGTCGGCCTCGGGGTCATAGGAATACCAGCCCCAGGTGGTGCCGCCACCGATCATCCACTGGTCGCCTTCCCAGGTGTTGGTGCCCGAGTCCGCGCCCACCGGCTTGCCGAGATGCGTGGTGTTCTCGGGGTCCATCAGGATGTCGCTGTCGGGACCCATGGAATAGGCGCGCCATTCCTGCTCGCCGGTTTCCATGTTGTAGGCGGTCACATGGCCGCGCACACCGAATTCGCCGCCCGAGATGCCGACGATCACCTTGTCCTTGACCGGAAGCACGGTGGCGGTGTTGGTCTCGCCCTTCGAGGCGTCGCCGTTCATCGCTTCCCAGAGCACTTCCCCGGTCTCGGCGTCGAGCGCCACGACCTTGGTGTCCGCCTGGTGCAGGAAGATCTTGCCGTCGGCATAGGCGACGCCACGGTTCACCGTGTCGCAGCACATCACCGGGATCACGTTCGGATCCTGCTTGGGCTCGTAGCGCCACTTGATCTTGCCCTGCTCGTTGAGGTCGAGCGCATAGACGATGTTCGGGAACGGGGTGTGCACGAACATGGTGTCGCCGACGACAAGGGGCGAGCCCTCGTGGCCGCGCAGGACGCCGGTGGAGAACGTCCATGCGACCTGCAGGTCACCGACGTTGTCCTTGTTGATCATGTCCAGTTCGGAATAGCGCTGGTTCGAATAGTCGCCGGTCTGGATCGCCCATTGCGAGGCGTTGTCCATCTGGGCCATGAGGTCGTCGTTCGCCATCGCCATCGAAGCTGCAAACAGGGCGACCCCTGACGTCATGAGCGTCAGTCTCTTCATTTCCTTCTCCCTTGGATATGCGGCAATGCCGCCTTGCTGCCCCGGGTGTGTCTCCCCACTCGGGGACCCCACCGTTTCGGGCCACACCGGACCGGCGCCTCTACTCCTCCCGCCGGATCCGGAATTCCATCTGAGCTGCTGTCGCTGTCTCTCCTTTCGCTCCTATTGGAAGGTCGCCAGGTAGGCGATCACGTCTGCCCGCTCGTCTTCCTTGCGCAGGCCGGCGAAGGACATCTTCGTGCCCTTGGCATAGTCGCGCGGCTTCTCGAGGAAGGCTGCGAGTTTCTCGGGCGTCCACTCGCCTTCGGCTTCCGCCAGCGCGGTGAGCGCGTCCGAATAGGTGAAATCGGCTTCTGCCGCGATGCCGCGCCCGAGGATGTTGTTCAACTCCGGGCCGACCTTGTTCTCAGCGCCCTCGCCCACCGCATGGCAGGCCGCGCATTTGCGAAAAACCTTCTCGCCCTTCGCTGCGTCGCCGTCGGCCAGGGCAACCCCGGCCGACAGGCTCAAAAGGCACGCAGTCGCGAGCAGTTTGTCGATCATTACTTTCCTCCCCCCTTAATCGGGTTCTTGCTACTTCAGTCTTTCGGCGTGCCAGGCCACGTGATCCCCCGCGAACGAATTCACGAAGAAATACGAGTGGTCGTAGCCCGCCTGCATCCGGACGGTGCCCGGCTGCCGACGTTTTGCGATGGCCGCGGCCAGTGCCTCGGGCTTCAGCAGGTCGAGGAACTGGTCGCTCGCACCCTGATCCACGAGGATGTCGCTCTTCCAGCCGTGCTCCTCCAGCAGCAGCGTGGAATCGTGTTCCGCCCAGCAGCCCTCATCGTCGCCGAGATAGGCCGAGAGCTGCTTGCGCCCCCAGTCGGACTGGGTGGGATGCGCGATCGGAGCGAAGGCCGACAGGCTGTCGTAGAGCTCCGGGTTGCGCATCGCGATGGTCAGCGCCCCGTGTCCGCCCATGGAATGGCCGGTGATGCCGTGGCGATCGCCGATGCCGTCCATGCCCGAGACGATGCCGCGCAGCTCGGAGACGACGTAGTCGTACATCCGGTAGTGCGGCTTCCACGGGTCGCGCTTGGCGTTGACATAGAACCCGGCCCCCTGCCCGAGGTCATAGGCCTCGTCGTTGGCAACACCTTCACCGCGCGGCGAGGTGTCGGGAAACACGACCGCAAGGCCGTGTTTCGCCGCGTGTTCCTGGAAACCGCCCTTGGTCATGGCGTTCTCGTGGGTGCAGGTGAGACCCGAGAGATACCACAGCACCGGAACGGGGCCGTCCTTGGCCTGCGGCGGCAGGTAGACCGCGAAGGTCATGTCGCAGTCGCAGGTTTCCGAAGCGTGGCGGTAGACGCCCTGCGTTCCGCCGAAGCTCCGGTTTTCGGAAACGATCTCCATCAGTACTCGACCACCGCGCGGATCGACTTGCCTTCGTGCATGAGGTCGAAGCCGTGGTTGATCTCGTCCAGCGTCAGCTTGTGCGTGATCATCGGGTCGATCTCGATCTTGCCGTCCATGTACCAGTCGACGAACTTCGGCACGTCGGTGCGGCCCTTGGCGCCCCCGAAGGCGGTGCCCTTCCAGACGCGGCCGGTCACAAGCTGGAACGGGCGGGTGCTGATTTCCGCGCCCGCAGGTGCCACGCCGATGATTACCGACACGCCCCAGCCGCGGTGCGAGCACTCGAGCGCGTCGCGCATGACCTTGACGTTGCCGGTCGCGTCGAACGAGTAGTCCACGCCGCCGATCTGGTCGATGCCGCGCTTGGTGAGGTTGACGATCTCGGCAACCGTGTTCTCGACCTTTGACGGGTTGACGAAGTGGGTCATGCCGAACTTCTTCGCCATCTCGGCCTTGTCGTCATTCAGGTCGACGCCGATGATCATGTCGCAGCCCGCCATGCGCAGGCCCTGGATCACGTTGAGGCCGATGCCGCCAAGGCCGAAGACCGCCGCGGTCGAGCCGATCTCGACGCCCGCGGTGTTGATCACCGCGCCGATGCCGGTGGTGACGCCGCAGCCGATGTAGCAGATCTTGTCGAAGGGCGCGTCCTCGCGGACCTTGGCCAGCGCGATCTCGGGCATCACGGTGTGGTTCGCGAAGGTCGAGCAGCCCATGTAGTGATAGATCGGCGTGCCATCGAGCATCTTGAAGCGCGTGGTGCCGTCCGGCATCAGTCCCTGGCCCTGGGTGTTGCGGATCGCGGTGCAGAGGTTGGTCTTGCCACTGAGGCAGGATGCGCACTCACGGCACTCGGGGGTGTAGAGCGGGATCACGTGATCGCCGGGCTTCAGCGTGGTGACGCCCTCGCCCACTTCGAGCACGACGCCGGCGCCCTCGTGACCCAGGATGCAGGGGAAGAGCCCCTCGGGGTCGGCACCCGAGCGGGTGAATTCGTCGGTGTGGCAGAGGCCGGTGGCCTTGATCTCGACCAGGACCTCGCCGGCCTTCGGGCCTTCGAGTTCCACGTCCATGATTTCGAGCGGTTTGCCGGCTTCCAAGGCCACGGCTGCACGGGTGCGCATGCAGGCTCCCTCCTGACTAGACAACGTTTCTGACGCTCTGCGGCGTTTGCCCAGAGTATGGGTGCGCGGTTGCATACCGAACAATACAGCCAATGGTGGGTATTCCCCGGAATGGACCTCGCGCGCACGCTGTTTCATAGTTGGCCGAGGGAGGAAAGAACGATGTGGTCATATCGCTTTGTCACGATTGGTGCGCTGCTCATCACCTGTGCAACACCCCTTGCCGCGGCCGATTTCTCGGACCCGAGCTGGCCCTGCATCCAGCGCAAGGTGGACCGGCTGTCGCCCGGGCTGATGTGGCCTGCGCCGCTTGAGGAGATGGCCCTGGAAGGCGACCGGGACCGTGCCGCCGACGAGCTGGCCGAGACCCTCGCGCTGCGCCGGGTGGATCTCGACAGCGCCCGGGCCGAGGTCGAGAGCTTCGCCGACTCGCTGGGGCACGATCAGGCGCTGATGGGCGAGGTGTTCAGCCGGGTCTTCGATACCCTGTCGCACCGGCGGACCCGGATCATCGACGGAATCGGGAAGTTCTCGCTGAGCCAGATCGCGCTCTCCGAGCGCATCGACGACGCCCGCGCCGAGATGGACGCGCAGATGGCGACCGACTCGCCTGATTACGACCGGGTCGATTCACTCGAGGAACAGGTGGACTGGGACCAGCGAATCTTCACCGACCGCCAGCGGACCATCACCTATCTCTGCGAGACGCCGCAACTGCTCGAGAAGCGGCTCTACGCCATCGCGCAGATGCTGCACGAGGCCGGTCAGCCCGACGGGGGCTGATGCCGCGCGGGGGCCCGGACGCCGGATGCCTCCGGCGGGAGTTTACTTGGCAAGATGAAGGGCGGGCGCCATTGGGGGAGCCTGCGTCCCTTGTGGAGGTCACTCCCATTCCAGCTCGGTGAAGGCCACCGTGGCATTTCGGGCGTTGAAGGCCTCGAAGAGCTGCCACGCTCCGGCCTCGGCCTGAGCGATGTGCTGCACCGCTTCGGCCAGCCGCTCGCCCGCGTCGATGGCGGCGCGGGTGTCCGACGCCAGCAGGTCGAGGTAGCGCGCCATCGGCCCGCCGCCCTCGGGCCAGTCGAGCACCGGCCCGCCATGCCCGGGAATCAGCCGTGCGGCCTCGATGCCCTGCAGATCCGCCAGCACCGCCTGCCAGCCACGCAGGCTGCCGTCGAGCGCCGGGATGTGTTCATCGAAGACCAGATCCCCAGCGAAGAGCGTCCCGGTGGCACGGTCCACAACGGTGAGGTCAGTGCTGGTGTGCGAGGTCGGCCAGGCCCGCAGTTCGAGCACCCGCCCGCCAAGGTCGATCTCTCCGCTCTCGGCGATCTCTCGGTCCACCACGGGCGCGGTCGTGCCGAGGAAGGCCTCGCCCAGCAGCCGCGAAAAGCTCTCGAGGTAATTCTCCTGCCGCTCCGCCAGCGCCCGCCCGAGCCCGTCATGCCCCACCACCTCGGCCCCGGCAAAGACACCGGCGCCGAAGACGTGATCCGGGTGAACATGGGTCAGGACGACGTGGCTGACGGGAAGCTCGCTCCGCTGCCGGATCGCACGCCAGAGCGCCTCGCCGATCCACGCCGCAGAGCCGGTGTCGATCACCGCCACGGACCGCTCGCCGACCACGAAGCCCAGATTCGCGACGTCCCCCCGGTTGGACGCGTCGGGCTCTTCGACGAGACCGCGGTGCACGAAGACACCGGGCGCCACCTCGTCCATCGCCAGCGCCTCCCCTGCCCCACGGCAACGGGCGCCGGGGGGAGCACCCCCGCGGCGCAGCGCCGCGTCGCAGGCCTCGGCGCTTTCCGCCTCGAACCCCGGCAGCAGCGCCTCGCGGCACGGCGTGCCCTCCAGCGCGCAGACCAATATCACCGCTTCGAACATGCCCGATCCTCCCGCCGGGAGCCTCGCGCCGCACGGCACCGTGATCCACACCGACGATCCGCTCGGTATCGCGACTCCGGAAGATGTGGCACACTGGCGCGATACCCCATGCGAGGAGGAGAGGCATGGACCGGACCTGGAGATCCGCCGCCCTGCTGGCCCTGTGGCTGGCGGCACCGCTCGCCGCGGCCGAGACCAACCCGCTGACCGACAGCCCGACCTGGGAGGAGTTGCGCGCCGATGTGTTGGGCGACGCCGACATCGCCCCCGCCGCAGGGCTCTTCACCGTCGAGGCGCCCTACCGCGCCGAGGATGCGGCCACCGTGCCCATCCACATCGTGCAGACCGACGACGCGCTGGCCATCGAGACGGCGACGGTGGTGATCGACGAGAACCCCTCGCCGGTGGCTGCGGAGTTCGCCTTCGGCAGCGCCATGGCGCCGGTGGATTTCGAGATGCGGATCCGGGTGAACCAGTATTCCAACGTGCGGGTCATCGCCGGCACCCCCGAGGGGCTGCGCATGGACGGGCGTTTCGTCAAGGCCTCGGGCGGCTGCTCGGCGCCCGCCACCAAGGACCCGGCGCAGGCGCTTGCCGGCATCGGTCAGATGAAGCTGCGGCTCTTCGGGGACGCGGCCCCGGCGATCTCGACGCCCCGGCGCGAGGCGCAGATCATGATCCGGCACCCGAACTACTCGGGGCTGCAGCGCGACCAGATCACCCAGCTTTTCATCCCGGCGCATTTCGTCGATCACCTCGAGGTCTGGCAGGGCGACGAGATGCTGTTCTCGATGGATGGCGGCATCTCGATCAGCGAGAACCCGAGCTTCCGCTTCTCCTACGCCGACAACGGCTCCGAGACGCTGCGGGTGCTGGCCACCGACACCGAGGGCAACCGCTTCGAGAGCGAGCTGCCCAAGGCCGAGGGCTGAAGCCCCCGGCGTCACGCACAGGGCTCAGAAGAAGCAGACCACCTCGGCCTCGGCCTGCGCCCGGCGCAGGTCGGCCACGATGGTCTCCGCCGCGACCGAGCTGTTGAAGATCGCCATGCGCTCGCCGCCGGTCAGCCGCATCGACAGCACCGTTTCGGCCTCGACATACTTGTCGTAGGGCAGGATCGTGGCGATCTCGTCGATGGAACAGGAGCACTTGCGCAGCACGTCACGGCTCTGGCCGTTGGCGGCCATGCAGCCGAAGACGTAATCCGCCCGGGCCTCGGTCGGGTAGTCGTTAAGCCGCTCCGCCACGCCCTGCGCCGAGGCGGACTGAACCGCCCCGACCAGGACCAGCAGCGCCGTCGCCAACCGGATCATTGCGCCGCGACCGTGTCGAAGCGCAGCTCCGAGACATAGGCCCCCGGCGCGCCATCCGCCCCCGGCGCCGTGGCGACGAGGCTGAGATACCAGCCCGGCACCTCCTCGGACATGGTGACGCTGAGTTCGAGACCGCCGAAGCCCTGCATCTTGCCGGCGTTCGGATCGCCCTCGAAGGGCCGCAGGATCACGGTCTGGGTCGGCACCTCGGACCCGCCGAAGCTGGCCTCGCCGGTGACGATCTCGGCGGGCTGCGCCAGCGCCTCCTTCACCCGGTTGCGGATGTAGAAGGGCGAGCCGCCCGCGGTCTCGGCCATGTCGCGGATCACGCTTTCGTAGAAATACATGATCATCGGGTTGCCGACGCTGGCGGGAAAGCTGCCGAGATTGCGGTGCTTGCCGTCCTGCAGGAACTGCAGGTTCGCCTGCAGCGCCTGCGGGCCGTCCTCGAAGGACAGCGCCACGGCGCCGGTATCGCGCTCGGCCGCCTCGGGCTTGGCAGCGTTGGTGACGGTACGGTTGTAGTGCAGAACCGCGTCGCGGCCGACCTCATCCAGTGTGCCCTGCCGGAACAGCAGGTCGAAGGTCTGGGTCGCCTCGGTGGTCGCCGCCCAGCCGGGCAGCCCGAGACAGGCCACGGCCGCGATCAGGGCCAGTGTCTTGCGCATGGTACGAATCCTCCCTGGCCCGAGCCTACCCCCCCTGCCCCGCCTGTCATTGCCGACTTTTGTCGGTGCGGGCCGGTGTTTCCAATGGCCCGAAATATCCCGGGGGGAGTCCGCGCCTGCGCGGACGGGGGGCAGCGCCCCCCTGCCCCGCTCACCATCCACGGGCCAACTCCGCCCCAACGCTCTGAACGCGCTCACTCCGCCGCCTCCTCCGGGGCCTGCCAGCGGATCTTCCATTCCATCAGCGGACGCAGCCGCGACAGCTGCACCGGCTTGGTGAGCACCGAGAAGCCCTCGGTTGCGCCCTTCTTCAGAAGGGCATTGCCGCGGTTGGCGGTGATCATGATGGCCGGGATGCGCACGCCGGTCTCGTCGCGCAGCGCGCGGATCGCCCGGTCGCCGGTCTCGCCATTGTCGAGCTGGTAATCGGCGAGGATGATGTCCGGCGCCATGCCCATGTCGCGCACATACCCCAGCGCCTCGTCGAGCGAGCGCGCGGCCAGAACGCTGGCGCCCCATTGTTCGAGCTTTCCCGTAAGCGCGAAGAGCACGTCCGGGTCGTTCTCGATCACCAGCACGATGTGGTCCATCTCGCACTCTGCGGGGGTCGCGACGTTGCAGCCCTCCTGCTCGTCGACGACGCGGCCCGCCACCGTCTCCATCTCGATGGAGAAGACCGAGCCCACGCCGGGTTTCGAGCGCACGCGCACCTTGTGCCCGAGGTGGCGGCAGGTACGGTCGACCACCGACAGCCCGAGCCCCACGCCCGAGCCCAGCGGCACGTTGTCGGCCCGCGCGAATTCCTCGAAGATGCGCTTCTGATCCTTGCGCGAGATCCCGATGCCGGTGTCCCAGACCTGCAGCTCGACCGTGTTGCAGCGACGCCGGCATCCGGCCAGCACCCGGCCGCCGGGCGCGGTGTACTGGATCGCGTTGACCACGAGGTTCTGGATCGAGCGCAGCAGGTAGACCGGGTCCGAGCGCACGAAGCACATGGTCGGCACCACGTCGAGCTGCACCCCCTTGCGTTGCGCCAGCGGCGTCTGGTCCTCCCAGACCGAGCGCATCAGCGTGCCGAGGCAGACCTCGGTCGGGGTCAGCGCCTGATCGGTGCTTTCGAGCCGCGAAATGTCGAGCAGCGAATGCAGCAGCTGCTCGATCGAGCAGAAGGAACCGTCGAGCCGCTCAACCATAGGGGCAAAGCGCGTGTCGGCAGTCGTGTCCATTAGCGTCGCGATCAACAGCTTCGCGGCGTTGATCGGCTGCAGCAGGTCGTGGCTCGCCGCGGCGAGGAAACGAGTCTTGGACGACACCGCGGCCTCGGCGCGCTCCTTGGCAACGCGCAGCTCTTCCTCGACCCGCGCCATCTCGTCGAACTGCTCGCGCAGCTGGGCGTTGGCGCGGGTCAGCTCGGCGGTGCGCTCGGCCACGCGGTTCTCGAGCATCTCGGTGGCACGGCTCTCGAGCGTCACGTCCTTGAGCTCGAGCAGCACGCCGCCGTCCGGCAGGCGGTGGGCGTGCAGGTCCAGCATCCGACCCGTGGCATGGCGCACCCGCCGCCGCAGCCGGCCCTGCCGTTCGAGCCGGTCGAGCCAGTGATGGATGTCGTGCTCGGCCGCCTCGGCAATGAGCCGGTGCTGGGCGACGAAATCCAGCAGCCGCTGCAGGTCGGTGCCGTGCTGCAGCATGGTGTAGGGCAGCCCCAGCAGCTGGCGGAACTGCTGGTTGTACATCATCACCTCGCCCGCCGGCGAGAAGGTGCAGACCCCCGAGGTCATGTTCTCGAACACCGCCTGCAGGTAGTCGGCCTGCCGGTCGATCAGGCTTTCCTTCTCGGACCGGTTGCGGCGCACGATGGGGGTGATCTCGGTGAGCAGCAGCACGAGGTTCTCGGCGCTCGTGCGCTGAAGGTTGATCTGGTACCAGCGGTCGCCCGCGAGCTCGATCACCAGCGAGACCACCGAGGTGCCCACCCTGCCCCGCCGCGCCTGCGCCAGCGCCGCGTCGAAATTGCCCTCGACCGTCGCCAGGTGGCGGCTCTCGGACATGGCGGCGAAACAGTCCTCGACCGTGAGCCCCGGCTGCAGCCGCTCGGACACGTCGGGCAGCAGCTTGAGGAAGATGTCATTGCAGACCTCGAGCCGCCCGGCGGTGAAAAGCGCCACCCCGCCGTCCATGGCCGAGAGCGCATCCGCGAGGTTCTTGCGCATGCGCTGGGTGTCGTCGCGGGCGTGGCGCAGCTCGTCGGTGGTGCGTTCGAGGTCGCGGGTCTTGGCCCAGATCTGCCCCTGCAGGGCGATGGCCGACTGGAAGGCGCCGTAGGCCGAGCCGCCGACCTCGTGCTGGCGGTTGGCGCGGCGCATCAGCGCATCGATGATCTTGGCCTGCCGCGCGACCTGGGTCTCGAGCGGTTCGTCGGGATCGATCATGCGAACTCCCTCTGCGCCGGGTCGAAGAAGGCGACACCGACGAAGGTCTGGTTCACGTGCACGCCGCAATGCTGCTCGCCATAGGTGTTGAAGCCGACGACCCGGCGGTCCCGGAAGATCTCGCTGACCGGGCCCGAGAGCTGCTTCTGCTCAATCTCGAGCTTGCGCAGCACGCAGTCGAAGCCGAGCACGAAATCCGGCGCCTCGTCATGCGGGCCGCGCACGTCGAGCTCGGATCGCAGGGTCTCGATGATCTCCTTGCCCCGCCCGAGCGTCAGGATCAGCCCGTCGTCGATGGCCCCGAGGAAGCTCAGCGCGTGGGCCCCCGGCGCGTCGTGGATCGCGCGGACGTGGTAGTTCATGTTCTGCCGCACCAGCATCGGGTTCTCGGCGAAGACCTGCGGCGAGAGATCCTCGACCGGACAACCGACGATGCGGGCATATTCCAGCGCGGCAGGCGCGCCGTTGATCTCGAGCACCAGCCGCTCGTCCGGCAGCGCCTCGGTCACCACCACCTGGCAGCCGGTGGGCAGGAAGTGGTCGAACCCCAGCCCCTGAAAGCCGAGGTCGGTCTCGATCAGCAGCAGCAGCGCCGCGTTGGTGTGGTAGCCGCCCTCGTGCAGGACGAAGGTCTCGCGGAAGGCAAGGTTGTCGCCCGCGGAGCCGCCGAACACCGGCACCTCCCCCAGCGCCGCCTCGAGCGTGGCGACCAGCAGATCCTCCTGCTTGGAGAGCCCGTCGGCGAAGATCAGCGCCAGCCGGTTCCACCCGGCGGTGCGCCGGAACCGGGCCGCGTGGGCGCGCACGTCGGCGGCGATGGATTTCATCGTCATCGGCTTCAGCGGTTCGATGAGCATCGAGGCGCAGCGGAAGTGCTCGCGCGGGAAGGCGAGGATCAGCAGCGCCTCGGTCTCGTAGCCCTCGGTGGTGATGGTGCCCGCGGTGGTGCAGCCAAAGACCGGCACCCCCCCTGCCCCGCTCTCGAGCGCCTCGGCGACGCGGCCGAGGTTCAGCCCCTCGGGCACGAAGGCCAGCAGGAAGCACGCCTCGGCAAGGTCGATGCCTGCCAGCGCCTCGTCCACCGCGGCGCCAGCGCCCGCCGCGCGCGAGACGGCAATCTGCACGAAGCGCGGGCGCGTCCGGTCCTGGATCATGGCGTCAGTGGCTCAGGAAGGCCTGCGCGTCCGCCTCGCCCGACCCGATGGCCGTTGCGGGCTGCGCGCTCTCCACCAGCACCGCGGCCTGGGTCCGGTTCTGGACCCCGAGACGGCGCAGCAGCGCGGTGATGTGCGCCTTCACCGTAGCCTCGGCAAGGGACAACTCATAGGCGATCTGCTTGTTGGGCTTGCCTGCGCAAATCAGTTTCATGATGCGTTTCTGTTGCGGCGTCAGTTCCGCCAGCTTCGGGTGCGAGGCGTCGAAACGGTCCTCGGGAACCATGGCGACAGGGCAGCTCTGGTAGCCCGAATGCACGTACTTCCGGCCCGAGGCGATCTCCTGCAGCGCGGTGCGCAGAAGCTGTGCCGAGGCGTCCTTGGGCAGGAACCCGGCGGCCCCCTCCTCCATCAGGGCCTGCACCACCTGCACCGAAGTCAGCGACGAGATCACCAGGATCGGCGCGTCGGGCAGCGCGGCCCGGAGACGCTGGAAGCCCGAGATGCCGCAGACGTCCGGAAGCTTGAGGTCGAACATGACGAGGTCGGGCAGGTCTCCCGACTCGATCAGGTCCAGCGCGGCGCCAAGCGTCTGCGCCTTCGAAACCTTCACCGCCTCGAAAACGAGCTGAAGCGCCGCGGCCAGGGCGTCGCTGTAGAGCGGATGATCGTCCACGATCACGACGGATCGGATCATGCCGACCGGCGGGGCGTCGTTCATGTCCTTCATTGAAATGTCCTCCCTCCGGGAGGTTAGCGCAGAAATTTTCCTTCGCGCAACGGTGTTGTTCCGGTCCGGCCCAACGGGCGAATTTTCGCGGGGCCGGACCGGTCCATGACCTGTCCCCGAACATGGCGCGTCGAGCATATCCCGCATCGCCTATCACCGCGCGCTTCCCCTACTCGGCGGGTTGCAAGACGCGGCAGCCGCGGGGCCGGATATGCCCGCGCGGCGTCACTTCAGCACGCCGCTGGTCTTGGCCACGTGGGTCGCGATGGCGTCCATCAGCGGCGGCGACAGGCAGTCGTAGGGCTCGAGCCCAAGCGCCCGCAGCCGGCCGCGGATCTCGTCCATACGCGAGGGATCGACACCGGACTCGATGATCGACGAGACGAAGGCCGCGAATTCCGCCGGCGACCAGCCCTTCTGCGTCGAGAGCTCGGTGTGCACGAAGTCGAGCCCGTGGAACGGGTGCCCAGTGTTCTCGATCCGGCCATACATGTGCACGCCGCACTCCTTGCAGGCGTGGCGCTGGATGGCGGCGCTGGGGTCGACGATCTCGAGCTTGTCCGCGTTCTCGGTCACCTCGACCTTGTCGCGCGAGACCACCGCGATCTGGCTGAAGATCGCGCCGTCGGGTTTCCAGCACTTGGTGCAGCCGCAGACGTGGTTATGCGCGGTCTGCGCACTCACGACGACAACGACCGGATTGGTCGCGCATTTGCATTTCAGTGTTCCCCCCGAGAAACCGGGCGTGGCCGAACCCACGCCGTTGTCCACCTGGGGGTGAATCTTCACATGCGAATAGGACGGCGGAGGGGTTCTCTCATCGCCACCAAAGAGCTTTCCTAGAATTCCCATCTTCGTTTCACTCCTCCCTGAGAGACGCGCCCTTCCCAAGGCGCTCTCGCGCCAAAGGGTGCGGGCAGAGCAGGATTCTGGCAATGCAGCCGTAAGTATCGGCTGCGTTTGGGGCGCATTCCGGGAGAAACGACCTCAAACATGCCCGGATCAGGTCGCATTTTACCTGAAGCCCGTTGCGAACAGGCGAAATGCCGTCAATTCGGCTCTTCGACGGGTCATCAGGGTCGGAAGAGCCCGCCTATCGGAACATTTCTGCAAGAACAGAGGGCATGGCTTCGGGCGGAAGCCCGGCGTCGAGCGCAACGACCGGCAGTCCGAGCGCCCTGCCCTGTCCCGTGGCGTCTTCTGCCTCGGCGGCATCGGTGACATGGACCAAGCGGACGGGGTGTTTGGCGGACAGCGCCTGCAGCAGCGCGGCACAGCCCCCGCCTGGAAACTCGAAGCCCGAGGCGATGACGATGGCGCAGGTCTCGTCCCCGCTCAGGTCGAGATCCGAGAGCAGCCGGTCGAGCGGCAGGTCATCGAGGAGGCCTGCGGTGGCGTGGGCGGCGGCGGTTTCGTGTCCGCGGACAAATCCCGTGATCACCTGCCGCATGCCCTCGGCTCCCGAGGCCAGCGGCACCCGAACCGGCGCGCCAGTCCCGAGCGTCATCAGCCCGACGGAGCCACCC
>Ga0208328_1000129_pt1 | contig 41766 bp, 39 predicted proteins | sample DeeseametaMP2633_FD_184170 | JGI IMG/M metagenome (GOLD analysis project Ga0208328, IMG submission 184170) | Marine microbial communities from the Deep Atlantic Ocean - MP2633 (SPAdes) | ecosystem: Environmental > Aquatic > Marine > Unclassified | place: Northeast of Antigua and Barbuda, North...
GGCGAGCAGCGCCGCGGCGACGAGGGCCGCGGCGGTGCCGGCCAGGGTGGAGTCGGTCTGCAGCAGCAGGCTGGCCGCGCCGAGGACGAGCAGCAGGCCCGCGGCTCCCAGCGCCGTACGCCGGCCCGAGGCGGGCGACCAGGGCCGCAGGTCGCGCTCCACGACGTCGGTCATCGCCTCGACCACGTCGTCGTAGACCCGGGGCGGCTCGGCGTCCACGCCGGCGCTCACGGTGAGCAGCGCCCCGTCCTCGACACCCTGCAGCACCAGGCCGGCGTCGCCTGAGAGCCGGCGTCCGTCGGGCCCGGTGACGGTGTAGCCGCCGTGGACCGTGAGCGGGTCGAGCAGCCCCACGCTGCGGGCCAGCTCGGGCACCAGCTCGGCGACGGGGACCGCACCGGGGAGCACCAGGTCGACGCGCCGGCTCCCGGAGGCCACGGTGACCCGGACCAGGCCGGACAGGGGCGCGGGGCCGGCGCTGGGGGGCGCGGTGCTCATGGGTGGTCCTCCCGAGAGGGGTTGCCGAGGGGTGGGGATCGGGGTCAGCGGTGGTGTGGTGCCGGGCTCCTACCCACGTCGAAGCGGCCCGTCCCCCCGGTCTGGACCGGGAGGGCGGGCCGACTCACGCGGGTGCGGCTCAGCCGCCGAAGAGGGCCGCGCCGCGCTGGTCGGCGGAGCGGTAGTCCTGGTTGGCGGTGGAGACCGCCACGCTGGTCTTGGCCAGCAGGTCCTTCATCTCGTTGATCGCCTGGTCCCACTGGGCCTTGGCCTGGGTGTAGGCCTGCTGGGCCGAGCCGGACCAGCCCGAGCCCTTGAGCTCCTTGAGGTCGTCCTCGAGGCGGTTCATCCGGTCCTCGATGGCCTTGACCCCGTTGGCCAGGTCGCCGGCCCCGATGTCGAGGCCGCCGTGGTTGACGCTGATGCCGTCGAACATGTCTGTCTCCTTCTCCTGTCCGGCCCGGTCAGCGACCGTTGGGCAGGGCGCCCAGCGAGTTCTGGAGGGCGGTCATCGAGGACTGCTGCGCGTCGTCGGTCGACACGTTGTCCTTCTCGGTGGTGATGAGGTTCTGCTCGAACTCGTTGAGCGCGCTCACGATCTTCTGCTGCTTCTCGTTCCACGCCATCGCCAGCGTCTGGAACGCCGTGGAGCCCTGGCCGCCCCACTGGCTGCGGAGGGTCTCGACGTTGGTCATGAGCTGCTTGGAGATGCCGTCGAACTCCGCCTTGGCGTCGGCGACGAGCCCGGCGGCGCGCGTCAGGGTCTTCTCGCCCTGTCCGTAGTCGGCTGCTGCCATGGGAACTGCTCCTTCCTCGGAGGCGACCCCGTCGCCCGAGATGTGGGTGTCGTGCGTCCCGCGGTGACCGGCTCGCCCTGCGGGCCCGGCGTGCTGCGCGACGTCAGGGCGTGTACCCGGCCCTTTACCCTCTAAACCAGCACGGGAGCCGGCTGTGGACGACGGGGCGGCACCCCGCGGACCGGCTCAGACGTCGGGGACGTTCTCCCAGAGCAGGCGGAACAGGCCCGTGGCGGGCACCAGCGAGGCCAGCGCCAGCGCCCCGACGAGCCCCTCGAGCACCTCGGCGCGACGCGACCACCACGCCGAGCGCCAGCCCCGCCCGGTGGCGACCGCGGCCACCACCAGCGCGAGGGCGAGCGCGACCGCGGCCCCGCCGACCGCCAGGCCGGCCCCCTCCCGCAGCGCGGCCGCGAGGTCCACGAGCAGCGCGAGCCACGCCCCGAGCCCGGCGAGCCGGAGCAGGGCGCGCGCGGCGCGGTGGCGGTAGCTGCGGGCCGCCAGCAGCAGCGCCGCCCCGGCGAGCAGCACCAGGGCCCGGGCGCCCACCACGTCCGGGGTGTGCAGCACCGAGGCGAGCAGGGCGGGCGCGGCCACGGCGACCACGGCGAGCACCGCCACGCAGGCCGAGGTGACCACCACGGCCCCGCGGGCCGCGACGTCGGTGACCAGGTCGGGCGGCACGACGGTGCGGCCGCGACGACCCACGGGGCGCTCGCGTGCCGACCAGGCGTTGACCGAGAGCCGCTCGAGGTCGACCAGCAGCTGGTCGGGCACGTCGACCGCCAGGCCCGGCACGAAGCGCGGCGCCAGCAGCACGAGCGCCAGCAGCACCGACCAGACGACCTGGCTCGGGGCGCCGACCAGTGCACCGAGGGTCGTGAGCACGAACAGCGCGACGCCGACCATCGTCCACACGCACAGCGCCTCCGACCGCCCGGGCGCCAGCACCCGGGCCAGCCCGGCCGCCACGGCGGAGACCAGCGCCACCACGCCGATCAGCACCGGCCACTGCTCGGGGACCGGCTCCCACACCACGGCGTACGCCGCTGCGCCGGCGTAGACCGGGGCGAGCACCGCCCGGTGGCCGGCCGGCACGCCCGGAGCCCCGACCGGCAGCGCCGCCACCAGGGCGGCGAGCACGAGGAGCACGACGGTCACCGTGCGCGGAGCGCCGTCGGCCGCGGCACCCGCCCAGCCCGCGAGCACCCCGGCCGCTGCGGCGAGGCCCAGCAGCACGGGGGCGCCCGGCCCGGGGACCTGCGCGGGACCCGGCGCGTCGGGCGCGTCGGGGCGTGGGTCGCCGGAGGTGGCGAGCACGCCGACCGCGGCCGGCTCGAGCGCGACCAGCAGGGCACCGGCACCGACCCCCACCTCGCGCAGCGACCGGGCCGGGTCCAGCACACCGGCTCCCGCGGAGCCGGCCGAGCCGGCCACGAGGTCGGGGGCCGAGGGGAGCCCGAGCTGTGCGGCGTACTCCGCCGCCACGTCCGCCACGGTCGCCGCGGCCGGGACCACGAGGTCCACGACGCCCCGGGGGCCGTGCACGCTGAGGGCGAGGACGTCGCCCGCACCTGCCGCCACTGCACCTCCCGATCGGTTTCGCCGCGCCGGGTGAAGGGTAGTCGCTCGCCGTGACGACGACCCTGCGCGGACAGCGCCTCGAGGCACCCGAGATGCCCTCGGGCGAGATCCGGCTGCAGCCACCGCCGGAGCTGGACCGCTCCGAGGGCGCCTCCGGCGTCATGATGAACGCGATCCCGATGCTCGGCAGCCTCGGCTCGATCGTGCTGGTCGCCTCCATGGGGGCCGGCGGCGGGGGCGGGCGCTCCTACATCGCCGCCGGGATGTTCCTCTTCGCCACGCTCGGCTTCATCGTCGTCCAGATCGACCGGCAGCGGAAGCAGCGCGCGCAGTCGGTCACCGGCTCGCGCACGGAGTACCTGCGCTACCTCTCCTCGGTGCGTGCGGTCGCCCGCGACGCGGCCGCCCAGCAGCGACGTGCCCTGACCTGGCAGCACCCGGAGCCGGCCTCGCTGCCCGCGCTCGCCGAGGAGCGCAGCCGGGTCTGGGAGCGCGGCGCGACCGACCCGGCCTTCCTGCACGTGCGCTACGGCGTGTGCAGCCAGGAGCTCGCACTGCGGCTGGTCCCGCCCGACAGCGCCCCCATCGACCAGGTCGACCCGGCCGCCGCCTCGGCACTGCACCGGCTCCTGGTGGTGCACCGCAACCAGCCCGACCTCCCGGCCTCCCTCGACCTGCGCGCCTTCGACCGGATCGAGGTCTGCGGCGCCGAGTCCACCGCACGCGCCCTCGCCCGGGCGCTGGTCTGCTCGGCCACCGCCTTCCACTCCCCCGAGCAGCTGGTCGTCGCGGTCCTGGCCGGCGAGCGCCAGCTCGCGCACTGGGACTGGGTCAAGTGGCTCCCGCACGCCCACTCCGCCCGGGTCACCGACGCCGTCGGCCCCCGGCGGATGGTCGCGACCTCGCTCGACGAGCTCGCCGAGCTGCTGCCGCCCGACCTGGCCGACCGGCCCCGCTTCGGTGCCGACGAGCGCCCGGCGGTCCCCCACGTCCTGCTGCTGCTCGACGGCGCGGACCTGCCGCCGGGCAACCACGTGGTCCCGCCCGACGGGCTGCACGGCGTCACCGTCCTCGACCTGCCGGCGCGCTGGGACGACCTCGAGGACCCGACCCGGCTGCGGCTCGCGGTCCTCGACGAGCCGGCCGCCCCCGGGCTGGTCGCCCTGGAGGCGGTGCGGGTGCGCGAGACCCCGGTGCGGGCCCGCGGCGACCAGTGCGACCTGGCCACCGCGGAGGCCTTCGCCCGGCGGCTGACCGCCCTGCACACCGTCACGGCCGGCTCCGGCGTACCCGACGACGCGGCGCCGCTGGACCTCTCCGGCAGCACCGACTTCATGGAGCTGCTCGGCCTCGGCGACGTCCACGCCTTCGACGCCGACGCCGCGTGGCGCCCGCGCCCGGCGCGCGACCGGCTGCGGGTGCCGATCGGTGTCGGCGAGGCCGGGTTGCCCGCCCACCTCGACCTCAAGGAGTCCGCCCAGCAGGGCATGGGGCCGCACGGCCTGGTCATCGGCGCCACCGGCTCGGGCAAGTCGGAGTTCCTGCGCACGCTGGTGCTCGGCCTGGCGATGACGCACTCGCCCGAGCAGCTCAACATGGTCCTGGTCGACTTCAAGGGCGGCGCGACCTTCGCCGGCATGTCCGACATGCCGCACGTCTCGGCGGTCATCACCAACCTCTCCCAGGAGCTCACCCTCGTCGACCGGATGCAGGACGCGCTGTCCGGGGAGATGGTGCGCCGCCAGGAGCTGCTGCGCGAGGCCGGCAACTTCGCCTCGGTCCGCGACTACGAGAAGGCCCGCGCCGCCGGCGAGGACCTCGCGCCGCTGCCGTCGCTGTTCGTCGTGGTCGACGAGTTCTCCGAGATGCTCAGCGCCAAGCCGGAGTTCATCGACCTCTTCGTCGCCATCGGCCGCCTGGGCCGCTCCCTCGGCATCCACCTGCTGCTGGCCAGCCAGCGCCTGGAGGAGGGCCGGCTGCGCGGCCTGGAGTCGCACCTGTCCTACCGCGTGGGGTTGCGCACCTTCAGCGCCCAGGAGTCCCGCGCGGTGCTCGGGGTCCCCGACGCCTACGAGCTGCCCGCGGTCCCCGGCCTGGGCTACCTCAAGCCCGACCCGACCACGATGCAGCGCTTCAAGGCCGCCTACGTCTCGGGCCCGCCCAGCGGCCGGGCCCGGGTGCAGCGCGACGAGGGCGGCCACGTGCGCGGCATCCTGCCGTTCACGGTCGCCTCGGTGCGCCCCCTGGAGCAGCAGCCCGACGTCGCACCCGAGCCGGTCGCCCCGCGGCCGACCAGCGACGAGTCCCTGCTCGACCTCGCCGTGCGCCGGATGGCCGGTCGGGGCCCGGCCGCCCACCAGGTCTGGCTCCCGCCGCTGGAGGAGCCCGACACCCTCGACGGGCTCTTCGGCGACCTGGTCGAGGACCCCGCACTGGGCCTGCACTCGCCGTCGTGGCGGGCGCTGGGCGGCCTCACCGTCCCGCTCGGCATCGTCGACCGTCCCCGCGAGCAGCGCCGCGACACCCTGACCGTCGACCTGTCCGGCGCCGCCGGACACGTGGCGGTGGTCGGCGGGCCGCGCAGCGGCAAGTCGACGCTGCTGCGCACCATCGTGGCCAGCGCGTCCCTGGTGACCACGCCGCAGGAGTCGCAGTTCTTCGTGCTCGACTTCGGCGGCGGCACGTTCGCGCCGCTCGCCCGTCACCCCCACGTGGCGGGCGTCGGCACCCGCTCCGAACCCGACGTCGTGCGCCGCATCCTGGCCGAGGTCACCGGCGTCGTCGACCGCCGCGAGGCCTTCTTCCGCGACCGGGGCATCGACTCGATCGAGACCTACCGCGCCCGCCGTCGTGAGGGGCGTGCCGACGACGGGTTCGACGACGGGTTCGGCGACGTCTTCCTCGTCGTGGACGGCTGGTCCACCCTGCGCGCCGACTTCGACGACCTCGAGATGGAGATCCAGCAGCTCGCCGGGCGCGGCCTGACCTTCGGGCTGCACGTCGTGGCGGGCGCCGCCCGGTGGTCGGACTTCCGGGCCGCGATGCGCGACGTCTTCGGCACCCGCCTCGAGCTGCGCCTGGGCGACCACGTGGACTCCGAGATCGACCGCCGGCTCGCCGCCCTGGTCCCCACCGGCCGCCCCGGCCGCGGGCTGGTGCAGTCCAAGCTGCACTTCCTCGGCGCCCTCCCGCGCATCGACGGGGCCGGCACCGGGCACGACCTCGGCGACGGCGTCGAGGACCTCGTGACCCGGGTGCGGGCCGCCTGGCGGGGGCCGGCCGGCCCCAAGCTGCGGCTGCTCCCCGCCCGCATCGACCTCGCCGACGTACGCCGGATGGCCGGCGCGGCCGAGGCCCCCGACGCCGCAACCGGGTCACAGCCGGGCGGCGGCCCGCTGCTGCTGGGCGTGGACGAGAAGGAGCTGGCACCGCTCGGTCTCGACGTCGACGCCGAGCCACACCTGCTGGTGCTGGGCGACGGCCAGTCCGGGAAGAGCTCGTTGCTGCGGTCCTACGTGCGCGAGGTGGTCCGCACCCGCGGTGCGGCCCAGGCGCAGGTCGTGGTCGTGGACTACCGCCGCTCCCTGCTCGGCGAGGTCCCCGAGGAGCACCTCCTGCAGTACCTCACCTCCGCCCAGCAGGCCACGCCGGCGCTGCGCGACCTCGCCGCCTACCTCGAGCAGCGCATCCCGGGCCCCGACGTGACGCCCGAGCAGCTGCGCAGCCGCTCGTGGTGGCAGGGCGCCGAGGTCTTCCTGGTCGTCGACGACTACGACCTGGTGGCCACTGCGCAGAGCTCGCCATTGGCGCCGCTGCAGCCGCTGCTCGCCCAGGCCCGCGACGTCGGCCTGCACGTCGTGGTGGCCCGTCGCTCCGGCGGCGCCTCGCGAGCGCTCTACGAGCCGGTGATCCAGACGCTGCGCGACCTCGCGATGCCCGGCCTGCTGCTCTCGGGCAGCCCCGACGAGGGTCCCCTGCTCGGCACCCTGCGGCCCGCGCCGCTCCCGCCCGGCCGCGGCCGGCTGGTCACGCGCGACCGGGGCGTCGAGACGGTGCAGGTGGCCTGGAGCGAGCCGACGGCGTGAGCGGGTCGGGTGCTCACACGTGCGTGTGCTCGCCCGGGCCCTTCACCGTCAGCGACGGCAGGTCCGCGAGGTCGTAGGTCGCCTCGTAGGTGCGGCGGTAGCCGGTGTGCGCGACCCGCCAGCCCTCCGGCGTACGCACGTAGCGGTCCTCGTAGAACGCCGCACCCTCGAGCATGAACCCGAACGCGGCGACCAGCACCTTGTCCTGGAGGTACCACCGCGCAGTCGCGGTGTCGCCGTCGATGGCGATCTCGGGGTGGTGCACCTGGTGGAGGGTGATCAGCCCCTCGCCGAGGTTGGTGCGCATGTAGTCCACCAGCGCGGCCCGGTCGTCGAACTCCAGGCCGTTGTAGTCGGCGGTCGCGTCGGGCAGGAAGCACGCCTCGAACTCGTCCCACTGCTTGGTGTCGAGGGTGCGCAGGTAGCGGTACTTCAGCTGCTTGACGTCCTCGTGGTCACGCCACTCAGAGATAGAACCTGTTCCAGTTTCACTCACGGCGGCAGCGTACGACGCCTGTCCAGCCCCACCCGTGACGACGCCGTCCGGTCGGGGCCGATCTCCCGCCCACACAGGGATTGGAGCGATCCAAGTCACACCCGCGAAAACACGCCTGTAACCGTCCGTCAACCCTCCCGCGATCTGGCGCGCGCACCCTGAGAGCACTGATCACCCCAGGACCCGAGGAGCACCCCATGGCCGACACCACCCCCGTCACCGCCACCGTCACCGGCACCGCCACCACGACCGACATCACGACCGCCGCCGACCGGCTCGGCGAGCAGCGTGCGGCCCTGCGACTGCGCCACTCCCAGCGCCTCACCGCGCTCATGGAGGCCCGCAACGACCTGCGCGGCGTGCACGCGCTGGCCGACTTCGTCGACGACTCGGTGCGCTGGAGCGCCTGACCCCGCTCCTCCCGATCAGCCGCAGCACCCCGTCGACAGCCGTCCACCGCTCCGGTGGGCGGCTGTCGTCGTCGGGGGCGCACTAGACTCGCGGCCGTGATCTTCAAGCGGGTCGGCGACGGGCGCCCCTACCCCGAGCACGGACTCTCGTCCGGCGACTGGGCCGCCCTGCCCCCGCGCCAGGTGCGCCTCGACGAGCTGGTCACCACCAAGGACACGCTCTGGCTCGGCACTCTGCTCGACGAGGACTCCACGTTCTACGGGGACCTCTTCGCCCACGTCGTGGACTGGCACGGCGAGCTCTACCTCGAGGACGGCCTGCACCGCGCGTTGCGCGCGGCCCTCCAGCAGCGCCCCGTCCTCCACGCCCGGGTCCTCGACCACGCCGCCCACGGGAAGCGCTCCGCATGACCGACCTGCCCGCCGGCCTCCGCGCCGCCCTGACGCTCGGCGTCCTCGCGGTCCTGCTCCTGGTGATGCTCACCTGGGGCTGGTCCAACGCCACCGCCCCGCTGCCCGGCTCGGACGAGCCCGAGGAGGCCGGGGTCTGCGAGCCCTGGACGGTGGTCGAGGGCGAGCGTCTCGACGCCGCCCAGGTGGAGGTCACGATCCTCAACGCCGGCACCCGCGACGGGCTGGCCGGCGCGGTGATGGACGGCTTCCTCGAGCGCGGCTTCCGCGAGGGCACCAGCGGCAACGCCCCGCGTGACACCGAGGTCGCGAAGGTGCAGGTGTGGGCGGCCGACAAGCGCGACCCCGCCGTCGTGCTCGTCCGCAGCGTGCTGCCCAAGCCCGCCCCGGTCCGCGAGGCCCCCGTCGACCTCGTCGACCTGCCGGGGGTCGTCGTGGTGGTCGGCAACGACTTCGGCGACCTGCGCGAGGGCCGCTCCTCCCTCACCGCCAAGCAGGAGGGCGCGGCCTGCGCGCCGTGACGCAGCAGGTCACCTCGCCGGCCCCAGCCACTGCGCCAGCCGGCCGCCACGGCTGACCTGGCGCAGCCGGCGCTCGGTCTGCTCGCGCTGGCGGCGCGGGGTCACCACCAGCAGGTGGTCGCCCGAGCGCAGGACGGTACGCCGCTCCGGCACCAGCGTCTCCTCACCCCTGATCACCAGGGAGACCGACGCACCCGGTGGCAGCCGGAGCTCGCCGACCTCCACCCCGTGCATCAACGACCGCGGGCTGATCGTCACCTGGAGCAGGTCGGCCGCCACCCGCTCCAGCGGCGCCGCCTCGACGTCGAGGTCGCGTGGCTCGGAGCGCCGGGCGACCTGCAGCACGCGGGCCACCCACGGCAGCGTGGGCCCCGTCAGCAGGGTGAAGACGACGACCATGACGAAGACCAGGTCGAAGAGCCGCTCGCTGCCGTCGATCCCCTCCGACAGCGGGATGGTGGTCAGCACGATCGGCACCGCGCCGCGCAGGCCGGCCCAGGACAGGAACGACAGCTCGCGCCACGACATCGGCTGCACCAGGGCGCTCACCGCGACCGAGATCGGCCGGGCGACCAGGGTGAGGACCAGGCCCGCCACCAGGGCCATGCCCACCGTGGAGAGGGTGATCCGCCCCGGGGAGAGCAGCAGGCCGAGCATGACGAACAGCCCGATCTGGGCCAGCCAGGCGACGCCCTCGGCGAAGGAGCGGGTGGCCCCTCGGTGGGGCAGGTCGGAGTTCCCGAGCACCAGCGCGGCGACGTACACCGCGGCGAAGCCGGAGCCGTGCAGGGCCGCCGCCACGCCGTAGCCCAGGAAGGTCAGCGTGAGCACGGCCAGCGGGTAGAGGCCGGCGGTCGGCAGGGCCGCGCGGCGCATCAGCCAGGCGCCGCCGAAGCCGGCCGCGAGACCGCAGACGACCCCCAGGGCCAGCTCGGCGAGGACCAAGCCGGCGACCACCACCGGCGGGTGGTCGCCGAAGGCGCCGGTCGAGACGAGGGTGACCAGCACGACGGTCGGGGCGTCGTTGAGGCCGGACTCCGCCTCGAGGGCGCCGGTGAGCCGGCGGGGCAGCGGGACGACCCGGAGCACCGAGAAGACCGCGGCCGCGTCGGTGGGCGAGCAGACCGCCCCGAGCAGGATCGCGAGCTCCCAGGGCAGGCCGAGCACGTAGTGCGAGACGACGGCCACGACCGTCACGGAGACGACGATGCCCACGGTCGCCAACGAGACCCCCAGGCGCATCGAGGGGCGGGCCTCGCGCCAGTTGGTGGTGAGCCCACCTTCGGCGAGGATCACCGCGAGGGCGGCGAAGCCGAGGGCGTGGGCGGCCGCCGCGTCCTCGAACTGGATGCCGACACCGGACTCCCCGAGGGCCACGCCCATGAGGAGGTAGATCAGCAGCGAGGGCAGCCCCGCCCGGGTGGAGACCCGCACGGCCAGGATGGCGAGGAGCGTCACCACCGACCCGACCAGCACGAACTCATCGAGCGCGTGCACGTCGAAGGTCATCTCGCCCCTGTCGCGGTGTCGGGGTCGGCGGGGTCCGATCCTATCGGCGTACGTGCCCCGGTCGCGCCCGCGGTCGCGACGCTGGACAGGTGTCCGGCCGCCCGTTCCGCAAAAGTGGAACTTGTTCTAGATTTGAGCGCATGAGCGACACCAGCACTCCCGGCACCGCCGGCACCGCCGTTCCCGACGTCCTGCCCGCCTCGGTCCTCGACGGCGCGGAGGGCTTCGACGTGGTCGTGGTCGGCTTCGGCATCGCCGGCGGCAGCGCCGCGCTCGAGGCCGCCCGGGCGGGGGCCCGGGTGCTGCTGCTCGAGCGCGCCGCGGTGCACGGAGGCACCTCGGCGATGTCGGGCGGGCACTTCTACCTCGGCGGGGGTACGCCGGTGCAGCAGGCGACCGGCCACGAGGACTCCCCCGAGGAGATGTACAAGTACCTCGTCGCGGTCTCCAAGGACCCCGAGCACGACAAGATCCGTGCCTACTGCGACGGCTCGGTCGAGCACTTCGGGTGGCTGGAGGACCTCGGCTTCGAGTTCGAGCGGTCCTACTACCCCGAGAAGGCGGTCATCCAGCCCGGCACCCAGGGGCTGATGTTCACCGGCAACGAGAAGGTCTGGCCGTTCAAGGAGCAGGCACGTCCGGCGCCGCGCGGCCACAAGGTCCCCGTCCCCGGTGACACCGAGGGCACCAAGCTGGTGATGGACCTGCTGCGCGACCGACTGGCCGAGGCCGGCGCCGAGGTCCGCTACGAGACCGGCGTGACCAACCTGGTGGCCGATGCGTCGGGCGCCGTCGCGGGCGTGGCCTGGAGGTCCTTCGAGCGCAGCGGGGTCGTGCGTGCCGACGCGGTCGTCGTGGCCGCCGGCGGCTTCGTGATGAACCCCGACATGGTCGCCGAGCACACCCCGGCGCTCGGCTCGAAGCTGTTCACGCTCGGCTCGACGTACGACGACGGCCTCGGCATCCGGCTGGGCGCCTCGGTCGGCGCCGAGCTCAAGCACATGGACGAGCCGTTCATCACCGCGCCGGTCTACCCGCCGGCCTCGCTGCTGACGGGGGTGATCGTCAACAAGCACGGCAAGCGGTTCGTGGCCGAGGACAGCTACCACTCGCGCACCTCCCAGCACGTGATGGAGCAGCCGGACTCCGAGGCCTACGTCATCGTCGACAGCGAGCACGGCGAGCTGACCAGCTACTCCATGCTGGTGCCGATCATCGACGCCTACGACACGCTCGCCGAGCTCGAGCAGGCGCTCTCCCTGCCCGAGGGGTCGGTGCAGGAGACGCTGGCCCGCTACAACGAGCACGCCGCGAAGGGCGAGGACCCGGACTTCCACAAGAGCCCCGAGTTCCTCGCTCCCCAGGACGCCGGCCCGTGGGCGGCGTTCGACCTGCGGCTGGGCAAGGCGATGTACGCCGGGTTCACCCTCGGCGGCATCCGCACCGACCTCGACGGACGGGTCCAGCGCCCCGGCGGCTCGGTCGTCACCGGTCTGTACGCCGCCGGCGCCTGTGCCTCCAACATCGCCCAGGACGGCAAGGGCTACTGCTCGGGCACCCAGCTCGGCGAGGGCTCGTTCTTCGGCCGCCGGGCCGGTCGGCACGCGGCGGCGGTCGCGGCGGGGGCTGCTGAGGCGGGCGTCTGAATGGAAGGTCTGACTGATGTCAGTCAGACCTTGCACGTCGCGGTCGAAGGTTCGACCGCGAACGCGAAGGTCGGACTGACATCAGTCGAACCTTCCGACGGCCGCCACCTACCCTCGACCCCATGACGCCACAGGAGCACGCGAGCAGCCGCTGGGCGGTGGCCAGCCGGGCGAACGTACCGCCCTTCCACGTCATGGACCTGCTGGAGGCGGCGACCCGGCGCCAGCGCACGCACGGCGACCTGGTCAACCTCGTGGCGGGCCAGCCGAGCACGGGAGCACCCGGTCCGGTGGCCGACGAGGCGGTGCGGCTGCTGCGCAGCGGTGACCCGCTTGGCTACACCCCGAGCATCGGCATCCTGGAGCTGCGCGAGGCGATCGCGACCCACCACCGGCGTGCCCACGGCATCGAGGTGACCGCCGATGACGTCATCGCCACCACCGGCAGCAGCGGCGGGTTCCTGCTGGCCTTCCTCGCGGCCTTCGAGCCCGGCGACAAGGTGGCGATGGCCAGGCCCGGCTACCCCTGCTACCGCAACGTCCTCACCGCGTTGGGCTGCGAGGTCGTCGAGATCGAGACCGGCCCGGAGACCCGCTACCAGCCGACCGTCGAGCAGGTCGCGGCGATCGACGGCGTCAAGGGCCTGGTCGTGGCCAGCCCCGCCAACCCCACCGGCACCATGCTGATGCCCGAGGAGCTCGCGGCGCTGGCGCGGTGGTGCGAGGAGCAGGGCGTGCAGCTGATCTCCGACGAGATCTACCACGGCATCGAGTACGCCGACGGCGCCCCCGGGGCCGGTCGGCTGGCCCGCAGCGCCTGGGAGACCAGCCGCGAGGCGGTCGTCTTCGCCAGCTTCAGCAAGTACTTCTCCATGACCGGCTGGCGGATCGGCTGGATGCTCGTCCCCGAGCGGCTGCGCCGCGCGGTCGACGTCCTCACCGGCAACTTCACGATCTGCCCGCCGGTCATCGCCCAGCGCGCCTGCCTGGCCGCGTTCACGCCGGAGGCCTACGCCGAGCTCGACGGCCACGTCGCGCGGTACGCCGGCAACCGCCGCCTGCTCCTCGACGGGCTCGCCGACCTCGGCATCACCCGGCTGGCACCGGCCGACGGCGCGTTCTACGCCTACGCCGACGTGGGTCACCTGACCGAGGACTCGATGGCCTTCGCCCACGAGCTGCTCGCCGCCACCGGCGTCGCCGTCGCCCCCGGCATCGACTTCGACACCGTCGACGGCCCCCGGTCGATCCGGTTCAGCTTCGCCGGCCAGGCCCGCGACGTCGAGACCGGCCTCGAGCGGCTGGCCGGCTTCCTGGGGCGCTGACCCGGGTAGGCCCCGGGAGCCCGGTCAGCGCCGGAGCACCGACGCGGTGAGCGCGTGGCCGGGCAGCCGCAACCGGTAGCGCAGCACCCGGTCGCCCTCCGGCACCTGCACGGTCAGGGTGGTGGCCGGCCCGTCGTTCCAGGCCAGCACCGCCACCCGGCCGTCGGGCCGCTGGAGCACCCGGGCGTCCACGACCTCGCCGCCGCGCGTCGGCAGCAGCCGGGAGCCGGGCTGCACCGCCCGCGCCGCCACCGCGTACGCCGCTCCGCGCGCGGTCATGCGGGCCGGACCCTCCCCCAGCAGCACCAGCGCGTCCTCGCCGTCGATCAGCGCGGGGGCGAGCGGGGCGCGGCCCTCGTCGAGGGCGGGGAGGACCTCGCGGCGTACCACTCGGTCGACGGTGCGCTCCCAGGACCGCTCGCCGGGCTCGGCCAGCGGGGCCTCGCCGGTGCGCGGGGCGGCCTCGGTCCGGCCACGGTTGACCAGCGCCCGCAGGTCGGGGCGCAGCTGGGCCCAGCCCTCCACGACGTCGGCCACGGGCTCGCTGGCCTTCCGCAGCTTCGCGCGCCGTCCGGGGCCGCTGTCCCCGTCGACCACGAGCGCCTTCTCCGGGGCGGCGCCGACCGCGAAGACGGCGAGCCCCATCTGCTCGGTGTCGACGACGTGGCTCAGCAGCCGCGTGCGCCGGGGCTCGGGGACCTCGATCAGCCGCTCCGCCTCGGCCTCGGTCACGACGACGCCGACGCCCGGGAGCCGGACGTCCTCGCTGCCGCCCACGACGGAGAGGGTGTCGGCGTCGTCGAGCAGCTCCAGGGCGGCGGTCAGGTCGACCCGCTCGGGCTTGGCGACGCGACGCGGGCCGTCACCGGGCAGCTGCCGGGCCGTGTCCACGGAGCCGGTCGCCCAGGCGGGGGCGGCACCGGGGGAGGAGCTCAGCACGATCGGCGGTCGTCCGGCCTCCTCGACGACCCCGGGGTTGCGGTCGAGGGCGACCCGGACGGGGCCGACACCCAGGGCGACGAGGCCGGTCACGGTCAGACCGGTGGCCAGGGCTCGGAACATCATCGGGAGAGGACCTCCATCTGCAGGGACGTGCGTCGCGTGCCCCGGGCTTCGAGGACGTCGGCGCGCAGGGCGCCGGGGGCACCGGCGTGCGCCGGAAGGGGTGGCATGTCGAGCTCGGCGTAGAGGTCCTTGCGGCCGCCCTCACGCGGGCGCAGCGAGCCCACGTCGACGAAGGGCTCCTCGACCACCCGGTGGACCACCCAGGCGAGGGCGAGCGCGGCGACGGCGATGAGCAGGTAGTTGCGCAGGTAGCCGTTCGGGTCGGTGTCGATCCAGCCGAGGTTCTCGAACGCGATGGCCACCGGCTCGTGGACGAGGTAGACGGTGAACGCCACGACGCTCAGCCGGAGCATCAGCGCGTTGTCGACCCAGCGCGCCGGCCGGTCGGACCGGCAGGTCATCACCGCCAGCAGGATGAGCGTCCACCCCACCGAGGCGACCGGGTGCCGCAGGCTCTCCAGCACGGTGTCGGGCACGTAGTAGAAGGTGCGCCGCGCCTCGAAGATGAGCCAGGCACCGGTGAGCGCGAGCACCGCGCTGGTCCACACCGGGATGCGGCGGCTGCCCATCCACACCACGAGCACGGCCGCGGCCATGCCGATCGCGAAGTCGTCGGCCTTGGCCGCCGGCCCGAAGCGCCAGGCCCAGCGGTCGGGCTCGATCTGCCAGACGAAGTCGACGTTGAGCTTGTAGAGCACCGAGGCCAGGGCCACCGCGGCCACCGGCCCCAGCAGCCGAGCCGCCCGGCGCGTGTCGCCCTCGACCCGGCGCACCCAGCGGACCCAGGCGGGGGCGAAGATCGCCAGCGCGACGTAGAACACCCAGTCCACCGACAGGGTCCACGCCGGGCCGATCGTGGCGAAGATCCGCTCGGAGTCGAAGGCCTGGACCAGCAGCAGGTGCTCGACCAGGTCGAGCCAGTCGGCGGTGGTGATGCCGTAGTTGCGCATGCTCCAGCACACGATGACCAGCAGCCAGTACGTCGGGATGAACCGGAACACCCGGCGCCACAGGAAGTCGTCCCCGGACGGGACGTGGCGACGGTCGTCGAAGGCGGCGACGACGAACGGCAGGAACAGCAGCAGGCCCGAGAGCACGAAGAACAGGTCGACGACCAGGTCCACGGACAGGATCGCGGTGAGCAGGCCCGGGGTCTCGTAGAGCGGGCCGAGGCCGTCACCGTCCGTGTCCATGACCTGCCAGGCATGGACGGCTACGACCGCGAGCGCCGCGACGCCGCGCCAGCCCTCGACCCCCCGCACCTTGAAGCCGGCGCCGGCGCCCTTGCGCTCGGTGCTGCGCAGGAAGCCCTGGTCGTTGCGCCGGTCGACGGCGAAGGACGTCTGCGCGGCGGTCACAGGGCGACCTCGAGGTCGCGGCGGTGCTCGACAGGAGCGGCGTCTGCCCCGGCTGCCGGGGCCTGCGACGTGCGGGCGGTGACGTCCCACGAGTGCGCGCCGAGCAGGTGCCGCACGACCGCGCCACGGGTGACGCTCATCCGCAGCTCGGCGTACCCGAGCACCGAGACCAGGACGTAGCGGGCGAAGAGCCTCGGCCGGGCGCCGATCCCGGGCGCCGCCAGTCGATTGGCGGCGACGGCCTGCAGGACCGGGACCCCGTTGACCCCGATGGCGGCCACGATGAAGAACAGCAGGTCCCACACGACACGTCGGTCGGTGGCCCAGGCCATCGCGATCACCAGCGGCACGAGCTGGGTCGCGAGGAAGGGGTGGACGGCCCGCCAGGCGAGCAGGAAGGCCACGCCCCGGCGCTGCACGAGGCTCAGCCGCCGGTTGAGCAGCAGCGCCGCACAGTGCCGCAGGCTCACCTCGTGCCAGCCCTGGGCCCAGCGGGTGCGCTGCTTCCACCAGCCGCTCCAGTCGGTGGGGGCCAGCTCGTAGGAGAGGATGCGCGGGTCCATCGCGAGCCGGCGGCCCTCGTCCAGCGCCCGCATCGAGACATCGATGTCCTCGGTGAGCATCCGGCCGTCGAGGCCGAGCTCGTCGAGCACGTCCGCGCGCCACCAGCCGTTGCTGCCGCCGAAGAGGCCGAAGTCGTGGGTGACGGTGCGGCCCGGGTGGGCGACGGCGTACAGCGTGGCGAACTCGGCGGCGACGGTCCGGGTGACGAACGTGTCGCGGTCGTTGCGGATCGCGCACTGCCCCTGCACGACGTCGTACCGGTCCTCGCCTGCGGCGTCCGCCAGCCACTGCGCGGCACGGCGCGCGCAGGAGGGGTGGGGGTGGTGGTCGGCGTCGAAGACACCGACCACGTCGACGTGGCCGCGCAGCAGCTCCATCGCGACCTCGAGGTTCTCCACCTTCGACGTCGAGCCGGCGGCCTCGACCACCAGCAGCCGGGGCTCGCGGTCCGCGAGCTCCTGCAGCTCGCGCTCCACCATCAGCGGCACCGGCGTGTTGTAGGCCAGCACGACCAGGTGCCGGTCGCGTGGGTAGTCGATGGCCAGGTGGGCGTGCAGGGACTCCACGATGGTGGCCTGCTCGTTGGGCAGGTACGCCGCCACGACCGTCGCCACCCGCGGCAGGTCCAGGGGCTCGACCGGCTGCGCCATCGGCGGCGTCGGGAACCGGAAGGCCCGCGCGGTCTCGATGGCGATGAGGAACGCCGTGCCCAGCAGCGAGGCGAACAGCACCCAGAACCACAGCTCCAGCGCACCCTGTGCGGGCGACCAGGCCACCAGCACGTAGACGCACAGGCCCACGACGGGGGGCGCGACGGTCCCGAGGCCGATCTCCACGGCCGCCTGGCCGCGCCGGCCCAGCCGGGCGTACCACCGGGCCGGGGCGCTCGCGCGCACCCGACGTGTCATCGTGCTGCTGGTGCGGCCGTCCGCGGGGGTGCGCGAACGGTCCCTCCCTGGGTGCTCCATCCCAGAACCTCTCGACTACGTGCCCGGGGGGACACGGTGGGGGGTGTCGTGAGCGTGTCTGGGCCTCCCTGCCCAGACACGTGTCGTTCATCGGTCTGAACGAGCGGACTGTCAGAGGGTCACGACCGGACTGCGGCGGTCTGGACCAGTGCACGGCGGGACGCGGGCTGCGGCCCGCACTCTGGACGCTGCCGGACCCGTTCGACGCCGGCACGCGGCACACTGGTGCTCCCTCGTCCTCTCGAGGCCCCCGACTCCGCTGACTCCCCGACGAACTCCCGACGAACCCCTGACGAACCCGAGGCCCCGGTGCGCGTACGACGTGTGGTGACCGCCGCCGCGAGCATGCTCGCGCTGGTGCTGGCCGGCGCGGCGTCCACGACACCGCTCACCCTGGCCTCCTCCGGGTCCACGGCGCTGCTGAGCACCTCACCGGTCGACGAGGCGGTCCGCCTCGCGCTGCGGCCGACCGTGAGTGCCGAGGAGGTGACCGCGGACGTCGTGGTCGACCGCTCCCGCGCGGCCCGTGGCCAGCGGTGGGTCGGGGTGGGAGCCGCGCTCACCGACGCCTCGGTGGAGCACCTGGAGGGGCGGGCGGACCTGGTGTCGTTGCTGTTCGGCCAGGAGGCCGGCTCGATCGGGCTCGAGTGGCTGCGGTTGCCGCTGTCGGCGACCGACATGTCCACCACGTTGTGGGCCTGGAAGTCGGGCACCCGCGGGGTGCGGCCCAGTCGACCGGCCCGCGAGGCGATCAGGTTCCTGCGCCGCGAGGTGCTGCCGGTCGCCCCCGACCTGCAGGTCATGGCCTCGGCGTGGACCGCGCCACCGGCGTACAAGACCTCGGGGTCGTGGTTCGGCGGCCGGCTGCGCGGGGACCGGGTCAAGAAGTACTCCCGCCTGCTCGTCGGGCAGGCCCGCTGGCTGACCTCCCGCGGCGTGCCGCTGCGGGCGCTGAGCCTGGGCAACGAGCCGGGGCACACCGCGGACTACCCGACGATGGCGATCTCCGACCGGCAGCTCTCCCGGCTGGCCCGCCTCGTGGGCCCCCAGCTGGACGCCCTGGGCGTCGAGCTCTGGGGCCTGGACCACAACTGGGCCGACCTGCCGCGCCTGGACGCCACCGGCACCGACGGCCTCGACGCGATCGCCCTGCACTGCTACGACGGGCTGCCGGCCGACGCCGCCGGCCTCACCCTGCCGTGGCTGGTCACCGAGTGCACCGGCACCGACGACGGCCCGGTCCGGACCTTCGCCTGGGACTCCCAGCACCTCGTGGTCGACGCCGTGGCGGCCGGCTCCAGCGGGCTCATCATGTGGAACCTCGCCCTCAGCCCCGGCTGGCGGGGCGCCTTCGGGGGCTGCTGGACCTGCCGCGGCCTGGTGACGGTGGACGGCTCGACCGTGCGTCGCGAGGCGGAGTTCTTCACCCTCGCGCACCTGCAGCGCGCGGCGCCCGCCGGGTCCCGGGCGGCCCCGGTGACGACGAGCGGTCCCGTGATCGCCTCCGGCTTCCGCTCCGCCGGGCGCGCCGGCGTCTACGGCTTCAACACCTCCGGCCAGACCCTGACCGTGCGGGTCCGCACCAGCGACGGAGCGCTGGCCTCGGTGCACGAGGTCGGCCCCTACGAGATCTTCTCCTGGGTCGGGCGGGGCTGACCTCCCCCAGCCTCGCCGGGCCTCCCGAGCCGCACGGAGGCCCGCTGACCGTCCACAGGCCGGTCCCACGCCGCGTGCTCCACCACCGCGCGGGGACGCCGGTTGCTCCCGTGCTGCCCGGGCAGGGACTCCTCACCTGACGACCGGCCGTCCCGGAGGCACCGATGCCCGCAGACCCCGGCGCGATCCGCGCCCTCGCCCACCGCCTGCGCACGCAGGCCGACGACGTACGCCGCGAGGCCGACCGGCTCGTTGCCCTGCTCGACTCCACGCCCTGGCACGGGCGCACCGCCGACGCGGCCCGGGCCCGCGGTCGGGAGCGGGCCGGCGTCCTGCGGGGCACGGCCGCCCTGCACGACACGGCCGCCACCGCGCTGGACCGGCACGCGCGCGAGGTCGAGCGGCGCCGGGAGCTCATCGCCCACGTGGAGCGGGTGGTGGCCGGCCTCGTCGCGGAGGCGCTGGAGACCACCGCGGACGGCGGGGCCCGGGTGCGGGAGCTGGTCGTGCCGCCATCGGGTGCCCCGGAGTGGCTCGACGTCGACGTGCGCTCGGTCGCGGCCGTCCTGGGGAGGGAGGCCGCGTGAGCGGGCCCTCGGGCGAGATCGTCGGGGTCACCGGGGGTCAGGCGGGGGTCGCCGCGTCCTGGGCGGCACTGCTGGCGCTGGCCGACCGCTACGACGAGGCGGCCGAGCGGATGCGCGGGTGGGCCGGCGAGGGCGCCGACGTGCTGCTCGACCCCGACCTGCTCGCCTCCGGCCTCCTCTCACCGGTGACCTTCGCCGAGGCCGAGGCCGGGGTGCTGGCCGCCACCGTCGGGCCCGACGGCGTCGGCACCGAGTCGCTGGGGTGGGAGGTCGACGCCCGGTCCCTGCGCCTGGTCGTCGCGGCCCTGTCCGCGGCCGACTCCGGGGTCGCCGAAGCCGTCGCGGGGCTCGAGCACCTGGTGGGTCGCACCGTCGGCTGGACGATCGGGGCCACGGCCCCGGCCCTGCTGCCCGTCGGGCTGCTCGCCGCCGGGCGCACGGTGCTCCTCGCACCCGACCTCCCGCAGCGGGCGGCACCCGCCCTCGAGCGCTGGCTCACCGCCCACCCCGAGGAGGTCGAGCACCTCGTGGCCGGGGGCGGCGGTCTGCTCGAGGGCCTGTGGGACGGGCTGACCCCCACGGTGCCGGGCGGTCCGTGGGGGCTCCCGCTCGACACCGGCGACGCGGCGGCGGCCGCGGCGCTGTTGTCCCGCCTCTACCCCGACGGCCGCGTCCGGGCCACGCCGCTGCCGGGAGTGCGGGTCGAGGCGTCGTCGCGGGCGCCGGGCGACGTCGCCGACCTGGTCGAGCACGTCGCGCAGCTCAGCGAGCTCAGCGGCCCCGAGCACCCGGAGATGAACGGCACCATCGAGCTGCAGACCCTCATCGGCGGCGACGGCTCGGTCCGCCACGTGCTCTACCTCCCGGGCACCGACGACATGACCACGCTGCCCTGGACCCGCGACGGGGACGTGCGCGACATGGGCACCAACCTCTCGCTGATGGGTGGCCTCGACGACGGGTACGCCCACGGGGTGCTCGCGGCGCTGGAGCGGTCCGGGGTCGGCGACGACCCGGTGCTCGTCGTCGGCCACAGCCAGGGCGGGATGCTCGCCGCCGACCTGCTGGCCTCGGCCCCCGAGCACGGCGTCGCGATCAGCCACGCGGTCACGCTGGGGTCGCCGACCGGGCAGCTCGCCGGGTTCCCCGAGGGCAGCCATCTGCTCTCCCTGGAGCACCGGGGCGACGTCGTACCCCTGCTGGACGGGGTGGCCAACCCCGACACCGTCGAGCAGGTGACGGTCACCTTCGACACCGACGGGGCCACCGGCGGGCGGTCCGCCGGCGTCGCGGACCACCACGGCTTCCCCGCCTACGCACAGGGGGCGGCGCTGGTCGACACCAGCGCCGACCCGTCGGTGCGTGCCGCGGTGCAGGAGCTGGAGCGGGCCGGCTTCCTGCGTGCCCCCGAGGGCACCAGCGTCACCAGCCGGGTCCTCCAGCTGGTCCGGGAGGCTCAGCCGTGACCGGGCTGGTCCTGCGGGAGGTCGGCGACGAAGGAGCGCTTGATGAACCCGTTGCGGACCCGCTGCGGGTGGTAGCCCACGTCGGTGGTCCGCACGATCTTCGCCTTCTTGTACGAGATCTTGGAGACGGTGTCGGAGCCCGACCACGAGATGTAGCAGTGCTTGCCGTTCCAGGACTGGGTGACCCAGTACGGCTTCAGCCCGCCCTTGATCAGCTTCGAGCGCTTCATCCGCGGGTACGACACGACCGTCGCGTAGTCCGACATCGTGCCCGCGACGCAGATGTGCTTCCCGGTCGGGTCCATCGAGATGCCGTGGTGGGCGGAGTCGAGCAGGTAGAGCTCGCGCGGGGTGTCCGGGATGAGGTTGGGCAACTTCTTGACCTTGGTGATCTCGCCGGTCGCGCGGTCCATCACCACGAAGCCGTGGAAGAAGGACAGCTGGAAGATGAACGTGTCGTCGTCGGGGGTGTGGGTCAGCGGCCGGACGGCGGTGGAGACGTCCTCGAGCCCCGCCTCGTCCAGGGCGGCACGCAGGTCGTAGCGACGGATGATCTCGTAGCTGTCGGCGTCGACGAGCTGCAGCACCCGCTCCTGCTTGGTGGCGTCGAGGATCGGGTCGTCGAGCGGGCTGTAGACCATGCCGATGCTCGCGTGCAGGATCGTCTCGCCGTCGTCGAGGTAGACCGACTCGTGCGGGGAGCCGCCGGACTCGAAGCCACCGACCTCCTCGCCGGTCTCCACGTCCAGGGCGTGCACGACGTTGCCGGTCGAGGCCGACACGACGACGGTCTCGCCGTCGGGCGAGAGGGCCATGTGGTCGGAGCGGACGCCGTCGACGGCGAAGCGCCACACGATCTCGCCGGTCGCCAGGTCCAGGGCGACCACGTCGGCGAAGGAGGGGCGGGAGACGATGAGCAGCCGGCCGTCGTTGGAGGAGTACATGTCGTCGACGAGCTGGTCGTGACCCTCGCCGATGAGCTGCTGGATCGCGATGAAGTAGGCCAGCCGGTAGGGGTTGAGCCGGATCTCGGCCATCCGCTCGTCGTAGTCGGGGACGATGTCGAGCCGCCCGACCCGCTTGAAGCTGCCCGGGAGCAGGACGTCTGCGGTGCCGTCCCAGTTGTTGCCGACGTACACCACGCGGCGCAGGCCCTTGCCCGTGGTCGTGCCGGGGGCAGCGGCCGCGGTGAGCGTGGCGCCGGTGCCGGTGCCGGTGCCGGTGCCGGTGCCGGTGCCGGGGGCAGCCGACGCGGTCGTCGTCACCGGGGCGGCGGCGCCCAGCGCGAGAGCGGCGCCGACCCAGCGGCGAGGGCGGAGCGGACGAGGCGGGACATGGGACCTCCCAAGACGTGAACTCCTTTCAGGTATTCAACGACGCCCTGCGACGACCGTCACGCCCCGTCCGGGTGGCAGGACGCGCCCCGACCGCCGAGCCGGCGTATTGATACGCCGGTTCGGCACCCGCAGAGCACCCCTCGGAGCACCCCTCAGAGCACGTGGTGGACGAACTCCGTGAGCTGGGTGAGGTTGCGGCACTCGACCATCGGCATCGCCTCGCCGTAGCGCGAGGCCGCGGAGTCGCCGGTGTCCCAGTGCCGCTGGTGCTCGGGGTTGAGCCACCAGGCGTGCCGGCACTGGTCGGCGAGCTCGGCCAGCGTGTCGACGGCGAGGTCGGAGTAGTTGGAGCGGGCGTCGCCCAGCACGAGCAGCGCGGTGCGTGGGCCGATCGCGTCGGCGTGCTTCTCGGCGAAGGTCGTCAGCGCCCTTCCGTAGTTGGTGCGGCCCCACAGCGCGGCGTGGGCCGTGCTGGCCGCCAGCTCGGTCATCACGTCGACCACGTCGGCCCCGGGCTTGAAGTGGTGGGTCACCTCGTGCACGTGGTCGATGAAGGTGAAGGCCCGCACCTTGGTGAACTGGTCGCGCAGCGCGAAGACGAGCAGCAGCGTGAACTGCGCGAAGTTGGCCACCGACCCGCTCACGTCGCACAGCACCACCAGCTCGCTGCGGTGCGGGCGCTTGGGCCTGTGGTGGGTGGTGAGCGGGACACCACCGGTCGAGACCGACGCCCGGACGGTGCGCCGGAAGTCCAGCGGTCCGCGGCGGTGGGCGTGGTGCTGCTGGGTGAGGCGGGTGGCCAGCCGGCGGGCCAGCGGCTGGATCTCGCGCCGCATCTCCTCCAGGTCGCTGCGCCGCATGGAGAGGAAGTCGAGCCGGTCGATGGTGGGGCGGAGCGCCGCCTGCGCGACGTGGTCGGGGCCCTTCTCCTCCCCGATCCGGCGCCGCGCGTCGGCCTCGACCTGCCGGGTGAAGCCACCGACGCGGCGCGCGGCCAGCCGGTCGGCCTCCTCCTCGGTGCGCCCGTCGGCCATCAGGCCCTGCACGATCTGGTCGACCAGCTCGCCGGGAGCGACCCGCTGCAGGGCGGTGTACGCCGACCACGACGACAGCCCGGGGCCGCGCCCGGGCATCGCGCCGAACCTGCCGACCATCTCGACCGCCAGCGCGTCGAGGGCCTCCTGGTCCCCGTCGCGCAGCGCCTGCTCGAGGCGCTCGCGGAACTCCGCCAGCGCCGCCCCGTTGTCACGGGCGGCCGGCGGCGTCTCCTGCTCCTCCTCACCGTCGGAGCCCTCCGCGCCGTCCCCGGCCTCCCCGTCCTGGCCCTCGGCCGCCGGGTCGAGCCGTCCGCCGGCGCCCTCGCCGATCATCCGGGGGAAGTAGAGGTCGAAGAGCGCGTCGAAGGTCGGTCGCCACTGGTGTCGCTTGACCAGCGTCGCGGCGTACCCCTCCTTGAGCGAGGCGCGGTCGGCCCAGTCGAGGGCCTGCAGCACCGCGACGGCGTCGAGGTCCTCGGAGATGGAGACGGGCAGGCCGGCCGCGCGCAGCGCCTCCAGGAAGGCGATGTGGCGGTCCAGCAGGCCGGAACGGGTGCTCATGACGCTGACGACGTGGGGGGCGGCGCGGGTCAGGCGCGGGCCAGGCGCAGCTCCTTGACCGCGCGCTCGGTGTCGGTGACGTGCTTGAGCACCACCCCGAGGGTGGCGGTGACCGCGGCATCGTCGAGGTCCTTGATCTCCAGGGCCAGCAGCGTGCGCGCCCAGTCGATCGACTCCGCGATGGAGGGGGCCTTCTTCAGCTCCAGCTCGCGCAGCCGCCCGACCAGGCTGACCAGCTGGGTGGCCACGCCCTCCTCCAGCTCGGGCACCTGGGAGAGCACGATGTCGCGCTCGCGGTCGGCGTCGGGGTACTCCAGGTGCAGGTACAGGCAGCGGCGCTTGACCGCCTCGGACAGCTCCCGGGTCGCGTTGGAGGTGAGCACGACGTACGGGCGGCGGACCGCGGCGACCGTCCCCATCTCGGGGATGGTGACCTGGAAGTCGCTGAGCACCTCCAGCAGCAGCCCCTCGACCTCGACGTCGGTCTTGTCGACCTCGTCGATGAGCAGCACCGTCGGCTCCTCGCGCCGGATCGCCGTCAGCAGCGGCCGGGTCAGCAGGAACTCGTCGGTGAAGATGTCGTCGTGGGTCTCGTCCCACGTCTGGCCCTGGCTGGCCTGGATGCGCAGCAGCTGCTTCTTGTAGTTCCACTCGTACAACGCGCGCGCCTCGTCGAGCCCCTCGTAGCACTGCAGCCGCACCAGCTCCGCGCCCGTGGAGCGGGCGACCGCCTTGGCCAGCTCGGTCTTGCCGACGCCGGCCGGCCCCTCGAGGAGCAGCGGCTTCTCCAGCGCACCGGCCAGGAAGGTCGTGGTCGCCGTCGCGGTGTCCGCGAGGTATCCGGTGGCGGTGAGCCGCTCGGCGGCGTCGGACGGGGAGGAGAACCAGGTCACCGATCCATCCTGGCCCATCGGTGCCCAACGAACGGGGGTGGCTCCGGTCACACCGGTCCGGACAGGCGTGACCCGGCCGCGCACGACCTCGTTGTGGTGGCATGTCCGACTCCCCCACCGAGCGCCTCGCACGGCCCACCCCTCCCCGGGTCGTGCTCCGTGCGCTCGACGTGGTCAAGGGGTTGGTGCTGGGCGCGGTCGTCTCCCTCGGCCTCGCGTCCCACGTCCAGGCCGAGCCCGCGGCTCCTCCCCCCGCGGCCACGCCTGTCGACGCGCAGCTCGCACGGCTCATGACGGACCACCGCTGCTCCACCACCGGCTTCGCCGACGGCTCCATCCCAGCGGCCTCCCTCATCCGTACGCCGGCCGGCGAGCTGCGCGTCGTCTCCTTCGCCCGCGGCTGGGCCGCCCACGAGGGCGTCTCCCCCGGTGAGCTGGTCGCGGTCTGCCTCGGCTCCCGCGGCGAGCTGCGCTAGGTCCGCCGCTCCTCGACGGGCCGACCGTGCCGGCCCTCCCCGGCGACGAACCGCTGCGCGCCCTCGACGGCCTCGGCGAGCGAGACCAGGCCGTGCCGGTGCTCGACCTCGAGCGCCTGCTCCTCGGCCAGCCCCTCGGCCTCCAGCACCGAGAGCCGGTCGTGGGCCAGGCAGGTCTGCGGGAGCCCGGCCAGCTGGCGGGCCAGCGCCTCGGCCTCGGCCCTCGCCTGGCCGACCGGGACGACCCGGTTGACCAGCCCCATCCGCTCGGCCTCCCAGGCGTCGACGGGGCGGCCGGTGAGGATGAGGTCCATCGCACGGCTGGTGCCGATCAACCGGGGCAGCCGCACGGTCCCGCCGTCGATGAGCGGCACGCCCCACCGGCGGCAGAAGACCCCGAGGACCGCGTCCCCGGCGGCGACCCGCAGGTCGCACCAGATCGCGAGCTCCAGCCCACCGGCGACGGCGTGGCCCTCGATCGCGGCGATGACCGGCTTGGACAGTCGCATCCGGGTGGGGCCCATCGGCCCGTCGGCCGGCAGCGGCTCGACCCGGTTGCCCTCCGGCGTACCGATCGCCTTGAGGTCGGCGCCGGCGCAGAAGGTCCCACCGTCGCCGTGGAGGACCGCGACGCGCTGCTGCGGGTCGGCGTCGAAGTCCCGGAACGCCGCGGCCAGGGCGGCGGCGGTCGGGCCGTCGACGGCGTTGCGCGCGTGGGGTCGGTCGATGACGACGGTGGTCACCGGACCGTCGCGCTCCACACGCACCGACGGCCCCGGGGACTCGGGGGACATGCTCTGGTGAGACATGCTCCCGACCCTAGGGCCGTCGGAGTGGGACGACTGCGTGTGGTTCAGCCGGTCAGCGGGGGTCCCCCCAGAACTGCCAGTCACCGGAGCCGCTCGCGGAGGTGATCACCCAGCGGTAGGTGCCGTTGGCGACGCTGCGGCTGATCTCCTCCTCCGAGCCGGGGGTGCGGCTGGAGACGAGGTCGATCCACGAGCACCACAGCAGGCCACAGGAGCGCTGCTGGAGCGTGAGGTCGAAGTTCGCCGCCGCGGGGCCGCGCAGCCAGCCCTTCAGCGCACCGTTGGCGGTGAAGCCCGCGGAGCCGGCCGGGTAGGCGGTGCCGCCGTTGGCCAGGGTGCCGGAGTACTCCGTGCAGCCGGTGCAGGGCACCGAGCTCGGGTCGAACGGCGCGACCTGGCCCGTGGTGGTCGCGGTCTGGCCGCCGGTGTCGGTGACGGTGAGGGTCACGGTCAGCGCGCCGCCCGTGGAGTAGGCGTGCGAGGGGCTGACGCCGCTGCCCGAGGCACCGTCGCCGAAGGACCAGGAGTACGCCGCGATGCCCTTGTCATCACGGGAGCCGCTGGCGTCGAAGGCGCGGGTGAGGCCGTCGCAGGTCGAGGTGAACGCGGCCGTCGGGGCCCGGTCGATGCTCGGGTCGTCCACCGCGACGCCCGACCACAGCAGCCTGTTGGGCGAGCCGGTGCCGGGGTTGGTGACCTGGCCGGTGGTGGCGCCGTCGGCGACGACGTCCTGGGCGCCGGTGGCCGAGAGTCCCGGGTCGATCGAGCGGACCAGGGCGAGGACGCCGGCCACGTGCGGGCTGGCCATCGACGTGCCGCTGAGCACCGACGAGCCGGTGGTGTTGCGGTAGTTGGCTGCGGTGATGTCGCTGCCGGGGGCGAAGAGGTCCACGCAGGTGCCGAAGTTGGAGAACGACGAGCGGGCGTCGGTCCGCTCGGTCGAGCCGACCGTGAGCACGGCGGGAGCAGCGGCCGGCGAGGTGGTGCAGGCGTTCTTGTTGTCGTTGCCGGCGGCCACGGCCACGGCGACGCCGGCGTCGACGAGCGCGGTGACGGCGTTGTCGACGTCGGCCGAGCGGCTCAGGGTGCCGAGCGAGAGGTTCGCGACCGACTGCGGCTCGGCGTTCTGGGCGACCCAGTCGATGCCGGCGATGATCGCGGCGCCGCTGCCCGAGCCCTGGCAGTTCAGGACGCGCACGGCGTGGACGGTCGACTTCTTGGCGATGCCCCAGGTGGTGCCGGCGGCGGTGCTGCTGACGTGGGTGCCGTGGCCGTTGCAGTCGGTCCAGGCGGTCGGGTCGACCGAGCCGAAGCCGAGCAGCCCACCGGCCACGAAGTTGCGACCGGTGCCGACGCGGCCGGTGAACTCGGCGTGGTCGGGGTTCAGGCCGGTGTCGATGACGTAGACGTGGGCGTCACGGCCCGCGTCGTCGGCGTACCCGAAGGTGGAGTCGAGCGGGAGCGAGCGCTGGTCGGTGCGGTCGATGCCCCAGGTCGCGCCGGACTGCTCGCCGGTGGCGACCGCCTGCACGTCGGGACGCACGGTCTCGACGACGGGCAGCGCACGCAGGGCCGAGGCGGCCACGCTCGGGAGGCGGACGGCGAAGCCGTTGAGGACCTCGTCGTAGGTGTAGAGGATCGTGCCGCCCAGCGGCTTGGTCAGCTCGCGCGCGAGCCGCGGGACCACGTCGACGGCCGGGTCGACGGTGACCACGTAGTCACGCAGCTCGGTCAGGCCACCGAGGCCTCCGAGCAGCGAGGACGTCGGCTCGGCGGCCGGAGCGGCGGCGGTCGCGGGCTGCGCGGCCGCGACACCACCGGCCGCCAGGCCGAGGGCCGCGACGATGCTCGCGGCGGCACGGACGGATGGGCGGACCGACGAGCGGATGGTCGGACGCACGGGGGTACGACGAGATGACGACATCAGGCTCCCTCCCCAGGGACTCGAGAAATTTCGGATGCTCTCGGTCCGCCCAACCCCGGCGTGTGAGCCGGGTTACGCCCCGGGGTATGTCTTTACCTACCGGTCTAGACCAGTGGGTCGACGGTGCGGGCCGTGCGCCGGTGCCGGTCGGCGAGGTCGCGGTAGTACTCGGCATTGGAGTCGATCCACAGCTGGGAGCTGGTCCCCTCCACGGGCTTGATCGCCTTGCAGGGGATGCCGGTGGCGACCATGCCGCCGGGGATCGAGGCGCCCGGCGTGACCACCGAGCCGGCACCGACCAGCGTGCCCGGCCCGACCACGGAGTCGTCGAGGAGGGTGCTGCCGTTGCCGACCAGGGCCCGCTCCCCCACCTCGCGACCGTGGACGGTGCAGGAGTGGCCCACCGTCGCGTCGGGCCCGACCGTCAGGGTGTGCCCCGGGGCGGCGTGCAGGACCGAGTTGTCCTGGATGTTGGAACCCTCGCGCACCACGATCGTGCAGATGTCGCCGCGCAGGACGGCGCCGTACCAGACGCTCGCGCCCTTCTCGACGGTCACGTCGCCGATCAGGGTGGCGGTCTCGGCGACGAAGGCCTCGGGGTGGACGCGGGGGCGCTTGCCCTCGAACTCGACGATGATCACCCGGCCATCCTGCCCGTCGCGATGCCCGTCACCCGCCGAGGGTCACGCGCTCAGAGCTTCTCCATCTTGGCGAACGGCGAGGTGATCCGCAGCGTCTGGGCGCCGAAATCGACGGTGACGCCGTAGGAGTCGACCCCCACCACCAGGCCGAGGCCGTGGATGTCGTGGGAGACCCGGTCGCCGGTCTCGAAGATCTCGACCACCCGCTCCGGCTCGGGCTGGAACGGACTGTTGGGGAGGTGGCGGCGACTCGACCACGAGGAGGAAGGCATGTTCTGTCGAGTATGCGCCCTCGGCGCCGCCAGGGCCATGCTGGGGCGCCACCTTCGGGACCTGAGCCTGCGTGCTCAGGCGTGGAGCCCCGAGTCCGGGGCACGCTGTCGACATGCCACCGCGCACCCGTCTCCTGCTCCCGTCCGTCCCCCTCCTGCTGCTCGTCACGGGCTGTGGCTTCGCGGTGGACACCCCGCTCGGGACCGCGGACCTCCCGGTCGCCGTCGCTCCCGGCGAGGAGGTCACCGGACGGGTCGTCCACCCCGACGGCGACATCACCGTCACGATCGGGCCGGCGCAGCGCGGGCTGCGGCAGGACGAGCGGGTCGAGGCGGCACTGCCGTGCGCGTACGACGACGAGCAGCTCACGTGCACGACCGACACCCTGGCCGAGGGCGTCCACGCGGTGCAGGTCAGCGACGCGGCCCAGCCGGGCGAGCTGGTCCAGACGGCGTACGTCGTCGTCTCCTCGCGGCCCGACTACGAGCCCGCCGTCGACTCGACCCCCGCGAACCCCGCCGACGGCGAGATGTTCGACGCCCGGCTCACCGGCTGGGGCGCCGAGCAGGAGCTGCGGGTGCGCGTCCTGCTCCGCGGCGAGGTCGTGCAGCGCCGACGCCTCACCACCGACGCGGCCGGGACCGCGGCGGTCGAGGTCGGCCGTGCGGGGCGCGAGGCGTACGAGGTGCGGGTGCGCGACGGCCTCTGGGGCGCCGGCGGGGCCCCGGCGTTCAGCGTCTGGCTGCCGGCATGACCGTGCCTCGGGCGCGCGCCCGGACCAGACGCCGAGAGCCCCGGGACCAGGAGGTCTCCGGGGCTCTCGGGAAGCTGGCGGTGGCGGTGGGATTTGAACCCACGGTGGGTTTGACCCCACACATCATTTCGAGTGATGCACCTTCGGCCGCTCGGACACGCCACCGCAGGTGAACATACCGGAGCGACCTGATCGGGACGAAATCGCCTTCGGGAGGCGCCGGGCAGTGCCCCGTGAGGCCGTCGGCCTCGAACGTAACGTCGTTGCAACGTCGCCGCAGCCACCCTGCGAGATGTCCCGCGAGAGACGCCGGTCACACCGTTCCCTGGCGAGGTGCCCCTCCACGATGTCTACTGATCTCATGACCCGACGGACCGCCCGCGGCGCCATGCGCGCCGAGGTCGCCGAGTCCTGGCAGCGCTCCGCCGCCGCCGGCGTCACGTGCGACGCCCCCGAGGCGCCGGTGACGATCCAGGAGTCCGACCTGCGCGGCCTGAGGGAGGCGCACCCCCTGGCCCGTGTCTTCCCCCTCCTCGACGACGTGCTCGGCCAGGCCGTGCGCGACGTCGACGCGGTGATGGCCATCGGTGACGCCGCCGGGCAGCTGCTGTGGGTGTGCGGCGCCCCCAGCACCCTGCGCAGGGCCGAGACGATCGGGTTCGTCGAGGGCAGCAACTGGGACGAGCGGGTGGCCGGCACCAACGCACCCGGCCTGGCCCTGGCCACCGGTCGCTCCGCCACGATCACCCGCGCCGAGCACTTCCGCGCCAGTGTCCAGCCCTGGTCGTGCGCGGCCACCCCGATCCACGACCCGGCGACCAGCGAGCTGCTGGGCGTCCTGGACGTCACCGGCGGCGACCAGGTGGTGGTGCCGCAGACGCTGGCGATGGTGCGCGCGGCGGCGCGGATGGCCGAGGCCGAGCTCGCCCGCGACCAGCTCTCGACCCGTCCGGCCCCACCGCGCACCCGAGGGATCGGGTTGCTGCTGGAGTCCCTCGGCCGCAGCGAGGCGCTGCTCACCGTCGACGACGGTCGGGGGCGCCTGTCCACCCTGCGCCTGAGCCCGCGGCACTCCGAGCTCGCGATGCTGCTGGCCTCGGCCCCGGCCGGGCTGACCGGCGACGAGCTGGCCGTCCTGCTCTACGAGGACGATGGCGGCTCCTCGACACTGCGCGCCGAGCTCAACCGGCTGCGTGGGCTGCTCGGCGAGGAGCTGCTCGCCTCCCGGCCCTACCGGCTCACCGCCTCGGTCTCCGGCGACTGGATCGCCACCGAGGCGCTCCTCGCGGCCGGCGACCTGCGCGGCGCGATGCGGTCCTACCGGGGGCCGGTCCTGCCGCGGTCGACGGCGCCGGGCGTCGTACGCCTGCGGGAGGGGCTGGAGTCCTCGCTGCGCCACGCGCTGCTCCGCAGCCGCGAGGCCGACCTGATGTCGGCCTGGACCCGCTCGGCGTGGGGCCGCGACGACTACGACATGTGGGTGGCTCAGCAGGCCGTCGTGCCGACCACCTCGCCGATGCGCGCGCTGGTCGACGGACAGGTCGCCCGCCTCGACCGCGAGCTGGGCTGAGCGCTCACCTCCCGAGGGCCGCGTCCACCTGGCGCTCGACCTCCGGCGGGCACGACACCGCCGGGCCGTGCTGGCGGTAGTCCTCGACGGACTGACCGCGCGCGGCCTCCCCGAAGCGACCACCCGACCCTCCGGGACGGCTCCACCACAGGACCTCGTCACCGCCGACCTCGACGCCCTCGGTGCCGCCCGTCCCGCTCGGCCACTGAAGGCTCAGCAGCGGCGGCGCCGCCGGCGGGACCTCCGTGAGACCGACGACCCGTCGCGCAGCGGCAAACGTCAGGTGGGTCAGCGCCCGCGTCGCCTCGACGTGCCCGGCGCAGAGCCAGGCGAGCCCGGCCGGGTGGCCGGTCCCCGCCTCGGGCGACGACTCCGCACCCTCGCACTCCTCGGCGAACCGCACCATGACCACGTCCTCGCCGCTCGCGCCGCAGACGTCGCACTCGGGTGGTCGCACCAGACCATGCTGGCACGTCCACGGCACGGCGGAGCCTCAGTGACGACGGCGGCGCGGACGCGCGGCAACGTCTCCGCAACGTCGCGATTCCTAGCGTCTGTGAGCGCCGTCACGTCGACGGCCCACTGCCACTGACGCCACCGACGCAAGGAGCGACCATGACCGTCTACGCACCGCCCGGAGCCCCCGACTCCCTCGTCTCCGTCCAGAGCCGCTACGGCCACTGGATCGGCGGGGAGTGGGTCGACCCGGTCCGCGGCAACTACTTCGAGAACGTCTCACCGGTCAACGGGAAGCCGTTCACCGAGATCGCCCGCGGCACCGAGGAGGACATCGAGGCCGCGCTCGACGCCGCGCACGCCGCCGCCGACGCGTGGGGTCGTACGTCGACGACCGAGCGTTCCAACGTCCTGCTCAAGATCGCCGACCGCATGGAGGAGAACCTCACCGTGCTGGCCGTCGCCGAGACCTGGGAGAACGGCAAGCCGGTCCGCGAGACGCTGGCGGCCGACCTGCCGCTGGCCGTGGACCACTTCCGCTACTTCGCCGGCGTGCTGCGGGCCCAGGAGGGCTCGATCGGCGAGATCGACGAGCACACCGTGGCCTACCACTTCCACGAGCCCCTGGGCGTCGTCGGCCAGATCATCCCGTGGAACTTCCCGATCCTGATGGCGGTCTGGAAGCTCGCCCCCGCCCTGGCCGCCGGCAACTGCGTCGTGCTCAAGCCCGCCGAGCAGACCCCGTGGTCGATCCTCAAGCTCATCGAGCTCGTCGGCGACCTGCTGCCCGCCGGCGTCGTCAACGTCGTCAACGGCTTCGGCGTCGAGGCCGGCAAGCCGCTCGCGTCCAGCTCGCGCGTCGCCAAGGTCGCCTTCACCGGCGAGACCACGACGGGCCGGCTGATCATGCAGTACGCCAGCCAGAACATCATCCCGGTGACCCTCGAGCTCGGCGGCAAGAGCCCCAACATCTTCTTCGACTCCGTCGCCGCGGAGCACGACGCGTTCTACGACAAGGCCCTCGAGGGCTTCGCGATGTTCGCGCTCAACCAGGGCGAGGTGTGCACCTGCCCGTCCCGGGCGCTGGTGCAGCGCTCGATGTACTCCGACTTCGTGGGCGACGCCGTCACCCGCGTGGAGAAGATCATCCAGGGCAACCCGCTCGACGACGCCACGATGATCGGCGCCCAGGCCTCCTCCGACCAGCTCGAGAAGATCCTGTCCTACATCGACATCGGCAGGGCGGAGGGCGCCAAGGTCCTCACCGGCGGCGAGCGCACCGTGCTCGAGGGCGACCTCGCCGAGGGCTACTACGTGCAGCCCACGATCTTCGAGGGCAGCAACTCGATGCGGATCTTCCAGGAGGAGATCTTCGGCCCGGTCGTCTCGCTGACGTCCTTCGACGACGAGGCCGACGCCCTGAAGATCGCCAACGACACCCTCTACGGCCTCGGCGCGGGCGTCTGGTCGCGTGACGGCGCCCAGGCCTTCCGTGCCGGCAAGGAGATCAAGGCCGGCCGTGTGTGGACCAACTGCTACCACGCCTACCCCGCGCACGCGGCCTTCGGCGGCTACAAGCAGTCCGGCATCGGCCGCGAGAACCACAAGATGATGCTCGACCACTACCAGCAGACCAAGAACCTGCTCGTGTCCTACTCCCCGGACGCGCTCGGCTTCTTCTGATGGTCGATGTGACGCCTGAGGCGGCGGACCTGCTCCGCCGCATCACCGCCGACCACGGGCCGGTGATGTTCCACCAGTCCGGCGGCTGCTGCGACGGGTCGGCGCCGATGTGCTACCCCGACGGGGACTTCATGCTCGGCGACGCCGACGTGCACCTCGGGGAGCTCGACGTCGGGCTGGAGCGGGCCGTGCCGGTGTGGATGTCCAAGGCCCAGCACGAGTACTGGAAGCACACGGTGCTGACCATCGACGTGGTCGAGGGCCGCGGCGCCGGGTTCAGCCTCGAGGCGCCGTACGGCGTGCGGTTCCTGACCCGGTCGCGGCTGGCCGACCCACCGGGCTAGCCGGAGTGCTCGCGCTGCTCGCGGTGACCGCCGAAGAAGTCCGCGAGCAGCGCGGCCGACTCCTCGGCCAGCACCCCGGAGACGACCTCGGGACGGTGGTTGAGGCGTCGGTCGCGCACGACGTCCCACAGGCTGCCGACGGCACCGGCCTTGTCGTCGAAGGCTCCGAAGACCACCCGCTCCACGCGGGAGAGCACGGCGGCACCCGCGCACATCGTGCACGGCTCGAGCGTGACGACCAGCGTGCAGCCCTCCAGGCGCCACTCCCCCCGGGCGCGCGCGGCGGCGCGCAGGGCGACGACCTCCGCGTGGCCGGTCGGGTCGGCCTCGGCCTCCCGCACGTTGCGTCCGGCGCCGACCACGTCGCCGGCAGGGTCGAGGACGACCGCGCCGATGGGGACGTCACCGGTGCCGAGCGCGGCGCGCGCCTGCTCCAGAGCGGCCCGCATGGGATCCGCCCACCGCTCGCCGATCAGTGTCCCGGCCTCATGCGGAGGTCAGCCCCACCACGTCGTCGAAGAGCTCGCCGAAGCCCATCAGCCGGGCCAGGTCCGAGAGCACCTCGTCGGGGTAGAGGTCGACGTCGTCGAGCAGCTCCTCCATGACCTCCTCGGCCACGCCGAGGTCGGCGAGCAGGGCCAGGTCGCCGGCCGGCTCGTCCTCGTCGCGCTCGTCGAGGTCGTCGGGGTCGATCTCGTCGAGCAGGTCGAGCACCGACTCGGCGAGGTCCCAGTCCTCCGCGGCGCTGGCGTCGGAGAGCAGCACCTGGGTGCGCGGGCCCTGGACCCGCACGATGACGAAGAAGTCCTCGTCGATGCTGACCAGCGCGAGCGCGCCGATGTCACCGCCGAGGTGGCGCAACGCCTCGGCCAGGGTCTCGACGTCCTCGCAGTGCTCACGGGTCAGCTCGTCCACGACCCACTGGCCGGCCCGACGGTAGGCAGCCACGGCCAGGTCGACGTCGTCGATCTGGGCGTCGATCGTGTCCTGCATGTGGGACCCCCTGGAAGGGCGCGGGCACCGGGCCCGCGACGTGGCGTGTGACCAGGGTGGCAGACCACCGATCCGGGGCCAACCCCTTTCGCCCGCAGGCAGGATCCTCCCTAGGCTGGTCCCATGCGCACCCAGGTCGTGGACCACCCCCTCGTCACCCACAAGCTCACCACGCTGAGGGACGAGAGCACCGACTCCCCGACCTTCCGGGCCCTCACCGAGGAGCTCGTCGCGCTGCTCGCCTACGAGGCGACCCGCGACGTCCGGGTCGCCCCCGTGCAGGTGCAGACCCCGGTCGCGGTGGCAGACGGCGTACGCCTGGCCGCGCCGAAGCCGCTGGTGGTGCCGATCCTGCGCGCCGGCCTGGGCATGCTCGACGGCTTCATGCGACTGCTGCCCACCGCCGAGGTCGGCTTCCTCGGGATGGTGCGCAACGAGGACACCCTCGAGGCGTCGACGTACGCCGAGCGTTTGCCCGAGGACCTCTCGGGCCGCCAGTGCTACGTCCTGGACCCGATGCTGGCCACCGGCGGCACGCTCGCCGCCGCCATCCGCTTCCTCACCGACCGCGGGGCCGACCACATCACCGCGATCTGCCTGCTCGCCGCCCCCGAGGGCTGCGAGCGGCTCGCGGCCGACCTCGAGGGCGTCGACGTGCCCGTCACCGTCGTCACCGCCGCCATGGACGAGAAGCTCAACGAGAAGGGCTACATCGTGCCCGGCCTCGGCGACGCCGGCGACCGGTTGTACGGCGTGGCCGGCTGACCTCGACACGTTTCATCGGCCGGCCGATGAACCTTGCCGCCGTCGGCCCTGGTGACTGATCCGGCCACTGATCTGGAGTGCCCACGACACGCCATACGTGTCAGGCGCACTCCACATCGGCGACCGGGTCGGTCCGGCGCACGGTGCAGTCCTCGGAGCGACAGGGCCGCGGGCGACCGCCCCACCCCCGTGCCCGCAGCACCCGACCGACCAGCACCGCAAGGCGACAGGGATCGAGGACCTGCTGCCAGCCGGCGCGGAGCGAGACGGCGCCCATGACGGCCGCCTCCAGGTCGCGGGACAGGTCCGACCACCGATCCAGCGCCGCGCTGTGACCGAGCCGCCCGTCGAGCTCGACCACGGCGGCGTGGTCGGCGTACCGCACGTCGCGGACCACCGTGCGCAGCCCCTCCCCGCCGACGAGGCAGACGGTCTCCCGCACCTGGCGCTCGCCCCTCGGGAGGCCGTGCGCACGCTCGACGTCGCGGAGGTAGCGGCGCTCCAGCGGCGACTCGGCACCCTCGGCGACGTCGGCGAGGACCTCCAGCAACAGCGCCCGTCTCGGCAGTCGACGCCGTCCGGCGATGACGTCCGCGAGCCGTCCCGGGGTGGTCGCCCCCTCTCGTACGACGTCGGCCAGCACTGCCACCGCCTCGTCCTCGCTCCGGGCAGCCGACGCGACCATCGCCGCCGCGTGCTCCACCCGCAGCCGCGGGGGTGACGCGTGCGGCCGGGCGGCCTCCGGGAGGCCACGCAGCTGCACGACCGCCAGCCCGGGCTCCCGCTCGAGGTGTCGACCATGGGGTACGGCGATCTCGACCGGTTCGCGTCGGGCCGGCTCCACCCCCAGACCCTCGGCGCGCAGCGCGGAGCGCCCGGCCAGGACCGCCCCGGGATGACGCAGCAGGGCCGCCCATTCGCGCTGACGACGCGACGGCGCTCCCGTGTGGTCGAGCAGGATGCCGTCGTACAGGCGCACCCACTCGCGGCGACGGAGCTTCCGCGCGATCAGCGCGCGGTCACCGCCCACCTCGAGCACCTGCCTGTGGGCGATCACGCCACCCTGCCTGCGCAGCAGTCGGTCGATCTCGGGATGGCTCACACCGCCGATCCTGACCCGATCCGCACGCCCACCCAGCCGATGTCAGCGTGGCTGTGGACGAGTCCGTCGGGCCATCGCGTGTGGAGGGTCCCAGGGCCGATGTCAGCGTGGCTGTGGACGAGTCCGTCGGGCCGTCGCGTGTGGAGGGTCCCAGGGCCGAAGTGGCACGCGCACGGACGGTCGACCGGAGTGCTCAGGACACGTATGTCGTGTCGAGCGCACTCCAGACGCCGAGACCCGGGGAAGGTTCGACTGATGTCAGTCAGACCTTCCGAGCCCCGCCCCTACAGCGCCTTCGCCGCTGCCAGCAGCTTGGTGAGGGAGTCCTTGGCGTCACCGAAGAGCAGCGTGGTCCTCGGGTCGAAGAGCAGCTCGTTCTCGATGCCGGCGAAGCCGGGGCGCATCGACCGCTTGAGGAAGACCACCTGCTGGGCCTGGTCGACGTCGAGGATCGGCATGCCGTAGATCGGCGCCGAGGGCGTGGTGCGGGCGGCGGGGTTGACCACGTCGTTGGCGCCGACGACCAGCACCACGTCGGTGTGCTTGAACTCGCCGTTGATCTCGTCCATCTCGACCAGTTGCTCGTAGGGCACCTGGGCCTCGGCGAGCAGCACGTTCATGTGCCCGGGCATCCGCCCGGCGACGGGGTGGATGGCGTAGTCCACCCGGGTGCCGCGGGCCTGGAGGACCTCGACCAGCTCGCGCAGCGTGTGCTGGGCCTGGGCGACGGCCAGGCCGTAGCCGGGCACGATGATCACGCGGTCGGCGTACCCCAGCAGGATCGCGACGTCCTCCGGGCCGGCCGAGCGCACCGGGCGGTCGGAGGCCTCGCCGGCGCCCAGGGTCGAGCCGCCCCGCAGGGCGCCGAAGAGGATGTTCGGGACCGAGCGCCCCATCGCGCGGGCCATCAGCAGGGTGAGGAACGTGCCGGAGGCGCCGACGAGCGTGCCGGCGACCAGCAGCACGACGTTGCCCAGGACGTAGCCGCCGGCCGCGACGGTCAGGCCGGTGAAGGCGTTGAGCAGCGAGATCACGATGGGTACGTCGGCTCCACCGACGGGCAGCACCAGCAGCACGCCCACGAGCAGGCCCATCACCCCGAGGGCGACGCCGGCCCACAGGGCGACGCCGTCCACGACCAGCCACCCGAGCACGACCGACCCGATCAGCGCGGCGGCGAAGGCGACCGGCAGCCCGGCGAAGACCACCGGTCGCGACGTCATCAGGTCCTGCAGCTTGGCGAAGGTGATGACCGAGCCCGCGAAGGACACCGACCCGACCAGCACCGTGAAGGCGGTCGCCACGAGCACGAAGGTCCCGACGGCCACGCTCGGCACGTGGCCGAGCTCCTCGAGCTCGAGCAGCGCGACCAGCGCGGCCGCACCGCCGCCGACGCCGTTGAAGAGCGCGACCATCTGGGGCATCTGGGTCATCTGCACCCGGCGCGCGCCGAGCACGCCGCCCAGCGAGCCGAGCGCGATCGCGCCGATGATCAGCGGCAGGTGGTCGAGGTCGAGGTAGACGAAGGGCAGCACGACGGCCACCGCCGCGGCGCCCGCCCCGATGAGGTTGCCGGTGCGCGCGGTCCGCGGCCCGGAGAGCCCCTTGAGCGCCAGGATGAAGCCGACGGCGCAGAGCAGGTAGACCAGCTGCGCCCAGGTGGGGACGGCGCTCATCGCGGCGCCTCCTTCGACGCGGCGGTCGGCTTCCTCCGTGTGAACATCTGCAGCATCCGGTCGGTCACGACGAAGCCGCCGACCAGGTTGACCGCCGCGAGCACGATCGCGACCAGCCCCACCACCAGGGCGACGGTGGACTCGGTCTGTCCGGTCACCAGGACCGCCCCGAGCAGGATGATCCCGTGGATGGCGTTGGCGCCGGACATCAGCGGCGTGTGCAGGGTCGAGGAGACCTTGGAGATCACCTCGACCCCGACGAAGACGCTGAGCACGAAGATGGTCAGCCAGACCATGCCGTCGGTCATACGAGGCCTCCTTCGGGAGCCGGGGGCTCGAGCAGCCGCGCGGTGGGTTCGTGTCGTACGACGCCGTCGTGGGTGACGCAGGCGCCGGCGACGATCTCGTCGGCCAGGTCGAGGGCGAGCGCGCCGTCCCCGCCGTCGGCGGTCAGGAGGGTCACCAGGCTGAGGACGTTCTGGGCGTAGAGCCGGGACGCGGGCTCGGGCATCTGGGCCGGCACGTTGCGTCCTCCCCAGACCTGCGCCTGCCCGATGCGCACGACCTCGCCGGCCACCGAGCCCTCGACGTTGCCGCCGGAGTCGGCGGCCAGGTCGACGACGACCGAGCCGGGGCTCATCGCCTCCACCATGCCGCGGGTGACCAGCACCGGGGCGGTGCGGCCGGGGACGGCGGCGGTGGTGATCAGGCCGTCGGCCGCCGCGACGTACGGCGCCAGCAGCTCGCGCTGGAGCGCGGCCCGCTCCTCGGTCATCTCCCGGGCGTACCCGCCCGCGCCCTCGAGCGTCGGCAGGTCCAGCTCGATCGCCTGGGCGCCCATCGAGCGGATCTCCTCGGCCGCGGCGGCGCGCACGTCGTAGGCCTTGACCACGGCCCCGAGGCGGCGCGCGGTGGCGATGGCCTGCAGGCCGGCGACCCCGGCGCCCAGCACGACGACCTCGGCGGGCGGCACCGTGCCCGCGGCGGTCATGTTCAGCGGCAGGAAGCGGCGCAGCAGGCCGGCGCAGACCACGGCGCAGCGGTAGCCGCTGACCAGCGACTGCGAGGACAGCGCGTCCATCGACTGGGCACGGGAGATGCGCGGGACCAGCTCCATCGCCAGGGCGGTGACGCCGAGGTCGCGGTAGTCGCGCACCAGGTCGAGCTCGGAAGCGGTCGGCAGGAAGGACACGGTCACGGTGCCCGACGCCAGCCGTCGGGCCAGGTCGCGGGCCAGCGGCTGCACCGAGACCACCAGCCCCGCGTCGGAGTAGGGGTCGTCGGCGACCACGGCCCCGGCGGCGACGTACGCCTCGTCGGGGTGCAGCGCCCCCGCGCCCGCGCCGGGCTCCACGACCACCTCGTGCCCGAGGGCGGTCAGCTTCGCGACGAGCTCGGGGACCATCGCCACCCGGGTCTCTCCTTCGCGCGTCTCGCGCGCGACCGCCACTCTCATGTCGAACCTCCTGCCAGCAACCTAGGGGCTCGGGCCGGTGGCGGTCCGTAGGCTGGCGGGGTGTCACCGCGCAGCAACCGCTTCCCGAGCTCCTTCGGCGACCCCGGGTCGGGCCCGGACGAGGGCCTGCGCAGGTTCCTGCTCGAGCACAAGTTCGGCATGGAGGAGGTGCTGACGAAGCTGCAGATCCTCCAGGACGAGTACACCCACCTCCACGAGCACAACCCGATCGAGCACGTCACCTCCCGCGTGAAGTCGCTGGAGAGCCTGACCGACAAGATGGAGCGCAAGGGCGTCGCCGTGGGCAGCGCACCGACGTACGACGAGGTGCGTGCGCGCGTCACCGACATCGCCGGGGTGCGGGTGACCTGCTCGTTCGTCTCCGACGTCTACCGCGTCTACGACGTGCTCTCCCGCCAGCCGGACCTGCGCGTCGTGGAGGTCCGCGACTACGTCCGCGAGCCCAAGCCCAACGGCTACCGCAGCCTGCACGCGCTGCTGGAGGTGCCGGTGTTCCTGTCGGAGGGCACGGTGCCGGTGGTGGTCGAGGCCCAGTTCCGCACCGTCGCCATGGACTTCTGGGCCAGCCTGGAGCACAAGATCTTCTACAAGTACCGCCGCGACGTCCCGGCCGAGCTCCTCGACGGGCTGCGCGAGGCGGCCGAGACCGCCGCCCGGCTCGACGCCACCATGGAGGGGCTGCACCAGGAGGTGCGCGGGCTCGACGACCTGCCCGACGAGCTGGTGGCCGGGTTGCGGCGCGCCGTCACCCCGGAGCCGGAGCTGCGCGAGTCCCTGCACCAGCTGGCCCGCTCCGCCGGCGTCGAGCCGCACTAGCCGGCGGGGCTCCGGCCGGGTTCGCCAGCCGGGTGCTCAGCCGGGTCGTCAGGCGATCGTCGTACCGAGCGCGGACCCGACCAGGAACGTCACGACCATCGCGAAGACGCCACCACCCACGTTGCGCAGGACCGCGCGACCCGGGGGGCCGTAGCCCAGCCCGGCGCTGAGCCAGCCGGTCAGCGCGAGCGCCACGGCCACCGCCCCCATGGTCACGGGGACCCGCACGTCGGCCACCACGAGCACGATCGTGAGCAGCGGGAGCAGCGCCCCGACGGTGAAGGCGATCATCGAGGCCCAGGCCGCCTGCCAGGCGCTGGTGAGCTCGTCGGGGTCGATGCCCAGCTCGGCCTCGGCGTGCGCGCCGAGGGCGTCGTGGGCGGTGAGCTCGACGGCGACCTGCTGGGCCAGCTCGGGCGAGAGGCCCTTGTCGACGTAGATCTGGGCCAGCTCGGCCAGCTCCTCCTCCGGCTCCTCCTCGAGCTCGCGGCGCTCCTTGGCCAGCAGCGCCTGCTCGCTGTCGCGCTGGGTGCTCACCGAGACGTACTCACCCGCGGCCATGCTCAGCGCGCCGGCCACCAGGGCGGCGACGCCGGCCACCATGATCGTGGTGCGGTCGGTGGTGGCTCCCGCGACGCCGACCACGACACCGGCCGTGGACACGATGCCGTCGTTGGCGCCGAGGACGCCGGCGCGCAGCCAGTTCAGCCGCGAGCGCAGCCCCTCCACGTGCGGCTCGTCGTCGTGCAGGCCGATCTCGACGTCGGCGGGGTCGGTCAGCTCGGAGGTCACGCGGTGATTCTCCGGCGCCGACGGACCCCGCACAACGAAGGTGAGGCTGCGCTGATGAGTGATCGAGCAGCGAGCGGGCGTCGAGATCACCGGCACGATGGTCTCGACGCCCGCTCGTCGCTGGCGCTCCTCGCTGCTCGACCAGCGTGTGGCCGAGGTGCGTGCTTGTCGTGCGTGCATCGCAAGGCGGAGGCGCGAAGGCGACCTTGGAGCGGAGCGGGTCGCCGAGCGCCGACAACGCAGCGAGGTGCGTGCTACAGGCCCAGGTCGCGGCCGATGAGCTCCTTCATGATCTCGTTGGACCCGGCCCAGATCTTCGACACGCGGGCGTCGCGCCAGGCGCGGGCCACGCGGTACTCGTTCATGAAGCCGTAGCCGCCGTGCAGCTGGACGCAGTGGTCGAGCACGTCGTTCTGGACCTGCGAGGACCACCACTTGGCC
>Ga0208328_1000130_pt1 | contig 41676 bp, 38 predicted proteins | sample DeeseametaMP2633_FD_184170 | JGI IMG/M metagenome (GOLD analysis project Ga0208328, IMG submission 184170) | Marine microbial communities from the Deep Atlantic Ocean - MP2633 (SPAdes) | ecosystem: Environmental > Aquatic > Marine > Unclassified | place: Northeast of Antigua and Barbuda, North...
GGCCATGCCAGATCCTGGCGTTGGCCGGGTCAGGTGTCAGCGATGTCGTGAGACTTCCACTGTCAGCGATGTCCTGAGACTTCACAGGACGTCCCCTCCTGCTCGACGTATGACGTCCCGAGGGGCTGGCCGGCCGAGCGTCGGTGCCCCGTGGGAGCCTTCGCGTCGTGCGGAAGCTGCCGGGAGTCGTCGTCGTCGCGGTGCTCGTCGTCGTCGCGGTGGCCGGCGTGAACTCCTGGACCGGGCGCGGCCCCGGCCCCGGCCCCGGCGGTGGCACGAGCATGCCCGAGGTCGCGCAGCTCTCCCCCGCCGACGCGCTGGCCGCGCTGGGGCGGTTGCCGCGGGTCGAGCGGTGGCCGGACGGGCCGGCCTACGACCGCGACGCCTTCGGGGAGGCTTGGTCCGACGTCGACGGCAACGGGTGCAACCAGCGGGACGACGTGCTGCTGCGCGACGCCGAGCCCGGCACCGTCGAGACCGCGCGGCAGGGCGCCTGTGACCACGACGTGCTGGCCGGCACCTGGGTCGACCCCTACTCCGGCACCCGACTGGTCATGACCGACATGAAGGACCCCGCGCAGGCCCAGGCCGTGCAGATCGACCACGTCGTGCCGCTGGCCGAGGCCTGGCGCTCGGGCGCGAGCGCGTGGAGCGACGCCCGGCGCGAGCGCTTCGCCAACGACCTGGCCGTGCTGGTCGCCTCGGACGGCGCGACCAACCAGTCCAAGGGTGACGAGGACCCCGCCGCCTGGCTGCCGACGCAGGACTTCCAGTGCGACTACGCGCTGACCTGGGTGGCGGTCAAGGAGGCCTGGTCGCTGGCGGTGGACGACTCCGAGACCTCCGCCCTCGCCGGGATGCTGGAGCGCTGCCCCGCCCGGAGGAACGACCCGGTGCGCTGAGCGCCCACCAGCGAGGTGGGGACGCCGTCGCGCACGACCACCTGACCGGCCACCATCACCAGCGGCACGGTCGCGTCGTTGCGGTTGACCATCCGGGACAGCCCGCCGTACTGGGCGACCGCCTCCTCGGCGTACTCCTCCAGCGTGGCGTCGAGCCGCTCGGGGTCCACCACGAGCACGTCGGCACGGTCGCCGACCCGCAGGTGACCGGCGTCGATGTCGTAGAAGTCGGCCAGCTCACCGGTCACCCGGTGCACGGCCTGCGCGACGGTGAGGAACGGACGGCCCGCCCGGTCGGCGTCGCGCACGTGCTTGAGCAGCCGGAGCCCGAAGTTGTAGAACGCCATGTTGCGCAGGTGCGCGCCGGCGTCGGAGAAGCCCATCTGCACGTGCGGGCTCTGCGCCATCTTCTGCAGGATCCGGGGCCGGTGGTTGGAGATCGTGGTGCGCCAGCGCATCGCGGTGCCGTGCTCGATCACCAGGTCGAGGAACGCGTCGACCGGGTGCAGCCCGCCGCGCTCGAGACCGACCTGGCCGAAGGACTTGCCCACCACCGAGGAGTCCGGGCAGGCGACGATCTCGGCGTCGAAGAAGTCGCGGTGCCACACGCGCGGGCCGTACGTGGACTCGTAGTCCTTGCGGAAGGCGCGGCGGTACTCCTCGGAGCGGAACAGCTCCTCGCGGGCGGCCTGCTCCTGCAGGTGCAGGGCGGTCGCGCCGGAGCCGAACTCCTCGAAGATCACCAGGTCGATACCGTCGGCGTAGACCTCGAAGGGCACCGGCAGGTGCTGCCAGCGGAAGTCGGCGCCGAGCCGGTTGACCACCCCGCCGAGCAGGTTCATCAGGTGGATGATGAACGGGATCGCCTTGATGTCGGCGGCGGAGAGCAGGCTGGTGCGCAGGGCCTTGCGCCTGCCCCAACCGATCGACCCGAGCGCCTGGGTGACGATCGTGTGCGGGTGGCTGGCGTCGGGGCCGGCCTGCAGCACCCGGCCGCGCCGGCGCAGGATCGAGCGCAGCGGGCGCATCTCGCGGCCCTTGGCGTACGTCGAGGGCAGGGTGCGCGAGCGGCACAGGTCGCCGTCGAGCTTGTCGAAGAGCAGCTGCTGGGCCGACATGCCGACGAAGCCCGCGTCGAGGGCCTCGCCGAGCAGCTGCTCCATCCGCGCCTGCTCCGCACGCGCCGGGCGGACCTCCTTGCGGGTGGCCCGGTCCAGCCCCATCACGGCGGCGCGCAGGTCGGAGTGACCCACGAACGCCGCCAGGTTGGGGCCCAGCGGCCGGCGCTCCAGCGCCTCGACGTACGACGAGGCGCCGTCCCATCCCTCGCCGGCCTCGCGGATGCGCTGCAGCGCTCCGATGACGTGCTGGCGCGGGATCGCCTCCACCCGGCCGAAGAGGTCGCCGGCGTCGACCGGGTCCACGTGCACCGTCGAGAGCGAGCACGACCCGAGCAGCAGGGTCGTCACGCCGTGGCGCAGCGACTCCGGGAGCCCCGGCCCCTCGAGCACCTCGACGTCGTAGTGGGTGTGGATGTCGACCATGCCCGGCATCACCCACCGCCCGGCCGCTTCGACGACCTCGGTGGTCGGCCCCGCCTCCAGCGGGGTCGCGGACACCGCAGCGACCCGGCCGTCGAGGATGCCGAGGTCGCGCACGGCGGGCTGGGCGCCCGTTCCGTCGAAGCACAGGCCGCCGCGGATGATGGTGTCGTAGCTCACAGCACTCACCTGCTGATTCAAGAGGGGTCTTGATCCTGGGTCAAGGTCTGCGGTCGCGCCTCGGACAGCAGCGCGTCGCGGTCCTCCGGGCAGGCGAACCCGGCGGCGATCATCGCCTCCGTCGCCGCGGAGTACGCCGCCAGGTACTCCTCGACCGAGCCCCAGCGCGCCCGCAGCGACCCGGCCGGCAGCGGGGTCGTCGACCCGAAGAGCTGGCAGATCAGCGAGGCGCCCTCCGGGGCGAACCCGCTCAGCCGCTCGACCGCCGCGTCGACGGCCGGGGTGCGCACCCCGCCCAGCGTGGTGCCGAGGTCGTCGGTCGCGTAGTGCTCACCCACCACCTCGAGCGGGTCCGCGGCCGGCGGGGCGTCGCCGCCGCGCGCCCACGTCTCCAGCGCCCGCAGCCCGGCCCGCAGCACGAACACCTGCTGCCCCCGGTTGACCGGGGTGGGACAGCCGAGGAACTCCTCGAAGGCGTCGATCTGGAACTTGTCGGCGTGCGCGGTGCCGGCGACCTCCCAGGTCCGCAGCCACGGCCCGTCGGGCTGCCGGGCCGGCAGCGAGCGCATCCGCCCGAGCACGTCGGTCTCGGTCTGCACCACCAGCGTCGGCACCAGGTCGTCGGGCAGGACGGACGGAGGCTGCGCGAGGACCGCAGCCATCGTGTGCTGCGGGCCGTCGGGCTCGAGGGCGGGCAGCGCACCGGCCCGCGAGTGCACGAGGTAACCGCCGAACGGCGAGTCGGGGCCGTGGACGGAGACCAGGTGGCGCGAGAGCAGGCAGGCCGACTGCGACTCCCCCACCGCCAGCACCAGGTCGGCGTCCACCAGGTCGCGCACGGCCCGGGCGACCTGCGCGTAGACGTCGTGGCACCAGGCGTCACCGGGGTGCGCCAGGTCGCCGTAGCGCTGCGGGTCCGAGCCCACCAGCCCGGGACTCGTCGGCGGCGCACCGCCGTCGACCGCCACGGAGCCGGCGCCGCCCATCACGCCGACCACCTGGGCGGAGACGCCCGCCCAGGCGTGACCCGCGCGGAGCAGCTCCTCGGCCAGGTAGGTCCACTCCGGCGCCGCCTCCGCGCCGGAGCTGACGTTGAGCCACTCCGCGCACAGCGTGCCGCTCGCGGTGTCGGCCGGCGGGTGCCGGACCAGCACCCGCACGACGTACGACGCCTCGACCCCGCTCGGGGAGCGCGCGACGCCCGAGGCGGTGTGCTCCACCTCCGTCCAGCCGAGTGCCTCCAGGTCGACCGGCGGCCGCGCGCCGTGCAGCCGGTGGTCGCCGGGAGGCAGCGGGGACAGGACGGCGGAGGGCAGGCTCACGACGGCTCGGCATCCTTCGCGCGCGCCCGCTCCGCTTGCCGCTCGGCCTTGCCGATGGCGTCCTCGACGACCGCGTTGAGCTTCGCGCCGTCGGGCCAGCCGGCGTAGTGGCAGACCATGATCACGATCTCGCGCAACGCCCGGGCGTCGAGCTCGTCGTTGGCCAGTGCGGCCGGCACCTGGATGCCCAGCACGTCGGCGTACCCCTTGCCGGCCAGCAGGCCGATCAGCAGCAGCCGGCGGTCGCGGTCGGAGAGGCCGGGGCGGTTCCAGACCTCGCCGAAGAGATGGTCGGCGGTGTAGCGGAAGAAGTCGCCCTCGCCGTCGGACATCTCGAAGCCGTAGACCTGCTCCATCTTCTCCAGGCCCTTGCGGCGGATCTCGGGGAGGTCGTCGAACTTGCCGCTCATGGGTGCTCCTCGGTCGGGGTGCTGGTGGGGTGGAGGGCGGAGTGCGGCATGCCGAGGCCCGGCGCGAGCCGGTCGAGGGCCAGCCGGGCCAGCGGGGTGTCGACACCGAGCTCGTCGGCCAGGCTGAGGGCGAAGGTCAGGTCCTTCTCCCCCAGTGCCACCACGTGCTCGAACACCCCGAACCAGAAGTCGTCGGGCGCGATGGGCGCGGTGGTCTCGCGGTGCATGATCGCGCCCGGGCCGCCGGTGATGGTGTCGGTGTGGCGCACCACGTCGCCGAGCGCGCGCAGGTCGAGCCCGGCCGCCTCGGCGAGGCGCTGGGCCTCGGTCGCGGCGGTGAACGCCACGAAGTGCATGAGGTTGCGGGCCAGCTTGAACCTCGTGCCGGTGCCGATAGGCCCGCAGTGCACGACCTTGCCCATCGCCTCGAGCGTCGGGCGCGCGGCGGCGAACGCCTCCTCGGAGCCGCCGACGAGGATCGCCAGCGTGCCCTCGGCCGCTCCCATGCCGCCGCCGGAGACGGGCGCGTCGAGCACCTTCACCCCGTGCCGGGACGCGCTCATCTCGAGCTGGCGCGGGGTGCCGGGCGCGACGGTGGAGTGGACGACCACCGTCAGCCGGTCACCGGCGACGCCGAGCACCTGCCCCATCACGTCGCGCACCTGGTCGTCGTCACGGACCATCACGCACAGCACGTCGACCTCGGCGGCCAGGTCGGCCACCGAGGCGGCGGGCCGGGCGCCCGCGGCCGCGAGCTCCTCCAGCGGGCCGGCCGCGACGTCGTACACGCCGAGCTCGACGCCGTCGGCGCCCGCGAGCCGCATCGCCATCGGCTTGCCGATGTTGCCGAGCCCGACGAAGCCGACCTTCACCGGCGCGTCCATCGCAGCACTCACAGCCGGAAGGTCTGGCCGCCGTCGACCGCCAGGATCTGGCCGGTGACCCAGGAGGCGTCGTCGGAGAGCAGGTAGAGGCAGGCGCCGACCATGTCGTCGACCGAGCCCATCCGCTTGAGCGCCAGGCTGTTGCGCACGATGTCCTTGGCGGCGTCGCCGGCCTGGGTGCGGGTGGCCTGGGTGTCGGTCGGGCCGGGGGCGATGGCGTTGACCCGGATCTTCTGACCCCCGAGCTCGTGGGCCAGCTGCTGGGTCAGGCCGTTCACGCCGACCTTCGCCAGGCCGTAGAAACCGGAGTAGAGGTAGGCGGCCGTCGAGGACTGGTTGACGATCGCACCCCCACCGCGCTTGGCGATCTCGGGATAGACGGCCCGGGTCATCACCAGCGCGCCGTCCATGTTCACGCTCATGAACCTCCTGTAGTAGTCCCAGTCGACGCTGATCAGCAGGTCGAAGGCCATGTCGCCGTAGATCGCGGCGTTGTTGACCAGCAGGTCGATCCCGCCGTACGCCGCCACGGCCGCCTCCACCATCGCCGCCGCCGACTCGTGCGACGAGACGTCGGTGCTCACGAAGATGGCGCGCCCGCCCTCGGCCTCGATCTGCTGGGCGACCTGCTCGCCGGCGTCGGCGTTGAGGTCGGCCACGACGACCGCGGCCCCCTCGGCGGCCAGCGCCTTCGCGTAGGCCTCGCCGATGCCCTGGGCCGCGCCGGTGACGACGGCGACCTTGTCCTTGAATCTCATTGCTGGGTCTCCAACTGTCTCAGTGGTTCTGACTGGGTTTCGACTCGCCGTCGCGACCTCGTTCCTCGGTCGCGGGCTCGCTCAACCCGCTGTCTGTGCTTCCCGGCCTTCTCTTCGTTCAGGCCGGGAAGGCCAGCGTCTTGACCTCGAGGTACTCCTCGAAGCCGGCCACACCCATCTCCCGGCCCAGCCCGGACTGCTTGTAGCCGCCGAACGGCGCGTCGGGGCTGAACCACACACCGCCGTTGACGGCGATGGTGCCAGTGCGGATGCGGTTCGCCACGGCCGTCGCACGCTCGAGGTCCCCGCCCGTGACCGAGCCGGAGAGGCCGAACTCGGAGTCGTTGGCGATCCGGACCGCGTCGTCGTCGCCGTCGTGCGGGATGACGACCAGCACCGGCCCGAAGACCTCCTCCTGGGCCAGCCGCGAGGAGTTGTCGAGCCCGGCGATCACCGTCGGCTCGATCCAGAACCCGCCGGAGAGCTCGCCGTCCTTGGACTGGACCTTCCCACCCGTGGCGAACGTGCCGCCCTCCTCCTCGGCCAGCCGGAGGTAGGCCTCGACGCGGTCACGCTGGACCTGCGAGATGACGGGCCCGCAGATGGCCGAGGGGTCAGCGGGGTCGGCGGTGCCGATCGCGGCCATCGTCTCGGCGGCAGCCCGCACCGCCTCGTCGTACTTCGCGCGCGGCACCACGAGCCGGGTGGTGAGGGCACAGCCCTGTCCGGCGTGGATGCACACCGTGAAGGCGGTGCCGCCGGCAGCCGCGGCGACGTCGGTGTCGTCGAGCACGATCGCGGCGGACTTGCCGCCGAGCTCGAGGAAGACCTTCTTCAGCGTCGGGGCGGCCGCGGCCATGATGGCGCGCCCGGTGTTGGTCGAGCCCGTGAACGAGACCATGTCGACCCGGGGGTCCGCCGTCAGCTGGGCGGCGACCTCGTTCGAGCGGGGCATGACCACGTTGAACACCCCGGCCGGCACGTCGGTCCTCTCCGCGACCAGGCGCCCGAGCTCGGCCGCCACCCACGGGGTGTCCGGGGCCGGCTTGAGGACCACCGTGCAGCCGGCCGCGAGCGCGGGGCCGATCTTCGCCAGGTTGATCTGGGTCGGCACGTTCCACGGCGAGATCGCCGCCACCACGCCGAGCGGCTCGCGCCGCACGGTGCGCCGGGTGGGGATGCCCATCGGCTGGGCCTCGCCGAGGTCGGTCTCGAACTCGTAGGACTCCAGCAGGTCGGTCACCCACCTCAACCCCTCGACCGGGACGTCGAAGCCGGCGGCCATCATCATGAAGCCGGGCATGCCGACCTCGGCGGTGGTCAGGGCCTTGAACTCCTCGGCCTCCTCCAGCAGCGCCGCGTGCAGCTGGCGCAGGCAGCGCACCCGCAGCTCCCGGTCGGTCGACCACGCCGACTCGTCGAACGCCCGGCGGGCCGCGGCGATCGCCGCGTCGACGTCGGCCGCGGTGCTGTCGGGCGCCACGCCGATCTCCTGCCCGGTGGCCGGGTCGAGGATCGGGTACGTCGCGCCGTCGGTGGACCCGGTCAGCTTGCCGTCCACCAGCTGCTGGGCGGGCGGCAGCGTGATGGTCAGGCGGCTCACGGCTGCGCTCCCGCGGGCGCCTGGGTCACGTACTGTCCGGCCTCGACGGGGGGCGGCCACACCGTCGAGGGCAGGTCGGCCGCGTGGTAGTGGCCGGGGACGTCGTGGCCGAAGACCTTGACCCGCTCCTTGAGCGTGTCGGGCGCCTTGCCCGAGGAGAGGATCGCCATCATGGTGTGCGACATCGAGCCGAAGTCGAACCAGTCGCGCTGCCAGTCGATCTTCACCTGACCGGCGTCGGCGCCCTCGGTGACCCGCTTCAGGCCGAACCAGGAGCCGCCGAGCCCGGCGACCTCGTACTCCCTGCCGGTCGCGTCGTCGAGGATCCCGGAGCGCTGCTTCCACAGCCCGATGACCATGGCCTTCTGCTCGTCGATCACGGTGCACACGTAGTCGTAGTGCCAGCCGTCGAAGCCGTCCATCTCGATGCCGATGGCCCAGTCGCGCACCTGGTCGCGGCCCACGGCCATGAAGTGCTCGTCGGGGGTGAGCATCCAGCCGTAGGTGGTGTCCTCGGCGTACCACTCGGCCATCGGTCGCCAGTCGCCGGTGCGCTCGCAGTCACGGTTGACCTGGAGCCAGGTCTCCCAGAACTCCTCGATCTCGGCGCGGGTCAGGTCACTCATGCTCGTTCCTCCTCGATGGCCAGCGCGAACGCCGGGCAGTACGTCACGGCTGCCTGCACCTGGGGGCGCAGGGACTCGTCGGGGTGCTCGGTCAGGACCTCGACCACGTCAGCGTCCTCGTCGAAGCCGAAGACGCTCGGCGCCTCGGCCTGGCACATCTGGTGGCCCTGGCAGATGTCCAGGTCGGCCACGACCCTGAAGCTCATGCGCCGGCCCGCCGCCGGTATCGGGCCCGACAGGGGCGCTGCAGCTGGATGACCATCTTCGAGTAGTCGTCGCGGTAGGACTCGCTGGGCTGGACGAGCTCGAACTCGAAGTCACGCAGCAGCACCGAGAAGATCGCCTTGATCTGCATCATCGCGAACGCGTTGCCGACGCACCGATGCTTCCCGGCGCCGAAGGGGATCCAGGTCCAGCGGTTCTGGAGGTCCTCCTGGCGCCCGTCGAGGTAGCGGCCGGGGTCGAAGGACTCGGGGTCCGGGAAGTCCTCGGCCAGCCGGTTGGAGACCCGCGGCGAGGAGGCGACGATCGTGCCCGGGGGGATCACGTGGCCGGCGAGCTCGATCTCCTGGGCCACCTGGCGCATCAGGATGATCAGGGGCGGGTGCAGGCGCAGGGTCTCCTTGATGACCGACTCCAGCTGCGGGATCGAGCGAAGCGCCTGGAAGGAGATCTCCACAGTGCTTCCATCGCCTGGGTCGGCGTACAGCTCGTCGAGCTCGGTGACGACCTTGGCCATCTGGTCCGGGTGGCGCATCAGCTCGATGAGCGTCCAGGCCGAGGTGCCCGAGGACGTGTGGTGCCCGGCGAAGAGCATCGAGATGAAGACGCCGGTGATGTAGTCGGCGCTCATGTCCAGGGAGATCAGGACGTCGAGGAGGTCACGCTCCTCGCGTGCCACCGTCCCGCGCTCGCGACGGCGGTCGATGATGTCCTGGACCAGCGCGACGAGGGTCTCGCGGGACCGGTCGCGGATCTCGAAGGACTCCACGCCCTCCAGGTAGGGGTCGACGTAGGCCAGCGCGTCGGTGCCCCGCTCCAGGCCGTGGTAGGCCTCGGCGAAGCGGTGGTCGATCTCCTCGCGGAAGGGCGGCCCCACCAGGCAGGCGGCGGTGTTGTAGATCGTCAGCTCGGCGAAGAAGTCGAGCAGGTCGATCTCGCCCTCCTCGCCCCACCCGGCGACCATCCGGTTGATCTCGCGCTCGATGGTGCTGGCGTGGCCGCGCATCTGGTCACCGCGCAGCGCCTGGTTCTTCAGCGCCTGCTGCCGCTCCTCCGGGGAGGCGTCGAAGACCACGCCCTTGCCGAAGATCGGCGTCATGAAGGGGTACGCCGCCGCCTGGTCGAGGGTGGCGTCCGGGGCCTTGAAGAACTGCTCGTTGACCTCCGCGCCGGTGACCATGACGACGTCCTTGTCGGCCAGCCGGAACCGGCCGATCTCGCCGCACTCGGCGTGCACCCGCTCGAGCAGGGCCACCGGGTCGGTGCGCAGCTCGGCCAGGTGCCCGTGGCCGTCGGGGTCGGGGACGGCGACCGACACCTCGGGGATGTCGGCGATCGCCGGGTGGCGCTCGTGGGTGACGGTCATGGGTCAGTCCTCCACAGGATCCGTGACGGGGGCCTCGGGCGAGACCTCGATGAGGTTGAGGTGGACGCCGCGCGGGGCGTCGACGATGGCCCTGATGGCGTCGGCGTGCGGCTGGGGCTGCAGGAAGTGGCTGTGCCGGGCGTGCCCGAACCTGCCCCAGCCGTCGAGCACCTTCGCGGCGTCGGCGGGGTCCCAGTCCATGCCCATCTCGCTCCAGGTGGGGCCGGGGCGCACGATCGAGCACCGCACGCCCGTGCCCTCGAGCTCCATCTGCATCGCGTGGGCGAGACCCTCCAGGCCCCACTTGCCGGCGGTGTAGGCGCCCATGAAGGGACGGGCTCGCACCGCGACGTCGCTGGAGACGATCACCAGGTCGCCGCGGCGGCGCTGGACCATCCCGGGCACGAAGGCCCGCACCAGACGGTGGGTGCCCACGACGTTGACGTCGAGCTCGCGGGCGATCCGGTCGCTGTCGACCTCGTGGAGGGTGCCGGGCGCGAGCTGGGCGGCTGCGGACACGACGACCTCGACCTCGCCGAGGTCGGCGGTGACCTCGGCGGCGAACTCCTGCACCGACTCGGTCGAGGAGACGTCGAGCGGGTGGGCGACCGCCTCGCCGCCGGCGTCCCGGATGCGCTGCACCAGGTCGGTCAGCCTGTCCTCGCGTCGGGCACCGACGGCCACGGGGTAGCCACCTGCGGCCAGCGTCAGCGCGGTGGCCGCGCCGATGCCGGACGAGGCACCGGTGACGACCGCCGGGCGGCGGTCGGGGCGGGCGTACTTCTCGCGTCCCATGCTCGGTGTGCTCCTCAGCGCTCGGTGACGGTGATGGGCAGGTGCGCGAAGCCGCGCACGTTGGCGGAGTAGAAGCGCACCGCGCTCGCCTCGTCGACCTCCAGGTGCCGGGCTCGACCCACCAGCGCCTTCAGCACCAGCCGGGCCTCGAGCCGAGCCAGGTTGGCGCCGAGGCAGAAGTGCCGTCCGCCGCCGAAGCTCAGGTGGTCACCGAGCTCGTCGGCGCCGCGGTGGACGTCGAAGCGATGCGGGTCGGTGAACACGCTCTCGTCGTGGTTGGCCGCGCCGAGGGCCAGGAGCAGCTTGCTGCCGGCAGGGGCGGTCACCCCGTGACGGGTCAGGGGCTCGGTCACCAGCCTGGCGACGTACTGCGTCGAGGCGTCGTAGCGCAGCGTCTCCTCGACCCAGCTGTCCACGAGCGGGCCCTCGGGGTCGGCCAGCACCTCGGGGAGCTGGTCGGACCGTCGAGCGAGGTGGAAGACCGCGTTGCCCAGCAGCTTGGTGGTGGTCTCGTTGCCGGCGACCACCATCAGGAACAGGAACGCCGTGATCTCCGAGTCGGTCATCCGGCCCGACTCGTCCTCGGCGTTGAGCAGGGCGCTGGTGAGGTCGTCGGAGGGGCGTCGACGACGCTCGGCGAGCATGCCGGCGTAGTACTCGAAGAGCTTCATGGAGGCCTCGATGCCGACCGCCGGCACGTCGCGCAGGCCGTCCTCGCGGTGCACGAGCAGGTCCGAGAGACGGCGCACCTCGGCCCGGTCGGCCTCGGGCACGCCCATCATGTCGCTGATGACGTCCATCGGGATGCGCCCCGCGACGTCGGCGATCCAGTCGAAGGACCCCCCGTCCGCCCGCGCCAGCGCGGCGTCGAGGTAGGTCTCGGTCAGCCGCTCGACGGTGGGAGCGAGCTCGCGGACCCGCCGAGGGGTGAACGCGCGCGAGACGAGTCTGCGCAGCCGGGTGGTCTCCGGCGGGTCCATCGCCAGGAAGGACATCACCAGGTGCGCGTGCTCGTTCCAGGCGCTCGCGTCGAGCGTGACGCCCATCCGGTTGGACAGGCCCGCGTCCTCGCGGGTCGCCCAGTGCACGTCCGCGTGGCGGCTGAGCACCCAGTAGTCGTGCTCGGTGTGGTGGAACAGCGGCGCGCGGTCGCGCAGGGCGGCGTACCACGGCAGCGGGTCGTCCTGGACCGCGTGGTCGTAGATGTCGAAGCGCGCCAGGTCGAGGTCGGGGCCGGCGGTGAGGCTCACGGCGGGGTTCACAGGTGGCCCTCCACGATGGTGGCGACGACCGAGTCGAGGCGGTCGCCGAGGTCGGTGTAGGTGATCAGTCCCATGCCGGCCTGCAGCAGCCCGCCGGAGAAGGCCAGGACGAGGGCGTCGAGCACGCCGTCGAGGCGCTCGGCGGCGATGTCGTCCCCGATGGCGTCGGCGAAGCGCTGGAGGAACTCCGCCCCGATGCGCAGCCGCAGCCGCTGGACGTCGGGGTCGGAGCTCAGCAGCGCCGGGGTCACGGCGGCCGAGAGCTCCGGGGCCGCGGCCAGCTGGGCCGCCATCGCCCGCGTCGTCCCGCGCAGCCGCTCGAGCGCGCCGCGACCGCTGGGCTCGGGCCGGCCGGCGTCGAGGTAGCGCCAGAAGAGCTCGGCGAAGAGGTGGTTCTTGCTGGCGACGTAGGTGTACGCCGTCGCCGGCGACACCCCGGCCCGGGCGGCGACCGAGCGGACGGTCAGCGCGTCGTGGCCGACGGCGCGCAGCTCCTCGGAGCCGGCCTCGAGCAGCTTCTCGAGGGTCTCCGCGCGACGGCCGTCGACGGCCTGCCGCGCGACCATGGACACCTGACTGGACACCTGTCCAACTTAGAACGCGTTCCAGTCCGGCGCAAGCACCTTGACCAGACCGGGTCAACACTGTGGACTTCGCGGCGTGACCGTCACCCTCACCACCCGCGAGGCGATCGCCCGTGCGGCCGGCGCCCTCTTCGAGCAGCACGGCTACACCGGCACCTCGGTACGCGCGGTGGCCGCGGAGGCCGGCGTCGACCCCGCCCTGGTCATCCGGCACTTCGGCTCCAAGGAGAAGCTCTTCCTGGACACGATGGACCTCCAGGGACACTTCGGCGGCGCCACCCTCGGACCGCTCGAGGAGCTCGGCGAGCGGCTGGTCGCCACGCTGCTCGGGCCGGGGCGCGACGTGCGCCTCTCGGCGTACCGCGCCATGGTCCGCGCCACGGATTCCGAGCTCGTGCGCGCCCGGCTCCTCGACGCCCTGGAGGAGATGTTCGTCGGACCGCTCACGCCCCGTCTGCCGGGACCGCACGCCGAACTGCGGGCCCGACTGATCGGCGCCCAGGTCGCCGGCCTGCTGGACCAGATGGCCCTGGTCGAGGACCCCGTCCTGGTCTCCGTCGACCCCGACCTGCTCACCCGGACCTACGGCGCCGCGATCCAGGCGCTGGTGGGGGTCCCGGACCCCACCGGAGGCCCCGTCTCCTGAGCGGCGCGCCCCGGACCGGTGCGTGTCAACACTGTTGACACGGCCCGTGACCCGGCCCCATTGTGCTCGTTGTCACAGCAGCGTCCGCTCCTCCACCGAGCCCCCTCGGAGCCACCATGAGCCGCCCCTCCCACCGCACCCCCCTGCGGGTCGCGGCCGTCGTGGCCGTCCTCGCGCTCACCGCCTGCGGCTCCCAGGTCGACGCAGACACGATGGCGCGACTCAACGGCCAGGGCGGCGTGGCGGTCGGCGCCGACGGCACACCGGTCACGGCCGGTGGTGAGGTCGCCGGCGACCTGGCAGGTGACCCCGGCGACGGGCCCGGGGCCACCGACGACCCGGCCGGTGGCAGCGCCGATGCCTCCGGCGGCGGCGGGACCGGCGGCTCCTCCGGCGGCGGCAGCACCGCCCCCACCGGGCAGGGCAAGACGTCGGCGGACGGCGGGGTGAAGGCCGGCTCCTGCGAGGGGTTCAAGAACAGCACCGGGATCACCGACTCCGAGATCACCGTCGCCAACGTCGCCGACATCTCCGGACCGGTCCCCGGTCTCTTCCAGTCCGCCCAGGACGCGACCAAGGCCTTCGTCGCCTACTACAACGCTTCCAACCCCGACGGCATCTGCGGGCGCTCGCTGAGGCTCTCCGCCCTCGACACCCGCTCGGACTCCGGCGGCGACCAGCAGGCCTACACCCGCGCCTGCGACGAGGCCTTCGCCGCGATCGGCTCGGTGTCCTCCCAGGACCAGGGCGGCGCGGCCACCGCCGAGAGGTGCGGCATCCCCGACCTGCGCGCCTTCACCGTGACGCCCCAGCGCTCGGGGTGCGTGACCTGTTTCTCCGCCTACGCGCTCAAGGGCAACCTCATCCCGAAGGCGAACCTGGACTACTGGAAGAAGAAGGAGCCCCAGGCGACCCAGAACATCGGGATCTACTACGTCAACGTCCCGGCGGCGGAGGTCAACGCCAAGAGCATCGCGGCGGCGTTCGAGAAGAACGGCTCCAAGGTCACCCGGGTGCAGGGCATCGACACCGCGGAGTTCAACTACGCGCCGTACGCCCAGCAGATGAAGACCGAGGGCATCGGCTTCGTCATGTACTACGGCCCCTTCCAGTTCACCATCCGCCTGCAGGAGGCGATGGAGCAGCAGGGTGTGGACGCGGTCTTCCTCACCGACCCGACCGTCTACGACTCCAACTACGTCGAGCAGGGCGGCAGCACCGTCGACGGCACCTACGTCTACTCGGTCATCCAGCGCTTCGAGGACACCAAGATCCCCGAGATGGTGCTGTACCGGCAGTGGCTCGAGCGGGTCGCCCCCGGCTCGATCCCCAACTACTACGGGCTCTTCGCGTGGTCGGCGTCGCGCCTGTTCGTGCAGAAGGCCACCGAGCTCGGGGGCGACCTGACCCGCCCCGCGCTCGTGGACGCCCTCAAGGGCGTGAAGGACTGGACCTCCAACGGCATCCACGCCCCGATGGCGATCGGCGCCAAGACCACACCCGGCTGCATCAAGATGTTCCGCCTGGACTCCGGGAGCTGGTCCCAGGTCTCCCCCGGCGACTTCATGTGCGGTCCCCTCGTCGACTCAGGAGTGGGTGGCTGATGAGCCGGACCCCCAGCCCCAGCAGGTACGCCGACCTCACCCGGGCCGAGCTGGCCCGACTGGTCCCCGAGCTGCTGCTCATCGGTCAGCTCATCGACCGCTCCGGGATGGCCTGGTGCATCCAGGCCTTCGGGCGTGAGGCGATGACCGACATCGCGATCGAGGAGTGGGCCGGCTCCTCCCCCATCTACACCCGCCGGATGCAACGGGCGCTGGGCTACGCCCCCGCCGTCGAGGGGCGCGGTGACGTCGTCACGATCTTCAAGGGCCTCCAGCTCGACATCGGCGCTCCCCCGCAGTTCATGGACTTCCGCTACACCGTGCACGACCCGTGGCACGGGGAGTTCCGGCTCGACCACTGCGGCGCCCTCATGGACGTCGAGCCGATGGGCCCGGAGTACGTCAGGGCGATGTGCCACGACATCGAGGACCCCACCTTCGACGCGACCGCCGTGGCCACCAACCCCCGCGCACAGGTGCGGCCGGTCCACCGGCCACCGCGCGTCCCCGCGGACCGCGCCCCGCACTGCGCCTGGACCGTCACGATCGACGAGTCCCACCCGGCGGTCGAGCCGCTGGCGCCGTACTTCGAGGTCGTGCGGAGCCGGGCGGCGTCGCTGGACCTGGCGCCCGTCGACCCGGACGACGAGGGGCTGGGCGACTACGCCGGTCCGCTGCTCTCCGACCTCGACTTCGCCGACTTCAGCCACTCCGCCCTGGTGCGCATCGCCGACGAGGTGTGCCTGCAGATGCACCTGCTCAACCTCTCCTTCGTCCTCGCCGTCCGGGCCCGCAGCGAGTCGGCGGAGCAGGCGCGCGAGATCTGCCGCAAGCAGCTGGTCGGGATCGCGGGGATCGCCGCCGAGCGGCTGCACCGGCTGCTGGACCTGCCCCGCGACGCCGCCGGCGCCCTGCGGGTGCTCGCGCTGCACCCGCTGCTCAACCCCGCGGCGTACGTCGCCGCCTCGGTCGACCCCGACGACGGCCGACTCGACGTGCAACCGAGCGACGCGCACGCCGACGGTGCGTGGATCTCGCTGTGCGGACCGCACGACACCAGCGCCCTGCAGGCGGCGGTGCGCGCGGTCGACGCCCGCCTCGACGTCGAGGTCGAGGGCACCGAGGACGTGTGGTCCGCGAGGGTCGTGGTCGGCGCTGCGGCCGCGGAGGCCGACGAGGTCGCGGTCACGCGCTTCAGCAGCGGCTCGTCCTTCGAGTTCGAGGCGCGTCGGTCGCTGCCGATCTTCCCGGTCTGATGCGGGCACCGACCCGCTCGACCGGGCCGTCTCCTAGCCTGAGCACCGTGACCCTGCTCTCCGAAGCCCCCGTCCTCGTCACCGGCGCCTGCGGCCTGGTCGGCCGCGCCACGGTCACCGCGCTACGCGCCCGCGGGCTCCCCGTCGTGGCCACCGACCTCGGGAGCAGGGCCAACCGTGAGCACGCCGCGTCGCTCCCGGCCGACCGCGACCTGGCCTGGCGCTGGGCCGACCTCACCGCCCCCGAGCAGGCCCGCGGGCTGGTCAAGGCCAGCGCCCCCCGCGCGGTGGTGCACCTGGCGGCCGTGATCCCGCCCGCCTGCTACGACGACCCCGGGCTCGCCGAGGCCGTGAACGTCGGCGGCACCCGCCACCTGACCGAGGCCGTCGTCGACCACGCCCCCCAGGCCCGCTTCGTGCACGCCTCGAGCGTCGCGGTGCACGGCTCGCGCAACCCCCACCGCGACCTCGGGCTGCTCGGACCCGACACCCCGCTGGCTCCCAGCGACCTCTACGGCCGGCACAAGGCGGCCGCCGAGGAGGTCGTGCGCGCGATCGCGACGCCGTGGGTCGTGCTGCGCCTGGGCGGCGTGATGACGACCGAGGTGAGCGGCGGCAACGACGCCGACACGTCCTACTTCTCCGCCTCGCTGCCCGACGACGGCCGCATCCAGACCGTCGACGTCCGTGACGTGGCGCGCGCCTTCGCCGCGGCGGTCGACGCCGACGTGGTCGGAGAGATCCTCATGATCGGTGGCGACGAGAGCCACCGGCTGGTGCAGCGCGACATCGCCACGGGCTACACCGCTGCCCTGGGGATGGACGGCGCGGTGCCCGCGGGGCTGCCCGGCGACCCCGACGACGACAGCACCTGGTTCGCCACGGACTGGATGGACACCGCCCGCGCACAGGAGGCCCTGGGGTTCCAGCAGGTCAGCTGGCCGCGGCTGCTCGAGGAGGTCCGCGAGCAGGTGGGCTGGAAGCGCTACCTGCTGCGCCTGGTGGGCCCGCCGATGCATGCGCTGGCCGTGCGTCGCTCGCCGTACGCCGGCACGGGCCTGACCCACGCCGACCCGTGGGGCGCCGTGGAACGGCGCTGGCCCGCCGCCACCTCCTGAGAGGCGACGACGGGCCAGGGCGTGGCTGGTGCCGTCCGGGACGGACGGGTCAGCGGTCGAAGCGGTCCGCCTCCATGACCTTGTCCCACGCGGCGACGAAGTCGTGGACGAACTTCTCCGCGGCGTCGTCGCTGGCGTAGACCTCCGCCAGCGCCCGCAGTTCGGAGTTGGAGCCGAAGATCAGCTCCGCCGGGGTCGCCGTCCACGCGGTGGCACCGCTGGGGTCGACGATCTCGTAGACGTTCTCCTCCTCCTTCGACGCCTTCACCGTGTTGCCGGGGGTGAGCAGGTTGACGAAGAAGTCGGTCGACAGCACGCCCGGCCGCTCGGTCAGCACACCGTGCGTCGAGCCCCCGACGGTGGCGCCGAGGCTGCGCATGCCGCCCAGCAGGACCGTCATCTCCGGGGCGGTCAGGTCGAGCATGTAGGCCCGGTCGACCAGGAGCTCCTCGGGACGGTTCTTCTCACCCGAGCGCAGGTAGCCGCGGAAGGCGTCGGCGCGGGGCTCGAGGAACCGGAAGGAGTCGACGTCGGTCTGCTCGATCGTCGCGTCGGTGCGGCCCGGGCGGAACGGCACGGTGACGTCGACGCCGCCGTCCTTGGCGGCCTTCTCGATCGCCGCGACGCCGCCGAGCACGATCAGGTCGGCGAGGCTGATCTTCTTCTCACCCTGCCCGTCGAAGTCGGCCTTGATGCTCTCGAGCTTCTCCAGGACGGTCGCCAGCTCGGCGGGCTCGTTGACCTCCCAGTCCTTCATCGGCTCCAGGCGGATGCGGGCACCGTTCGCGCCGCCGCGCAGGTCGGTCTTGCGGAAGGACGCAGCGGAGGCCCAGGCGGTCTTGACCAGCTGGGTCCCGGTGAGGCCGGAGTCGAGCAGGGTCGCCTTCAGCGAGGCGACGTCGGCGTCGTCGACCAGGGGGTGGTCGACGGCCGGCACCGGGTCCTGCCACAGCTGCGCCTCGGGGACCCAGGGGCCCAGGAAGCGGTCGACCGGACCCATGTCACGGTGCAGCAGCTTGTACCAGGCGCGGGCGAAGGCGTCGGCGAACTGGTCGGGGTTCTCCAGGAACCGGCGCGAGACCTTGTCGTAGTCCGGGTCCATGCGCAGCGCGAGGTCGGTGGTGAGCATGGTCGGCTTGCGCTTCGGGGAGTCCTCGCTCGGGCCGGGGATGATCGCCTCGGCGTCCTTGGCCTCCCACTGCCACGCGCCGCCGGGGCTCTTCACGAGCTCCCACTCGTAGCCGTAGAGCAACTCGAAGAAGTCGTTGCTCCACCGGGTGGGGGTGCGGGTCCAGGTGACCTCGAGACCGGAGGTGATGGCGTCCTTGCCCTTGCCGGAGCCGTAGGAGCTGGTCCAGCCGAAGCCCTGCTCGGCCAGGTCGGCGGCCTCGGGCTCGGGGCCCACGTGGTCATCGGCGTTGGCCGCACCGTGAGTCTTGCCGAAGGTGTGCCCACCGGCGATGAGGGCGACGGTCTCCTCGTCGTTCATGGCCATCCGGCCGAACGTCTCGCGGATGAAGTGCGCGGCCTTCTCCGGGTCGGGCTGGCCCTGCGGGCCCTCGGGGTTGACGTAGATCAGGCCCATCTCGGTGGCGCCCAGGTCGTCGACCATCGTGCCGTCGGCGGTGTAGCGACCGTCGCCGAGCCACTCCTGCTCGAAGCCCCACACGACCTCCTCGGGCTCCCAGACGTCGGCGCGGCCGAAGCCGAAGCCGAAGGTCTCGAAGCCCATGTCCTCGAGCGCGACGTTGCCGGCGAGGACCAGCAGGTCGGCCCAGGAGATCTGCTGGCCGTACTTCTTCTTCACCGGCCACAGCAGGCGGCGGGCCTTGTCGAGGTTGGCGTTGTCGGGCCAGGAGTTCAGCGGCGCGTAGCGCTGCATGCCCTGGCCGGCGCCACCGCGGCCGTCGAAGAGCCGGTAGGTGCCGGCGGCGTGCCAGCTCAGGCGGATCATCAGGCCGCCGTAGTGCCCGAAGTCGGCCGGCCACCAGTCCTGGGAGGTGCGCAGGACCTCGACCACGTCGGCCTTGAGCGACTCCACGTCGAGACCGGCGAAGGCCTCGGCGTAGTCGAACTCCCCACCCAGCGGGTCACCCTTCGAGGAGTGCAGACGCAGCGGGGAGAGGTCGAGCCGGTTGGGCCACCAGTCGTTGTTGGTGCGGGGGTTCTCCACCGCGGGCTCCGGGGTGGGGATCCCCGGGTTCTCGCTCTCACTGCCCTCGCCGGTCACGCCGTTGCCGGCGTGGTCGACGGGGCACCGCAGCTCGTTGTCGCTCAATTCTCTGCCTTTCGAGAGGTGTCGGAGTTCAGGACGCTGCACAGCCGGGGCAGGTGCCCCAGTAGACGACCTCGGCCTCGTCGATGGTGAAGCCGTGGTCCTCGGACGCGGTGAGGCACGGAGCCTCTCCGGTGGCACAGTCGACGTCGGCGATCACGCCGCAGCCGCGGCACACCACGTGGTGGTGGTTGTCGCCGACCCGGGCCTCGTAGCGGGCCACCGACCCCGACGGCTGGATGCGTCGGAGCAGGCCGGCCTCGGTCAAGGCCCGCAGGACGTCGTACACCGCTTGGTGCGAGACCATCCCGAGGTCGTCACGGACCGCCCTGATCACCGCGTCGGTGTCGAGGTGGGGCCGCTGGGCCACCGCCGCCATGACCGCGAGGCGAGGCCTCGTGACGCGCAGCTGCGCGTCCCGGAGCCTCGCCTCGTGGTCGTGGTGGGTCATGCAGGGGACCCTGCCACCTTTTCTGGAACAGATCAAGAATCCGTTCGCGTGTCCGCGGTCAGGCCTGGGTCGCGCTCCCCACCGGGTCGACGCGGCTGCCGCGCTCCCCCGTGTCCTGCGCGTCCTCGTCCTCCAGGGGTCCGCCGTGGCCGGCGACCAGGGTGACGAACGTGGCGGCAGCGAAGCACAGCAGCACGAACGGGAGGTTGCCCAGCTCGGTGCCCTGCGGCGTCACGCCGTCCACGGCGTCGAGCCGCGAGGGGATGGAGACCGCCCAGAAGAAGGCGAAGGCGGCCAGGAACGACCACCCGTAGACCCGGGAGTAGACGCTCGACACCGCGGTGCCCTCACGTCGGCCGGCCAGCCAGCTGGCACCCAGGGCGAGCGCGCCGCCGACCCAGACGATCGCCAGCTCGAGGTAGAGGACCACGGCGTAGGCGCCGTCGCCACCGCCGAGCCCGCGCACCACGCTCTCCAGCGCGCCGACGGCCAGCATCACGACCAGCGCCGTGGCGCCGACCGCCGCCGTCCGCCAGACCAGGGAGCGTCCGCGCGGCGCATTGCCCGCCCAGGTCTGGCGCCCGACGAAGAGCCCCAGGCCCAGCGCCAGGCCCGCGATGCTCACGGCGGAGTACAACGTGATGCTGCCCACCGGCACGGCATCGAGGAAGACGGAGTTGGAGGGAGCGTCGTGGTTCCACTTCCACCAGCTCAGCTGCGGGCCGATGGTGTCGAAGATCTCGTAGAACGCGCTGTGCACGAACCCGACGGCCAACGCGCCCGGCAGCAGCCCGTAGCGGCGGAACACCCCCGTGACGCGCACGGCCTCGTAGGCCAGCATCGGCAGGGCGATGTAGAGCGCGCTGATGTAGAGCGGCAGCCGGTCCCACATGAACTGCACGGTGAACACGTTGTGCACGAAGTTGAGGCCGACCTGCTCCATGAGGCCGAACTTGTTCGGGAAGTAGAGCGGCGGCTCGTTGATGGTGAGGTAGGCCAGGCCACCGATCATCAGGGCCAGGTTGGTCGGGTCGCCGTGCCGACGCAGTCGCCGCACGGCGTACCAGAGCGCGAGGACGGCGCCGGCGAGGATGAGCACCTCGAGCAGCGGCATCGTCCAGTGCGTGAGGTCGGCGGGGTTGCGGAACTCGACGACCGGCGAGCCCGAGCAGTCGAAGCCACCGAGCTCACGGGTCAGCTCGTTGGCGACCTCGGGGCAGGGCCCCTGGGACGCAGCCTGGATCTGGGACACGGTCTCTCCTAGCGGTCGTAGTCGACGCGGACGGCGTCACTGGTGGGGCGGGACTGGCAGGTCAGGATCAGGCCGGCATCGATCTCGGCGTCGCTGAGCACGTCGTTGTGGGCCATCTCGACGCTGCCCGAGCACAGCCGCGCCTGGCAGGTGCCGCACAGGCCCGACCGGCACGACCACGGCACGTCGCGGCCGGTGGCCAGCGCTGCGTCGAGCACCGTCCGTCCCGCGACCGGCACGGAGAGCTCCTCGCCACCGAGCACGAAGGAGAGGGTGGCGTCCGCGTGCGCCGCGGCCTCCGCGGACATCTCCCCCGCCCGGGCCGCACCCGGGGTGTAGGACTCCGCGTGGACGCTCCCGGGGTCGACCCCGAGGTCGCCGAGCGCGGCGGTGACGGCGTCGGCCATCGCGTCCGGTCCGCAGACGAACCACGCGTCCACCTCGGCCAACGTGCCGTCCTCGACCCAGCCGCGCAGCATGGGCAGGTCCAGGCGACCGTGGGTGTCCTCCAGGACGTCGAGGACCTGCAGCCGTCCGGGATGGGCGGCCGCGAGCCGCTCCAGGTCGGCGGTGAACATCCGCGAGGCGGCATCGCGGTTGGCGTGCAGCAGGGTGAACCTGCTCAGCGGCTCCTCCTCCAGGGTCGTCGCCAGCACCGAGAGCACCGGGCCCACGCCGCTCCCGCCGGCGATGCCGACGTGGTGGCGGGCCAGCGACTCCTCGAGAGGCACGCTGAAGCGACCGGTGGGCGGGGCCACCCCCAGGACGTCGCCCACGCGCAGGCGGTCCACGGCGTAGCTGGAGAACTGTCCTCCGGGGCTGCGCTTGATCCCGACGGCGAGCCGCTTCTCCGAGCGTGCGGGGTAGATCGAGTAGGTCCGGCGTACGTCCTCACCCTCGACCACGGCGCGGATCGACACGTGCTGGCCCGGCTCGTAGGTGAAGAGGTCGGCGAGCTCGACGGGGACGTCGAAGGTGATCGCGACACTGTCGGCGCTCATCGGCTCGATGCTGGCCACCGGCAGCGGGTGGAAGGCGTGCGCACCCGATCCCTGGCTCTGGCGCCCCTCCAGGGAGGAGTAGAAGTGGGCCACGTCGCCCCCGGACTCGAAGTGCTCGAACCACACGTCGGCGAAGGACGGCAACGGCTGGTCGCCCGGGTCGTGGAAGGGGGACTGGCTGTCCAGGAGACCGCGGACCATCTCCCGGGCCTCGTCCTTGGGCAGGTCCGGGAAGGGCGAGGGGATCTCGACCTTCGCCCGCCACGGCAGCAGGTTGCTCACCGCGGTGCGCAGGGAGTACTTCGTGGACAGCACGCGGGCGTCGAGCACCCGGTCCTCGAGGGGGACGAACCGGTTGAAGCCCTCGAGGATCAGCTCCATCACCGCCAGGCTGTGCCAGGCGGCCGAGGGCACCACGGCGGTGCGGTACCACCGGCTGCGCACGACCTCCTGGTAGATGATCAGACCGGACGAGCGGTGCTCCACCTCCTCGCAGAAGTGCCACAGGAACAGCGAGGCCACCCGCTCGTCGCCGGCACGGAACAGCGTCCGCTCGTGGTCGAGGAGCATCTTGAAGAACGGGGTGAAGGTCGCCTCCATGTCGGCGAGGAACGCCAGCCTCCAGGCCAGCGACTTCCGCTCCGCCAGACGCTGGTAGTACTCGATGGCCTCGTCCAGGGTGCCGGCCAGGCCCGGGTAGGCGCGGGCCAACGCGTCGGCGTGCGCACGGTGGGCCTTGGAGTGCTGTGCCTCCTGGTGGACGAACGCGCGGGCCTCCTCGAGGACCTCGGGGTCCTCGATCTGCGGCATCGCCTCCCGCACGGCCGCGACGACGAACTTCTCGAAGGCGATGGCCAGGAACGAGATCGCGTTGGCCTGCAGCGAGAACGCCGGGTTGGAGGGGTTCCACAGGAACGGGACGTCCCCGTCCAGGTCGAAGTCGATCTTGCGGACCACCAGGTCTGTCATGACATCTCCTTGCGCAGACGAATCCGGCTGAGTGTCACACTTCACTGGTCCATGTGCAACCGTCTCGTGAGGTCGGTCTCACCGTGCGAGCGCATCACTGGATGGCTGACTACTCACCTCGCGGCCCTCCGTGACGCCGGGCGGTCGGGCATGATGTGCGCACGAGTCCCTACGAACCGAGGAGCAGGGCATGGCTGGACGGGGCTGGGGCGGTTCGCCGCCCGTCGACGAGGCCGACGCCCGACGCCGCATCGTGCTGGCCACGGCGGAGTGCGTACGCCGCCTGGGCGCTCCCGCCACGACCATGCAGGTGGTGGCCGACGAGCTCGGCATCACCCGGCGCACGATGTATCGCTACCACCCCACGGTCGAGGACCTCTTCGCCGCGGTCGGCAGGGCCGCCCTGCTCGACTTCCGCACCCGGGTGGACGAGGCGACGGCCGGGATCCGCGACGCGGTGACCCTGGTCGTGGAGTCACTCGCCTTCGCGATCGAGGTCGTCCCGGAGGAGCCGCTGCTGCACCTCCTGGTCGACGTCGGACGCCCCGACCTGTACGGCGCACAGATGGTCAGCCCCGACATCGTGGCCCTGTGCCGGGAGGCCGTGCTGGAGGGCCGGCTGGACTGGGCCGTGCTGGGCTACGACCGCGCCGCACTCGACGAGCTGGTGACCGTGATGCTGCGGATGTTCCACTCCTTCGTCTTCGTCCCCCCCGACCCACCGCTGCGCGGCGATGCGCTGCGCGAGTGGCTGCGCCGCTGGCTGGCGCCAGCCATCCTCGCCCGCGGACAGGCTCCGGCAGCCGGGGTCCCCCGCAGTCCCTGAGACCATGGGGCGATGACCCCGCCGGACCCTCGCGTGCTGGCCCTCGAGGACGAACGGCGGGTCCTACACCGCCGGCTCGAGGGTCTCGCCTCGGACTTCGCCGAGACCGTCGCCGCCTCGCTCGACACCAACGCCGACGACGAGCACGACCCCGAGGGCGCCACCATCGCCTTCGAGCGCTCGCAGGTCACCTCCATGTCGCGCCAGCTCGAGCAGCGCCTCGCCGAGGTCGACGCCGCCCTCGCGGGGGTCGCCGCCGGCACCTACGGCACCTGCACCGCCTGCGGACGACCGATCTCCCCCGCCCGCCTCGAGGCCCGCCCCGCCGCCGCCCTCTGCATCACCTGCGCCTCCCGTCCTTGATGCCGAACCGGCGTATTGATGCGCCGGCTCGGCCGGCGCGTACTGGCCTGGGTCACGATCGGGTCACGACTCCCGGTGGGGGTGTGGATCGGCCTGTTCTGGGGGTCGGAATGTCGGTGGTCTGGTGTGTGCTGAGGTATGGCGGTTCTCGGGCAGCAGCACCCTCTCGACGAGGTGGTCGAGAAGGTGTCGGCTGCGCTCGATGAGGGTCATGCCGCCTCGTTGATCGGGCTCGACCAGGCCGCGACGGCGAACCTGCTGCGCGGGCTGGCGCAGGTCGCATCGCGGCTCGATGCGGTGACCGCGACGGTGCTGGCGCATGCGACGCAGGTGCGGGTGGAGGAGACCAACGGCGCGACCACGACCGCGACCTGGTGGGCCGATGCGACGAACCGGACCCGGGCGACCGCGCACCGCGACGTGAAGCTCGCCGTCGCGCTGAGCAGGTTCACCGCGCTGGCCGAGGCGCTCGCTGAGGGTCGGGTGAACACCGAGCAGGCCCATGCCATCGCCCGTGCCCTGGGTGACTTGGAGACCGACGGCCCAGAGGATTTGGACCCGGTCGTGGTGGAGCAGGCGGAGAAGCATCTGGTGGACTGCGCCGACGGGTTCGACGCCAAGCACCTGCGCGTCCTGGGCCGTCACGTGCTGACCGTGGTGGCACCGGAGGTCGGGGAGGCCCACGAGGCGAAGCTGCTGGAGGACGAGGAGCGCCGCGCCGCCGAACGCACCCGGTTGACGTTCGCCTCCGACGGTCACGGGATGGTCCACGGACGGTTCTCCATCCCCACGTTGCACGGCGCGATGCTCGCGAAGGCGATCCAGGCGCTGACCTGGGCCAAGCAGGACCCGACCGAGGTCCGCCAGACCCGACCGACGCCGGTGGCGGCCGGCCAGGCGTTCACCGAGCTGCTGGAGCGGATGGACGCCAAGGACCTGCCCTCCGTGGGTGGGGTCGGGGCGACGGTGGTGGTGACGATGACCATCGGCTCGTTGATGGGCGGCCTGGCTGCCGCGGCGTTGGACACCGGCGAGGTGATCTCCGCGAGCGCGGCACGCCGGCTGGCCTGTGAGGCCGGGGTCATCCCGATGGTGCTGGGCGGGACGTCGGAGGTCCTCGACATCGGCCGCCGGCGCAGGTTCCACACCAAGGCGCAGCGGCTCGCGATCGCCCAGCGCGACAAGACCTGCGTCGTCGGTGGCTGCGACGCCCCGCCGAGCAGGTGCCACGTCCACCACGTCATCGCGTGGTCAGAAGGCGGCGGCACCAGCGTGAAGGACGGGCGGCTGTACTGCTCGGCGCACCACGCGATGGTCCACGACCCGAAACGGTCGGGACGCCTGCGGACGTAGAACGCAGTGGGCAGGTTGCTTCTTGTCTCACCGGGTCTCGACGCCCGCTCGTCGCTGGCGCTCCTCGCTGCTCGACCAGCCGTGCTCATCGGGTCTCGACGAAGGCTCGACCACGGGTGGGTGCGGGACTCGCGCCTCCGCACCGGTTCCCACGGACTCAGCGCCCCAGGGACCGGCGCAGGTGGTCGACCAGCTCGGTGACGACGTCGGCGACGGGACGGTCCCGCCCGGAGCGCAGCCAGTCCGACAGCCAGACCTGGAGGGCCGAGACGACCAGGCCCGCGGCGACGGCGGGACGCAGAGGGGCCACGTCACCGGTGCGGGCCGCGGCGGCGTACCCCTCCTCGATGGTGCGCAGGCCGTCGGACCACACCGTGCGCTGCACCCCCACCCCCTCGGCGCTGGCCCAGGCGGTGCCGACCCGCAGGCTCATCGCGAGGTACCCCTCCCGCTCCATGAGGTACGACGCTGTCGACCCGACCCCGGCGAGCAGCCGGTCCAGGCCGACCCGGCCGGCGGTGGCCGCGGCGACCGCCTCGAGCAGCCCGGCCATCCGCGAGCCCTGCAGCTCGTCCCAGATCTCGGCCTTGCCGGAGAAGGTCTTGTAGACCGTGGCCAGTGACAGCCCCGCCTCCCGCGCCACGTCGGGCATCCGCGCGTCGGCGTACCCCACGCGCGCGAACTCGCGCTCGGCGGCGTCCAGCACCCGCTCGCGGTACAGCGCAGCGCGCTCCTCGGCGACCGTCGTTCCCGTCGCCCCTGACGTCCCTGACGGCATTGACGCCCTCCGCACCCTTGACGACCCGATCAGAATAGTGGTTCTGTTCAGCAGAACGCCTATTCTACACGCGAGGACGACGCCGTGAAGCCCACGCTCCCCATGAACCCCACCGGCTGGTTCCAGGTCGCCTGGTCCGACGAGGTGCGGGTCGGCGATGTGCACCGGATGCGCTACTTCGGCCGTGACCTCGTCGCCTGGCGCGGCAGCTCGGGCCGGGTCACCGTCATGGACGCCTACTGCGAGCACCTCGGCGCCCACCTCGGCTACGGCGGCACCGTCGTCGAGGACCGCATCCGCTGCCCCTTCCACGGCTGGGAGTGGAACGAGCAGGGACGCAACCACTGCATCCCCTACGAGGACCGACCCAACCTCGGCCGACGCATCAACACGATGCCGGTGGTCGAGCGCAACGAGTCGATCTACGTCTGGCACGACGTGGAGCGACGCGCACCGCACTTCGACGTCCCCGACGTCTTCACCGGCTTCGCCAGCGACGGGGCCAGCGACGGGGCCAGCGCGGGCGCCGGCGCCTACTACCCGCTGTGTGAGCACGCCCGGCTCCTCGACACCGGTCTCGAGCTGCACCCGCAGTACGTCCTGGAGAACGGCGTGGACTTCGCGCACTTCAAGTACGTCCACCAGGTCCCGATCGTCCCGAAGTTCACCCGCCAGGAGTTCGAGGACCCGATCGCCTACGTCGACTTCACCATCACCTTCGACGAGCGCGACGCCGGCGGGTCCATCGAGGACATCGACTCCGGCGTCGAGGCGCTCAACTGCGGCGTCGGCCTGGCCGTCACCAAGTCCTGGGGGATGATCGACAACCGCACCGTCCTGGCCACCACCCCCGTCGACGACTCCACCTGCGACGTCCGCTTCAGCGTCTGGATCGGCCGTCGTGAGGGCGACGACCGCGACCACTCGGAGTCGGCCGACAAGCACGCCCGCGGCGTGATCGAGCAGGTCGAGGCCGACCTGGTCATCTGGTCGCACCAGAAGTACGCCTCCCCCGCCGCGCTCTCGCGCGGCGAGTACCCCGGCTTCACGGCGCTGCGCACGTGGGCCCAGCAGTTCTACCCCGACGGCCGACCCACGAAGGAGCACACCTCATGAGCCAGCGCATCCGCCTCTTCCAGGTCGCCACCGGCAACCTCGGCAGCGAGATGATCGGCCGTATCCAGCGCCACCCGGACCTCGAGCTGGTCGGGCTGCACTGCTACACCCCCGACAAGATCGGCCGCGACGCCGGCGAGATCGTCGGCGGCGACCCGATCGGGGTGATCGCCACCGGGACCGTCGAGGAGATCATCGCCGCGCGGCCCGACGTCCTGACCTTCCACGGCGTCTTCCCCGACGAGGACCTCTACGTGAAGGTGCTCGAGGCCGGCATCGACGTGGTGACGACCGCGGACTGGATCACCGGCTACCACCGCGACACCAACCACCCGCACCCGTCGGGCCGCAAGGTCAGCGAGCTCATCGCGGCCGCCTGCGAAGCGGGCGGCTCGACGTTCTACGGCACCGGCATGAACCCCGGGCTCAACCAGGTCCTCGGCGTCGTCTGCACCGCGGACGTCGCCGACATCACCAACGTCACCACCATCGAGTCCGTCGACGTCTCCTGCCACCACTCCGCCGACACCTGGCGCGAGGTCGGCTACGGCCGACCGGTCGACGACCCCGCCCTGCCGGGGATGCTGCAGAAGTTCACCGAGGTCTTCGCCGACTCCGTGCACCTCAAGGCCGACTGCTTCGGCCTCGAGCTCGACGAGGTGCGCTTCGAGTACGAGCTGGGCGCGTGCACCGAGGACGTCGACCTCGGGTGGTACCGGCTGCCCAAGGGGTCCCTCGGCGGCAGCTACATCAAGTTCGTCGGGGTGGTCGACGACGTGCCGCGCGTGGAGACCCACCTGGAGTGGCAGATGACGCCGCACACCGACCCCAGCTGGGACATCAAGGGCTGCTACCTCACGCAGGTCACCGGCGACCCGCAGATCTACAACAAGCACATGGTCTTCCCGGGCCCCGGCAACGACCTGTCCAAGCCCGAGGACTTCGCCTCGCTCGGCATGACGGTCACCGGCATGCCCGCGCTGCACTCGATCCGTGCGGTGCACGAGGCACGGCCCGGCATCATCACCAGCGCCGACCTGCCGCTGCGGGCCTTCGGCGGCCGGTTCAGCCCGGAGGTGCGCCAGCGGGGGTGAGCCGGGCCAGGAAGAAGGCCTCGCTGTCGCGCCGGTGCGCGGTGACCCGGATGCCCAGCACCCGCTCCTCGCCGTCGGCGTGCACCACCGGCACCTGCAGCGGCACGTCGAGCAGCACGTCGCGTCCGTTGGTCGCGTGCAGGGTCGTCCCCGCGACGTGCGCCTGGTGGAAGCGGGGCGGCACCACGGCCAGCACCGGGCGCCCGAGCAGGTCGCTCACGTCCTCGTAGCCCAGCAGCGCCACGGCCTCCGGCGTCACGCCGACCAGCACCGACTCCTCGTCGGCCAGCAGCGCGGCACCGGCACCCTCCAGCAGCCCGGCGCACACGACCTCGTCCACCACCCGGCGTACGCCGCTGGGCGCGACGGTCCCGGGCCAGGGCCGCGGCCCGTCGCCGTCCACCGCCTGCCGCGCCACCTCGCCGCACAGCCAGCTGCGCAGCTGCTCGATCTCGGGCTGCGTGGGTGGCCCCAGCAACCGACCGGCGCGGGCGGCCGCCGTGGCCGCGGCCAGGGAGCGGTCCAGCGCCGCGAAGCTGGCCACCGAGCGTTCCGGCACCTCCAGCACGACCTCGGCGGCCACCTCGGGCCCCTCCTCGGCGATCGAGAGCACCGCGTCGGGGCCGCCCTCGATCGACGGCGGGGCGGGGACGCCCTCGCGCAGCAGGTCCAGGGCGTCACTGGCGGCGGCGTGCGTCTCCAGGGCGGCGGGGTCCTCGGCGAGCACGAGCAGGAGGTACTCCCTCAGCAGCGCCGCCGCGTGCTCCTGCCAGGCCCAGTGCATGAGCAGCGGCACCTCGCACAGCACCACCCGGCGCGTCGGCACCGGGGCGGTCGACGGCTGGTCGGGGGCGACGTCGAGCCCGGGCGGGACACCGATCTGGAACCACACGGTCTTGCCGTCGGGCTGACGCCACACGTCCCACCGGTCCACGACCGAGTCGACCATCCGCAGCCCCCGCCCGGTGGCGGAGGTCACCGAGTGGGCACGCGGCACGGGGCTGTGCGCACTGCCGTCCTGCACCTCGACCCGCACCCCGCGGGGCCCGGCGGTGACCCGCAGCAGCACCGAGGTGCCGGCATGGACCAGTGCGTTGGTGACCAGCTCGGAGGTCGCGAGCATCGTCTCGTCCTCGACCGGCTGGACCTCGCCGTTGCGGTCGACCACGACGGTGCCCTGCTCCCGCAGCGCCTCGCGCACCACCTGGCGCGCCCGGCCCACGCTGGTCGGCTCGGCGGGGAGCATCATGACGGTGACGTGCTCGCGGACGGGGGCCCGACCGGGCTCGGCGCCCGGCACTCCCCCCTCCTCGCCGACCCGCACGGCGACCAGGGCGACGTCGTCGTCGCGCTTGTCGGCCGGGACCATCCGCGCGACCAGCCCGTCGCACCAGGTCGCGAGCGACTCCTGCTGGTCCAGGGCCAGGTGCCCCGCGGTGTCGCAGAGCCGGTCCAGCCCCACGTCGAGGTCCTCGCCGCGCCGCTCGACCAGCCCGTCGGTGTAGAGCACCAGCATCCCGCCGTGCTCGAGGACCGCGGTGGACTCGGTGCGCTCGGCGGAGGGGTCCAACCCCAGGAGCAGGTCGTCGGCACCGCTCTCGAGCAGTCGGCAGCCGCCGTCCGGGCCGCGCACGGCCGGCGGCGGGTGCCCCGCGCTGGACCAGCGGACCCGGCGCCTGCCCTGCACGTCGGTGTCCGCGGAGATCCGGGCGACCAGTGCGGTGGCGGTGGTCTGCGACCCGAGCCGGTGGAGCACCCTGTCGACACCTCGCAGCAGGTCCGCCGGGCCCTCCTCGGCGTGCACCGCGATACCGCGCAGCAGGCTGCGCATCTGTCCCATCGCGGCGGCGGCCTCGGTGTCGTGGCCGACGACGTCGCCGACGACCACGACGGTGTCGCCGGACTCCAGCACGAACGCGTCGTACCAGTCCCCGCCGACCTGCGCGGTGTGCGCAGCAGCCTCGTAGCAGACCGCGACCTCGAGACCCTCGGGGTGCGGGGCCCGGCTGAGCAGGCTGCGCTGGAGGCCCTCGGCGAGGTCACGCTGCTCGGCGAAGAGGCGCGCGTTGTCGATGGCCAGGCCGGCGCGCGAGGCGATCGCCGTCAGCGTGTCGAGCTCCTCCTCGCTGAAGTCGGCGTCGACCGGTGCGGCGACGACCACGACGCCGACCAGGCGCTCCCGGCCGCGCAGCGGCAGCGCCACCACCGGGCCGGTCACGTCGGGCAGCGCGTCGGCGACCAGCGCCGCCCTCAGGGTCGGGTCGGAGACGTCGGTCACCACCCGGTCGCGGTCCAATGCGGCCATCAGCTCCCGCGGCAGGAACTGCACCGATCCCGCGCCGCTGCGTCCGCGGACGTCGGTCTCGTCCTGCACGTGCCAGCCGCCGACCTGCCGCAGCACGGCGAAGCGCCCGTCGAGGGCGGCGGTGTCGACCAGTGCCGCGGCGGCGGCGCTGCCCAGCCGGGGCACCAGCAACCGCGCGAGGCGGTGTAGTGCCTCGCTGGGGTCGAGGGTGCCGGTGAGCTCGGTGGTCACGCGCGCCAGCAGCTCGTCACGTTCGGCGATCAGCTGCATCTGCTGCTGCGCGCGGTGCCGTTCGCTGACGTCGTTGAAGTACACCCCGAGGCCGTCCGGGTTCGGCCAGGCCCGCACCTCGTACCACGCCTCCAGCGGCTCGGGGTAGTAGGCGTCGAAGCCGACGGGCTCACCGGTCTCCATCGCCTTGCGGTAGTGCCGCTCGAAGTCGCTGTCCACGGCCGCGGGGAAGGCCTCCCACACGATCTCGCCGACCAGCTCGTGCCGCGGCCGCTGCAGCAGCCGCAGGGCCTCGGAGTTGGCCATCGTGAAGCGCCACTCGCGGTCCAGGTGGAAGAACGCGGTCGGCATCGACTCCAGGACCCGCGCGATCCGCGCCTCGGCGTCGACGGTGGCGGTCGTGTCGTAGGCGGCGCCGATGAGACGGACCGCCGTGCCGTCCTCGCCGGGGATGGCCCGTCCGCGGGCGGCGACCCAGCGCTGCTCGCCACCGGGCGGGACGATGCGGTACTCCGCGACGTACTCCCCGCAGGTCGCGACGGCCCGCTCCAGCGCGGCACTGACGCGGGGAACGTCGTCGGGGTGCAGGGCGTCGTTGAACGCCTCGATGGTGCCGCCGAACTGCTCGCGGGTCAGCCCGAAGACCGTCAGCAGCCGGTCGTCCCAGCGCAGCGCACCGGTGCGCAGGTCCCAGTCGAAGGCCCCGATGCCGGCGGCGTCGACCGCGAGCTGCCACATGACCTGCTCGACATCGGGGCCAGCCGGGCCACCGGCGTCGTGCTCGTCCACGGGGACATCTCACCACCTCCGAGGCCTCCGGCGCCCGCTGCCGCCCCCGTTCATCCCTCCGGGTGAGCGGTCCTCACACGAGCTCCAGCGTGCCCAGGTCACGGATCGCCGCCGCCGAGCGGCGCACCATCGCCGCGAACATCCTCATCCCGCGCTCGGTGGGCGAGCCGTACGCGCAGCCGAAGGCCGCCACCAGGGGCACCTGCAGCTGGGCGAAGCGGTAGTCCTCCCAGCACGTCGCCAGGTCGTAGCCCTCGACCCCGAGGTCGACCAGACGCGCGTGGTAGGCCGCCACCACCTGCTCCTCGCACCCTCGACGCGTCTCGGGCTCCAGGGAGGTCGCGACGAGGTAGGACAGGTCGCGCGCCGGCAGCGCCAGCGACAGGGTCTGCCAGTCCAGCGCCGCCACCTCGCCCCGACCACCGCCGGGGGTGAACATCAGGTTGTCGAGCCGGTAGTCGCCGTGCACGAGCCCGAACCGCTCGGGCCGCCCCAGCAGCCAGGCCCGGGTCAGCGGGAGGCAGTCGCGCAGGGTCCGTGCGGTCTCGTCGTCGACCAGGTCGCCGAGCCCGTCGAGGAACAGGTCCATGGTCGAGGGGAACATCTCCTCGAGCAGCGTCACGCTGTCCTCGTCGTTGAGCGTGAGCCCCGGGAGCGCGGTCAGTGACTCGTCACACCAGCGGGGACCGTGCAGACCGGCCAGGTTCACCGCGGCGTCGAGCACCCGCTCCGGGCTGGCCCCGGCCACCTGGTCCCCCTGTTCCAGGGGCGCGAGGTCCTCCAGCAGCAGCGCGAAGTGACCGGTCTCCTCCTCGATGCGGGCACCGTGGACCTCCGGCACCCGGCAGGCCAGCGTGGGTGCGATCTGCTCGTAGAACATCAGCTCCATCCGGTAGGCGCCGGCCAGCAGCTCGCGGGAGCCGGGGTCGGGGAGCTTCAGCAGCAGGCTGGCCGGCAGCGACGGGTCACCGCTGGGGCGCAGCCGGTAACAGGTGCCGATCTGGCCCGTGCCGACCTGGGTGACCTCGAGGGAGTCCACGTCGACGCCGAGCAGGTCACCCAGCCACGCGGGGGTCACGTCCTCGCGGGAAGCGACCGCCCACGACGGCGCGCTCATGCCATCCACCCGGGGTTGGCGGGGAGCGCGTCGAGGTCGGCGGAGCGCTGCTGCGCCCAGGCCTCGACGACCGGTCGCAGCTCGGTCGGCGTCGCCCCGTGAAGCACCACGGAGTCGGCGCCGGCGTCGAGCTGGTCCTGGATTCGGGAGGCGCACTGCTGGGCCGAGCCCGTCGCGGACGCGGACAGCCACTCCTCGGGCAGCAGCCGCTCGGCGAGCTGCTGCAGGTCCGCGGTGGTGCCGATGGCGTCGAACGCACCGCCGTACCCGGTGACGAAGGGGTCCTCCCGGAAGCGCCGGAACGCCTCCTCGTCCCAGCCGTTGGCCCGCACCAGCACCTGCCCGTAGCCCTGGAGGTACGTCGCCAGCCGCCCGACCAGCTTGCGCAGCCGGGCCTCCTCCCCGATCGAGTCCTCGATCGTCGCGAGCACCGACCAGATCCGGACCGAGGCCGGGTCGCGCCCGGCGCGCTCGGCGGAGTCGCGCACCACCCGCACCATCCGGGCCAGCGCCTCGTCGGTGAGGAAGGTGTGCAGCACGACGCCGTCGGCCACCCGGCCGGCCAGCTCGAGGGACTTGTCGCCGATCGCCATCATCAGCACCGGGATCCGCTCGTCGAAGGCGGAGTCCTGGTGGAGGTAGGGGTAGCTCCCGGCCGGCCCCTCGTGACCGGCCACCGACTCCCCGCTCCACAGCCGCCGGTAGATGCCGATGGCGTCCTCCATCTGCGCGCCGGTGATGCGCGGCAGCCCCATCAGGTCGAAGAGCACGTCGAAGCCGCGGCCGAGCCCGAGCGCGTAGCGGCCCTCGCTCATCCGGTGCGCGGTGGTCGCCATCGTCGCGGTCACCAGCGGGTGGCGGGTGACGTGGTTGGTCGCGGCGGTGGCGATGCCGAGCCGGTCGGTGACCCCCGCCACCGCCCCGGCCATCACTCCGGCGTCCTTGACGTTGAAGCGCTCGGAGAGGAAGAGCGAGCCGAGCCCGATCTCCTCGGCGAGGCGAGCCTCGGCGACCACGTCACGCGGGGAGTCGGTGTGCCCGGCCAGGCCGTAGCCGGCCAGCTCGGGGTACTGGGCGGTCGTCACCGGGCTCACCGCATGGCCTCCATCTGCTGCCCGACGAAGCGGGCGGTCATCCGTCGAGCGACGCCGGGGACGAACCGTCCCACGGCGTAGGTCACCTTCGAGCGGGCCGGGGCGATGACGAGCGCCTCGTCCCGCGCGACGCCGCGCAGGACCGCGGTCGCGAGCTCGTCGGGGTCCAGGGCCTTCGACATGCCCTGGCCGGTGAGGTAGTAGCGACGGCCGTCGAAGCCGCCCTGCTGGCCGGAGTCGAGGATCGGGGTCTCCACGGCCGAGGGGCACACGGCGGTCACGCCCACCCCGTGGTGCACGGCCTCGCTGCGCAGGCTCAGGCTCAGGCCGACGACCGCGTGCTTGGTCATGCAGTAGCTGGTGATCAGCCCCGCCGGCATCAGCCCGCCCATCGACGCGGTGTTGATGATGCGCCCACCCCGCTGGCGCACCATCAACGGGTACGCCGCAGCGACGCCGTTCGTGACGCCGCGGATGTTCACGTCGATGATCCGGTCCCACTGCTCCACGCTGAGGTCCTCGGTGCGCGAGCCCCAGGTGATGCCGGCGTTGTTGACCATCAGGTCGAGCCGGCCGTGCCGGGCGACCACCTCGTCGACGCACGCCTGCACGTCGGCTGCGTCGGTCACGTCCAGGCGTCGGGCCGTGCCCCGCTCACCCAGGGTCGAGGCGACGGTCCGTGCCGCCGCGAGGTCGATGTCGGCGACGACGACCGTGGCGCCGGCGGCCGCGAAGGCCCGGCACAGGGCGGCCCCGATGCCGGAGCCTCCCCCGGTGACGACCGCGTGCTGGCCCTCGAACGTGCGGCCGCTCACGAGACGCCCAGCATCCGGTTGACGTGCCCGAGCAGGTCCGGGTAGCGCTGGGTGTGGGCGCCGCCGTTGAGGTCCATGACCTCGCCGGTCATCCAGGCCGACTCCGAGGAGCACAGCCACGACACGGCGGCGGCGACCTCCTCCGGCGTGCCCGACCGTCCCAGCGGGGTGTTGGCGACGTAGTCGTCCTCCACCCCCGGGATGTCCATCGCGGGAGCGGTCAAGGGGGTGACGACGAGCCCGGGCGACACGGCGTTGACCCGGATGCCGGCCGGGCCGAGCTCGAGCGCGGCCACCTCCGTGAGCATCGCCAGACCGGCCTTGGCCGCGCAGTAGGCGCCCATGCCGCCACCGGGCTGGCGCGCGTTGAGGGAGGTCAGGCTGACCACCGCTCCCCCGCCCACCAGGTGCCGGGCGGCCTGCTGGAGGACCAGGAAGCCACCGACGAGGTTGACGTCGACCACGGAGCGGAACTCCGCGACGGGCAGGTCCTTGACCACGCCCAGCGTGCTGGTGCCGGCGGAGTTGACCACGGCGTGCAGCCCCGTGCCGTCCTCGTCGGCGAGGGCGAACAGCGCCGCGACGGAGTCCTCGTCGGTCACCTCGACGGTGGCCGACCGGTGCTCACCGCCGAGCAGGCCGGCGACGACCCGGTCGGCCGCCTCGCGGTCCCGGTCGGCCACGACCACGGCGTACCCGTCCTGGGCGAGGCGTACGGCGCAGGCCGCGCCGATCCCGGAGCCGCCGCCGACCACGACGGCCCGGCGGTCGGCCGGGGTCCCGCTCGTCGTCGCGCTCATGTGGCGATGAACAGGATCTCGTCCCGGCCGTAGCTCATGCCGGGGTGCTCCGCCGCGAGGTGCGCCTGGGTCTTCTCGACCAGCTCGTCCTCGTCCTGTCCCTTGATCACCGTGCCGCACGGGCAGCTCAGCCGGGTCTTCATCGTGGGGTCCCCCCTCAACTCGTTGACGCGTGTCAAAACACGTTCTAGTGTGCCGCACGTCACGCCGTCAAGGGCGGGGCGCCCGACGTGGCACACGCGGGAACCGAGGAGGACCAGTGCGCACAGCGATCATCGGGGCCGGCATCAGCGGCCTCACCTCAGCCAAGATGCTCAACGACTACGGCGTCGACTTCACCTGCTACGAGTCCTCGGACCGGGTCGGGGGCAACTGGGCCTTCGGCAACCCCAACGGCCACTCCAGCGCCTACCGGTCGCTGCACATCGACACCTCCAAGCACCGGTTGTCCTTCAAGGACTTCCCGATGCCCGAGGAGTACCCGGACTTCCCCCACCACACCCAGATCAAGGCCTACCTCGACTCCTACGCCGAGGCCTTCGGCCTGCTGGAGCGGATCCAGTTCCAGAACGGCGTCGAGAAGGCCGACCCCCGCCCCGGTGGCGGGTGGCACCTGCGCCTGCAGGACGGCAGCACCGACGAGGTGGACCTGCTCGTGGTGGCCAACGGCCACCACTGGGACCCGCGGATGGCCGACTTCCCCGGCGAGTTCACCGGCGAGACGATCCACTCCCACCACTACATCGACCCCGAGACCCCCCTGCACCTGAAGGGCAAGCGGATCCTGGTGGTCGGCCTCGGCAACTCTGCCGCCGACATCTCCGTGGAGCTCTCCAGCAGGTCGCTGCAGAACGAGGTCACCCTCTCGACCCGCTCCAGCGCGTGGATCGTGCCGAAGTACGCCTACGGCCTGCCGGCCGACAAGTACTTCGCGACCAGCCCGCACATCCCGCTGAAGTGGCAGCGGTGGTTCCTGCAGAAGATGCAGGTCATGACCGGGTCCAACCCCGAGCTCTACGGCCTGCCCAAGCCCAACCACAAGTTCTTCGAGGCCCACCCCACCCAGAGCGTCGAGCTGCCGCTGCGGCTGGGCTCGGGCGACATCACCCCCAAGGGGAACGTCGCCCGCCTCGACGGCGAGACCGTGCACTTCGAGGACGGCACCAGCGCCGACTTCGACGCGATCGTCTACGCGACCGGCTACAACATCACCTTCCCGTTCTTCGACGAGGACGTGATCTCCGCGCCGGGCAACGTGATCCGGCTCTACAAGCGGATGTTCCTCCCGGACCGCCGCGACACCGTGTTCATGGGCCTGGCCCAGTCGACCCCCACCCTCTTCCCGTTCGTGGAGGCGCAGACCCGGCTGCTCGCCGCCTACGCCATCGGCCGCTACGAGCCGCCGTCGGCCGAGGAGATGGAGCGGATCATCGACGAGGACCACGCCCTCTACCTCGGGCACGTGCTCGACCGTCCGCGCCACACCCAGCAGCTGGACTACTTCGTCTACGAGCACCAGCTGCGCACCGAGGAGATCCCGACGGGCATCGCCCGGGCCCGCGAGCGCGCCGGGACGGCCGTGCGGTGAAGGTCCGCGACCAGCGTCGCGCGGCCCTGCTGGAGTCGCTGGACACCCTGCTGCGGGAGACCCGGCTCGAGGACATCAACATCGCCGACATCTCGCGACGCGCGGGGCTCACCCGCTCGGCGTTCTACTTCTACTTCGAGTCCAAGCACCTCGCCGTGGCCGCCCTCATGGAGGAGATCTACGGCGCCGCACTGACCGCCACCGCTCGGCTCGCCGACCCCAGCCTGCCCGCGCAGGAGCGGGTCGGCGCCATGGTGAGCACCCTCTTCGACTCCGTCGAGGAGCACGCCCACCTGTTCCTGGCCACCTTGGAGGCCCGGGGCCAGAGCGCGGCCCTGCGCCAGCTCTGGGACGCCGACCGCAGCTCGTTCACCGCGATGGTCGCCGAGGTCATCCGCGACGAGCGGGCCGCCGGCCGGGCCGCGCCCGGTCCGGACCCGCTGGTCCTCGCCTCGATGCTGCTCGACCTCAACGACCGCGCCCTGGAGCGGCTCGTCGAGGGTGCACTGCCCCGCCCGGACCTCGAGGAGGCCATCGTCTCCATCTGGGTCCGCTCCCTCTTCGACACCCCGCCCACCACCTTGGAGTCCGCATGACCACCACCAAGCACGACGAGCTCACCTTCGACTCCCACGGCACCACGTGCGCGGCCTGGCACTGGACCGGCGTGGGCTCGGCCCTGGAGACCGAGGCCGGCCGACCGGTCGTGGTGATGGCCCACGGGTTCGGCGGCACCGTCGACTCCGGCCTGGAGCCCTTCGCGGTGGCGCTCGCGGCCGCGGGCATGGACGTGCTGGCCTTCGACTACCGCGGGTTCGGGATGTCCGAGGGCTCCCCCCGCCAGCGGGTGCGGGTGGCCGAGCAGGTCGAGGACTACCGCGCCGCCATGCGGGCGGCCGGCCGGCTGCCCGGCGTGGACGCCTCGCGCCTGGTGCTGTGGGGCGTGTCGCTCTCCGGTGGCCACGTCCTGCAGGCAGCCGTCGGCCGGGACGACGTCGCCGCGATCATCAGCCTCACCCCCCTGGTCGACGGCCTGGCCGCAGCCCGCCTCGCGGCGCAGCACCACAAGCCCTCGGCCCTGCTCCGCTCCACCGTCGCCGGCGCACGCAGCAAGCTGCAGGCCGCGGGCGGCCGCGGGCCGGTGGTGATCCCGGTGGTCGCCCGACCCGGCGAGGCCGGGGCCCTGACCCTCGAGGGGTGCTACGAGGACTACCTGTCCATCGCCGGTCCCACGTGGGTCAACGAGGTCGACGCCGACGTCTCCTTCGAGCTCGGCAGCCGCGCGGCCGTGAAGGCGGCCAAGGAGCTCGACCACCACGTGCTCGTGCAGATCGCCGACTTCGACCGCAGCGCACCGCCGCAGGCCGCTGCGAAGGCGGCCTTCAAGGCCCGTGCCGAGGTCCGGCACTACCCCTGCGACCACTTCGACGTCTACGAGGGCAAGGAGTGGTTCGGCCCGGCCTCGGCGCACCAGGTCTCGTTCCTCACCCGCGTGCTGGCGCCCTGAGGCACCGTGCGGGCTCAGCCGCCGACCTGCTCCTTGGCCCAGCGGTAGTCCGCCTTGCCGCTGGGTGAGCGGACCACCTGCTCGACGCGGAGGAACGCCTTGGGCAGCTTGTAGCGCGCGATGTGCTCGGCCGCGGTCGCGAGCAGCTCCTCGTCGGGCACGTCGCCGAGCAGCGAGACGATCGCCACCGGCTCGCTGCCCCACCGCTCGGATGCTCGTCCGACCACCACGACGTCACGGACGTCGGGGTGCGCACCCACAGCCCGCTCGACCTCCTCGGCGAAGATCTTCTCCCCACCGGAGTTGATGGTGACGCCGTCGCGTCCGAGCAGCCGGATCCGGCCGTCCTCGAGCATCTCGGCGCGGTCCCCGGGCACCGAGAACCGCTCGCCACCGATCGTGGGGAAGGTACGCGCGGTCTTCTCGGCGTCGCCGAGGTAGCCCAGCGGCACCCGGCCGCGCTGGGCCAGCCACCCGCCACCGGAGCCCTGGTCCTCACCGGGCTCGAGCACCCGCGAGAGGTCCTCGGCCACCACCGTCGTCGTCGGGACCGGGGAGAACGTGGCGGCCTCGGCCTCCATGCCCTTCAGGCTCATCGAGCTCATCTGCAGCCCCGTCTCCGAGGAGCCGGCGGCGTCCATCACCAGGATGTGCGGCAGCAGCTCCATCAGCCGGGCCCGTACCGCGGGCGAGAGCGGCGCGGCCCCGTTGTTGACCGCGGCCAGCCCGGACAGGTCGTGGTCGCCGGCCTCCAGCGCGGCGATGATCGGGCGCACCATCGCGTCGCCGACCACGGGCAGCGACACGCACCCCTCGCGGATGACGGTGCGCAGGACCGCGTCGGCGTCGAAGCTGCGCACGTCCTCGGGCAGCACGATCTTGCCGCCGCTGGTGATCATGTGGAAGGTCGACCACTGGGCCGCGCCGTGCATGAAGGGCAGCGCCATGAGCAGGGTCATCCCGCCGCCGGCGTTGCGAGCGTTCTCGGCGATCGCGTCGTAGGACTCGTACGGCTCGGTGGTGCCGAACGGCGTGCCGCCCATGGAGGTGACGTACATGTCGTCCTGGCGCCACAGCACGCCCTTGGGCATGCCGGTCGTGCCACCGGTGTAGACGACGTACAGGTCGTCACCCGTCGGCTCGGGCAGCGTCGCCGCCCCGGCAGGGGTGCCGACCGCGTCGTCCCACCACACCGCCCCGGGCAGCAGGTCCGCACCGGAGTCGTCGGGCACCTGCACCAGCACGTCGAGGGTCGGCACCTGGTCGCGGACACCGGCGACCTGGTCGGCGAAGCAGGAGTGGAAGACCAGCGCCCGGGTGCCGGCGTCGACGAGGATGTAGGCCAGCTCCTCGGCCACGTAGCGGTAGTTCACGTTCACCGGCACCGCGCGGGCGCGGTAGGAGGCGATCATCGCCTCGAGGTACTCCGGCCCGTTGTAGAGGTAGAGGCCCACGTGGTCCTGCCCCGACTCGTGCCCGGCCAGCGCGTCGCGCTCGGTGTGGCAGCCCAGGCCCCGGGAGGCCAGGAACCGGGCGAGTCCGTCCGCGTGCTGCTCGACCTGCGTGTAGGTCAGGCGCAGGCCCCCGTGTACCAGGACCTCCTGGTCGGGCACGGCGGCGGCCACGGTGGCGAAGACGGTCGAGAGGTTGAAACCGGTGGTCACTAGAACAGGTTATAGACACTTGGCCGCCGGCGTGACCTGTCCCACACCGACGGCGCCACCCCAGCACTCCCCCGCAGCGCTACACCGGCGTGAGCAGCTCGGCCGGCAGCCACTCCTGGACCAGCCCCCAGCCGTGCGGACGGATGCGCGCGGCGTACACGACCAGACCCTCCCAGCGCCGGTCCCGCTGGCGCCACTCCAGCAGCAGGCCCGGCCGCTTCTCGCCGTCCCCGTCCACCGCATCGGCGACCCAGCAGTGCCGCGCCGGGCACCGCGGACCCAGCGGGGCCGCGCCGAGCGGCACACCACCGGTGCGCACGCGGTCGCGCAGGGGGATGCCGCTCCCCCGCTTGACCATGCCGCCCGCCATCGGTCCATCGTGCCACAGGTTCGAACACCTGTTCGACAGCAGCCCGGCCCGGGTCAGTCCTCCTCGGCGAGCTCCTCACCGTGGGTGCCCGGACGCGGCGCCCACGGCAGCTCCTTGGCCGGGCGGACGACGATGAGCCGGTCGCCCCGGGCCAGCTGGGTCACCACCGGGTCGAAGTAGCGGTAGACCTTCTCGTCGCGCACGACCGCGATCACCTGGTCGGGCAGGCGCTGCGGCTGCTGCCCCACCTCGGAGACCAGCAGGTCCCGCTCGGCGACCTCGAGACCGTCGCCGTAGGTCAGCAGGTCCTCCATGACCGAGCCCAGCGTGGGCGAGACCGTCGAGAGCCCGAGCAGGCGCCCCACGGCGTCGGAGGAGGTGATGACCGAGTCGGCGCCGGACTGGCGCATGAGCGGCGCGTTCTCCTGCTCGCGCACCGCCGCCACGATCCAGGCGTCGGGGTTGAGCTGGCGCACCGTGAGCGTCGCCAGGACGTTGGAGTCGTCGCGGTCGGTGGTGATGATCACCTGCTCGGCGTCGGCCACCCCCGCCCGGCGCAGCACCTCGCGCCGCGTGGCGTCGCCCGTGACGACGGCCAGGCCGTCGGCGTGGGCGTCCTGCATCGCCACGGGGCTCGGGTCGACGACGACGACGTCCTCGAGCACGGTGCCGTTGTTGACCAGTGTCTCGACCGCGCTGCGGCCCTTGGTGCCGTACCCGATGACGACGACGTGCTTGCCCATGCGCTTCCTCCAGCGTGCGACCCGGAACATCTCGCGGCCCTGGGAGGCCAGCACCTCCAGGGTCGTGCCGATCAGCAGGACCAGGAAGGCGATGCG
>Ga0208328_1000131_pt1 | contig 41394 bp, 38 predicted proteins | sample DeeseametaMP2633_FD_184170 | JGI IMG/M metagenome (GOLD analysis project Ga0208328, IMG submission 184170) | Marine microbial communities from the Deep Atlantic Ocean - MP2633 (SPAdes) | ecosystem: Environmental > Aquatic > Marine > Unclassified | place: Northeast of Antigua and Barbuda, North...
CGCCCGCCCCAGAGCGATATTGCCCTCGACAGAGCGCCACGGCAGCAGCGCCGCGTCCTGAAAGGCGACGGCAAGTCCCGCGCGCTGGCGCAACTCGTCCGGGCTTTCGGTGCCGATGGTGATGCGGCCCTCGGACGGCGGCTCGAGCCCCGCGATCAGCCGCAGCAGCGTCGACTTCCCGCACCCCGAGGGGCCGACCAGCGCGGTCATCTGCCCGCCGGCAAGCACGATATCGACCGGCGCCACCGCCTCGACCGTGCGGCCCGCCCCAGCGAACCTCTTGGCGACCCCGGCCAGATGGATATCGGGCCGCCTGCCCATCACCCTTGGGCGACCCGCGGGATCGCGCGGCGCGCCCTAGCCATGCACCTCCTCCAGAATCGAGCGGTCCCAGAGATCGGGCGACACCGGTTTGCCCAGAAGTTTCAGCGTCTCGACATTGGCGGCGACGGTCTCCTCGGTGAACCAGCCAAAGCCCTCGGCCTCGGTCAGCTCCGAGAACATCAGCGGCACCTGCCGCTCGGCCTGCAGCTTCTGCGTGGCAAGGTCGAGCCCTGCGTCGGGGAACATCTCGACGCTCAGCGCGGCGGCGGCCTCGGGATCGGCCTGGTAGTCCTGCCAGCCCATGACCTCGCCCTTCATCAGCGCGACAAGCTGGTCGCGGCGGTTGGCGAGGCTGTCCTCGGTGGCGATGTAGGTCTGCGAATGCACCGCATAGCCATGATCGGCGAGCAGCATGGTGACGCTCTCCACCCCCTGGATCTCCATGGCGACGGGCAGGTCGGTGGCCCAGCACAGCAGGCAGTCCACCTGACCCTGCACCAGCGGCGCGGCATCGTACTGGGTCGGCACCACCTCGATGCCGCCGATGTCCACGCCGTTGATCGAGCAAAGCGCCTCGAGCACCGGGGTGTTGGCGAGCGCCATGCCGATCTTCTTGCCGACCAGATCGGCGGGGCTGTTGACCGGGTTGTCCGGCAGCGAGGCGATGGCGAAAGGGTTCTTCTGCATCGCGACGCCGATGATCCTGAAGGGCGCGCCCTGGTTCACCGCCGCGGCGGTGTAATCCGCCGCCGAGATGCCCACCAGCGCCGTGCCCGCCACCACCGGCGGCTCGACCGGCGCATTGGGCCCGCCCGGCAGCAGCGAGACCTCGAGCCCCGCGTCGCGCCAGTAGCCGTTCTTCCGGGCGAGGTAGCTGCCGCCGAACTGCACCGAGTGCAGCCACGACAGTTGCAGGGCGACCGCGTCCTGCGTCCGCGCCCGCCCGGGCGCGAGCACTGCGGCCCCGGCGATGGACAATGTGCCGCCAAGAAACAGGCGGCGAGTGAGTGTCGGCAAATGCATGGGACCCTCCCGGTTGGAAATGAGACTAGGTTAATCGTGGGGTGAGGCAATGCCGGTGGCGCCCTCGGGGGTCGCCCGCGGCGTGCGGCGCAGGAAGAATGCCCCCGGCAGCGCTGAAAGCAGGCTGATGAGGCCGTAGGCGATGCTGGCCGCAAGCCCGGCCTCGGCGCTCAGCCCGGCAAGGGGAAAGAGCGCCGCCGCCGCGCCCTCGCGCCAGCCCCAGCCCGCGACCGAGGCGGGGAGCAGCATCGCCGTCAGGATCAGCGGCACGACAAGCGCCGCCTTGCCCGCGGGAAGCAGGCTGCCGCTGGCCCGGGCGGCGGTGACGAAGGCCGCGACGGTCAGCACGGCGATCGCCAGCGACAGCGCCACCTGCGCGGGCCACTGACCCAGCAGCGCGGTGCGGGCGGCCGCGCGCCAGCCATGCGCCCGGCCCCCGCGGCTGGCCAGCAACAGCAGCAGCGCACCCAGCAGAAAGGCGAGCACCGCACCGGGCACCCACAGGGTCGCCGCAAGGCCTGCATCCGGCGCCGGTCTTCCCGCGCCCGCCAGCAGGACCCCGGCGCCCGACAGCGCGACGACCGCCATGCCCGCCTGCCCCGCCGCGCGTTCCAGCACCACCGCCTGCGCGGCGCGGCTCATCGGGCCGCTCTGGCGGCTGCGCGCGGCCCGCGCCGCGTCGCCGAGCACGCCTCCGGGCAGGGTCTGGTTGACGAATTGCGCCATGTAGTATTCCCGCACCGCGCGGCCCCGAGGCATCCCGAGCCTGAGGGCCACGGCCGTCCGCCGCCAGCGCAGCGCCGACAGCAGCGTGACCGCGTTGAGCAGCACCAGCGTGGCAAGCGCCCAGCCCGGCGACAGGTCCGACAGCCTCTGCAGCGCGTCGCGGCCGTCGGAGAGCCAGAGGCAGAACCCGATCAGCACGAGCGGCAGCAGAAGACGCAGCGCGCTCACGAGCCGTCCGCCCGCACCTCGGCGCCCGGCTCGCTGGTCGCGTCCAGAAACCGGTCGCGGAACGCCCGCATCGGCCACGCCTCCTGCGCGGCAGCGGGCCGCAGCCCCGAGGCCCAGTCCCACCCGTCGAAGAGCCGCAGCACCTCCGGCGCGCCGATGAGATGGACGGGCACATCCTTGCCCCCTGCCTGCGCTACGAACCCGGCGGGCTGGTGGTCGCCGAGCACGATGATCAGCGGCGGCTCGGCGCGCGTCAGCGCGGCCCACGACAGGACGGTGCGCAGCGCGTAGTCGAGCGAGCGGCCATAGTGGTCGCGGATGCGGTCCGGATCGGCCCAGACCTCCTTGGGGCTCGGGCCCGACGTGGCCTCGGCGTCGAAGACACTGCCATCGCCGACCGCCGCCCAAGGCACCATCCGCGGCACCGGCGTCCATGGCGCGTGGCTCGAGATCAGCGCGATCTCGGTCATCAGCGGCGCGTTTTGCCCGGCGGCAATCCGGTCGAAGGCCGCCAGCGTGTACTGGTCGGGCATGGTCACCCAGTTGAACGGCAGCCCGCGATAGCCGAGATCGGCGGCAGCGCGGATCTCCTGAAACCCCATCGCCGGCCCCTCGGGCCAGTCCATCACGATCGCCGGGGCCACGGCCATGGTCCGGTAGCCTGCACCCGCGGCAAGGGTGAAGAGGGTCTGGCGCTGGCTCGCCAGCAGGGCGCGATAGCGTCGCTGGTCGCTGACCTGAACGCCCGACGCCAGCGTCGCGTGGGCGAGCCAGCTCTGGCCGCCCTGCACCGGCGAGCTCAGCCAGCCCGAGCGCATCGCCAGCCCCGCCTGCGCGAGCGCTCCCTCTCCGGCCTCCAGCGTTTCAAGGTGGCGCGGCGCATAGAGCGGGTTGTCGAAGGCTGCGCGGCCGTAGCTCTCGACGAAGACGATCACCACCGGGCGGCCCTCGAGTTTCGACAGGAGCCCGGCGCGGCGGCTCCATGGATCCTCTGCGGCGGCGCGCTCGAACTCGGCCAGGGCGACGCGCGACCGGGCGAAGTCCCGGATGTGCTCGGCCCCGAGCCGCGCGGTGAAGGCGCTGCCGGGCGGGCGCCAGCCCTGCCAGCCGTTGAGGGCGGTGCGGATCTCGGCGGCACAGAGCAGCGCGAAGACCAGCGCGGTGCCGCCCGCCACGTACCTCAGGCCTCGCGGCAGACGGCTGCCGCTGCGGGCCCAGAGCCGCAGCGCGCGGTAGAGCAGGACCATCGCGCCGCCCAGCAGCAGCACCAGCGCCGCGCCGACCGCCAGCGCGCCCGCAAGCCCCGCGCTGCCGTGCAGCAGATGCGCCGCCGCCGGCACGAGATGCATGTCCGCCAGCGGATCGAAGCCCCGGCCAAAGGCGGCATAGGCCGAAAGATCGGCCAGCTTGAGCGCCGTCATCAGGGTCAGCGCCGCCGTCGCCACGAGTGCCAGCGGCCGGGCGTGACCGCCAAGCGCCAGCATGCCGAGCAGAAGCACCGGCAGCTCCAGCGGCACCACGGTCAGCGCGGGCCAGCGCAAGGCGTTCGGGTGGTTGGGCAGGATCAGCAGCAGGTCGACGAGCACCGCCGAGCAAAGCAGCGCCAGCCCGAGGCGCAGCGTCCCGCTCACCGCCGCCTCGCCAGCCAGAGCACGTCGCAGGCGAAGGACCAAGCCAGCAGAGCCAGTGCCAGAAGCGCCGCGACCTCGGACCATGGCGGCACGGCGACGGGCGCGAGCAGGCCCGCCAGCACCGCGATCTGCACCACGCAGACCAGCTTGCGCCGGAAGCGCTGCGGCAAGGGCGCGTCGAGCCAAGGCCAGAGCAGGCTTGCCGCCACGAAAAGGTAGCGCAGGCTGCCGAGCAGCAGCACCCAGCCTCCCGCCGCGCCGCTGCGCCAGGCCACCGCCGCGAGCAGCAGGGCGAAGACGCTGTCGACCTCCATGTCGAACCGCGCGCCCCATGGCCCCGCCAGCCCGCTGCGGCGGGCGAGCGGGCCGTCGACCCCGTCGAGCGCCAGCGTGACGAGTGCGAGGCAGAAGAAGCTCCAGCCCGAGGCGCCCTCGGTCAGATCGGGCCGGGCCAGCGGCACCAGCATGAGCGTCGCGAGGGCCAGCCTGCCGAGGGTAAGCGCGTTGGCATAGCCAAGACGCGGCGCCGACCAGAGGCGCAGCAGGAAATGGGCCGAAACCCCTGCCCCAAGGCCGAAGCCCAGCACCGGCAGCAGCATCGCAGCCCCCGCCAGCCACCACGACAGCCCGTAGAGCGCGAGCGCCAGCCCCATCGCCAGCACTGCGAGGGACATGAAGGGCGTCCTTGCCCCGGCGTGGGCCGAAGCGCGCGGAAGGTGAGGCGGCGGCAGGTCCATCACGAATGAAGGGCTGGCACGGCAGCACCTGTCAAGCGCCCCGCTTTACGCAGGGACATCCACTCACTAGGCTGTGAGAATTCAGAACCGGGAGGTCGGCTCATGGCCAGCGCGTCCGAGACTCAGTTTTCCCTTCGCTACTCCCGTGCATCGCGGCTGTTGCACTGGCTGACGGTGCTGCTCGTGCTCACCACCATCCCCGCGGGGCTGGTCATGGTGCAGGAGGGGCTGCCGCGGGCGCTCCAGGATACGCTCTTCCTCTATCACAAGAACATCGGTCCGATCATCCTGCTGCTGGTCGTCCTGCGGCTGGTGGCCCGGCTGATCGCTACGCCGCCCCCGCTTCCCGCGAGCGTGTCGGCGCTGCAGGCGCTGGCGGCCAAGGTGGTGCACTGGCTGCTCTACATCGTTCTGGTGGCGCTGGTGATCTCCGGCATTGTGCGCGTGCAGGCCGGCGGCTTCCCGATGGAGGTCTGGGACCCGCTGCTCGGCGGCATGATCGCCAAGGACGAGGCGCTGGCCAAATCCGCCAGCGGCTTCCACGAGCTGGCAAAGAGCGTGCTGATCGTGCTCATCGCCATGCATGTCGGGGCTGCCGCGCTGCACGGGCTGGTGAAGCGCGACGGGGTGTTCAGCCGCATGTGGCCGCCCGCCTGACGCCTCGTGCCGCCTGACCGTCCAGCCAGTCTGAAGGTCGCCGGTTGCGGCGCCCGCCAAGGGAAGAGACCGGCGCGGACGCCGGTCCGATGTCTCGTGCCGAATGGGGTCACTCCGCAGGATTGTGCGCGGGCGTCGGGGGTGGCGTCGGCTCTGCGCCGTAGAGCTCGCCCGGCAGTTCCGGCGGCATGGCATGATCCGCTTCCTCGTCGTCGCGGTAGCGCTGGTTGTGGCGGTAGACCATCAGCGTGTCCCAGCGCAGCGCCTTGAAGAGCCCGATCAGGATGAAGAGGCAGACCACCGCGAAGGGGAATCCGGCCACCACCGCCGCCGCCTGCAGCGCGTTGAGCCCCCCCGCCAGCAGCAGCACCGAGGCCACGGCGCCCTCGGTGATCGCCCAGAACACCCGCTGCACCTTCGGCGGATCGGTGTCGCCGCCCGCGGTCAGCATGTCGATCACGAAGGACCCGGAGTCCGAGGAGGTCACGAACCACAGCACGATGAGGATCATCGCGAAGCCCGACATCAGCCCCGAGGCGGGGAAGTAATCGAGCAGCGCGAACATCGCGTCGCCGTAGGCGTTCTTTGTGGCCTCGACCAGCGTCGCGTCGCCTCCCAGCGAGATGTTGAGCGCGGTGCCGCCAAAGGCGCAGAACCAGAAGAACATGATCGAGGTCGGCAGCAGCATCACCCCCAGCACGAACTCGCGGATGGTGCGGCCCTTGGAGATGCGCGCCACGAAGACGCCCACGAACGGCGACCAGGAAATCCACCACGCCCAGTAGAAGATGGTCCAGGAATTCTGCCACGAGCCATCGGCCTGCCACGCCTCGGTCCAGCTGGCCCAGCTGACGAAGCGGGCGACGTAGTCGCCGTAGCTCTGCACGAAGAGATCGAAGATGAAGACCGTCGGGCCGACGATCAGCATGAAGATCAGGAAGACGAAGCTGAGCCCGATGTTGAGGTTCGAGAGCCGCTTGATGCCGCCGTCGAGGCCCGCCAGCACGGACATTGTCGCAGCCAGCGTGATCACCGCGATGATCAGGATCTGGGTGACCACGCTGTCGCCGATGCCGAAGACCTCGCCGAGACCCGAGTTGATCTGCATCGCGCCAAGCCCCAGCGAGGTGACGATGCCGAACATCGTGCCAAAGACCGCAAGGATGTCGACCGCGCTGCCCCACGGCCCGAAGATCCTCTCTCCGAGGATCGGGTAGAGCGCCGAACGGATGGTCAGCGGCAGCCCCTTGCGGAAGTGGAAATAGGCCAGCGCCAGCGCGATCACGGCGTAGATCGCCCAGCCGTGGAAGCCCCAGTGCAGGAACGAGAGCACCATCGCCTGCCGCGCGGCCTCCTGCGTCTCCGGATCGCCGATGGGCGGCGCGAAGTAGTGGTAGAGCGGCTCGGCCACGCCCCAGTAGATCAGGCCGATGCCGATGCCCGCCGAGAACAGCATCGACGTCCACGAGATCAGCCCGTAGGCGGGCTTGTCGGTCATCCGTCCGAGGCGGATGTCGGCGAAGGGGCCGAAGGCGAGGTAGATCGTGGCGAGCACGAAGATGTTGACCTCGATGATCAGCGCCCAGCCGAGCGTGTCGGCAAACCAGTTTTGGATCCCGGTGAAGACGCTGTTGGCCTGCTCGTTGAACGCCGCGCCGAAGATGATGAATCCGACGATGAGCAGCGCCGAGACCGCGAAGACGGTCTTGTGCACCCTCGGGAAGATGAACAGCCGTTCTTGCGGCATCTTGTCGTGCATCTGGCTCTCCTGAGTGGACTGTTTGGCGGATTGGTTTCGGAGGGAGATAGCTCACGAAACCGGTCTGCCACCCCTTGGCGGCGTTGTGGGACCTGTTTCAGGGGCCGGGTGGCGGGTCTCGGGAGGCGCCTCGGTGCTGCCGGGAGCCCTCGGCAAGCCGCCCTTCCCCCTTGGTGAGGCGATAATTGTCGCGCCGCCGCAAGGCGTCCGAGAGCGGAATTCGCCGCCCTACTCTGACCGAGGTTCACAGCAGTGCCACCGACTGACCATGAGCGATATGTGTCGGGCTCGCGCGGCAAGATGCGGGTGGTTGCAGCCATGGCCTGTCGCAGGACCCCGGTCTTGGAAACGACGCGGCATGGGACTGGAAACAAAGCGGCTTTCCCGTGGTCGGGGCCCAGCGTGACTGGGCGCGCGGGCGTTGCTGTAGCCACGCTTGGGGGCCGGGGCGAGGGCTTTTCTCGCCGCGAGTGTGGTGGTGTGATACCCTTCGCAAGCGGGGCGCCGGCGGACCCCAACAGGCCTCTCACGTCGGTGCCGAGACCCCGGCCGAGGGAACGCAATGCGGGATTGTCGCGTTGGGAGGCCAAACGAAAGGCGTCTGGCATGAACAAGCTCATTATCGGCGGCGCCGTGGCGCTCGCACTTTCTTCGACCCACCTGTCCGCAGCTCCGATCCACGCGTTCGGAGACCTCTCCGGCATCGGCTCGGCCCCCATCGAGCAGATCTGGCTCGCCAAGGGCAACGGCAACAATGGCAAGGGCAATGGCAACGGCGGCGGCAACAAGAAGCTGTCCAAGCAGGGCCAAGGCAACGGCGGCAAGGGCGGAAAAGGGAACGGCAACGCCCAGGCCGGCAAGGGGAACGGCAATGGCAACGCCAAGCCGGGCAACGGAAATGCCAAGGCGGACAAGGGCCCCGATCATGCCAGCAACGGGAAACCCGGAAAGGGCAACGGGAACGGCAACGCCGGCAAGCCCGAGCATGCCGGCGGGCCGAAACCCAAGGCGAACGGCAACCGCCCCGAGCACGCCTCGAACGGCAATGGCAACCGCGGCAAGGACCGCAAGGCCTTCACCAAGGACGAACGCGAGACCGTGGTGAAGCGCATCGTCTCGACCCCGGCGCCTGCGGGGCGCGACATGGCGCGGGTGCTTGGCGCGACGGCCCTCGCCCTCGCGACGCCGCAGCTGGTGGTCGCCGACGTGCCGGAAGACGAGCTCATCACCTACCGCAACTGCCCGCCGGGCCTTGCCAAGAAGGATCCGCCCTGCGTGCCGCCGGGTTTCGCCCGCGATGGCATGAGCTACGACGACTGGGCGTCCTACGATCGCGACGGTTATGACGAACTGTGGCGCGAGCGCCGCGGCGACTGGCTCGGCAGGGATTTCGACGTCGATCCCGACCCGGATTACCTGCTGCTGCAATCCGACGAGATCGCGCGGCTCTTCGACCTCGATCCGGCGCCGCGCGGTCAGCGCTACGGGCTGATCGACGGCATGCCGGTGCTGCTCGATGACGACGACTACCGCTCGCTGCTCCTCGTCAACCGCATGGCGCGGGTGGCGGATCTGTCGGACAGCGTTCCGATCGCGCCGACCGCGGCACTCACGCAGGACGAGTTGAGGAACCTCTATCGCCTGCCGCGCCTGCAGGACGGGGACAATTACGCCGTGCTGAACGGGCAGATCGTGCAGCTCGGCGACTCGGAATACGAACTGCTGCAGATGCTCCGCATCGCGCGGGCGGTGCTGTAGGCCCCCGAACGCACCGCACTTGAGCAAAAGGGAAAGCTCCGGCCGATGCCGGAGCTTTCGCGTATTCTGACCCCCGGCATCCCCGCCGAACCCGTATCAAGAAGACCCCGGCGGCGGGCGCGGGCGTCAGTCCGTCGACCAGAGCGCCAGCTTGCGGTCGATGGTCTTGCGCGAGACGCCGAGCCGGCGGGCGGCCTCGGCCCGGTTGCCCTTGCACTCGTCCAGCATGTGCATGATGTGGCGCTGCACCACGAAATCGAGGCTCTCGATGGCCTGCGCGCCGGTCACCGTGCCCATGCCCGCGAATTCCTCGGGGAACTCGCCGAGGATGACCGAGCGCTCGATCATGTTCTTCAGCTCGCGCACGTTGCCCGGCCAGTCGTAGCTGCGCAGCTTGAGCAGCGTCACCTCGTTGAGCTCGAGCCCCGGCAGGCACAGCGAGGCCTGGAACTGCGACAGGAACAGCGCCGCGAGCTCGACCGTGTCCTCGGCCCGGTCCTTGAGCGCGGGCATCTCGATCTGCATGACGTTGATGCGGTGATAGAGGTCGGCGCGGAACTTGCCCTCGGCCACCGCCTTCGGCAGGTCGGCATTGGTCGCGAAGAGGAAGCGCAGGTCGAGCGGGATCTCGCGCTCGGCGCCCTCGGGGCGCAGGCGCTGGTCCTCGAGCACCCGCAGGAGCGCCGATTGCAGCGTCTCGGGCATCTGCACCACCTCGTCGAGGAAGAGCGTACCGCCGTCGGCAAGCAGCAGCAGGCCCGGGGTCAGGCGCTCGCGGCCCTCGACGGTGCCGAAAAGCTCGGGGACGATGCGGTCGGGCGCGATGGCGGCGCAGTTGACCGCCACGAAGGGCTTGTCGCGTCGCGCCGAGAGCTGGTGCAGGTGCCGCGCGGCCAGCTCCTTGCCGGTGCCGCTGGCGCCGGTCAGCAGCACCGGGGTCGGCAGCGGCGCGAGCTTCTCGAGCATCGCGCGCACCGCCAGCATCGCCGGCGACTTGCCGAGGAGCTTGCCCGCCATGCTGCCGCCGGCGTGCAGCTCGTGGCGCAGGAGCGTGTTGTCGCGGCGCAGGAAGCGGCGGTCGAGCGCGCGCGCCACGGCCCCGAGGATCTGGTTGGCGCGGAACGGTTTCAGGACGAAATCGCTCACGCCGATCCGCAGCGCCGCGATGGCGGTGTCGAGATCGGCGTAGGCGGTGATCAGGATGGTCTCGGCAAAGAGCCCCTTGCGGTGCTGCTCCTCGAGCCAGTCGAGCCCGGTGCGGCCCGGCATGATGTTGTCGACGATGACGAGGTCGTAATGGCCGTCGTCGAGTTTCTTCGACGCCTCGCCGGGCGAGCCCGCCTGCTCGACGCGCTTGACCCGCGACCCGAGGATCTTGGTGAGGAAGTTGCGCATCCCCGGCTCATCGTCCACGACGAGGATCGAGGCCCCGCGCAGCTTGCCGCCGTAGTCATCCTTGTCGGTCATGCCGTCACCGGCCCCTTCCGGTCAGTCCAGTCGGACGTTCGGGCTCGAGAACACGTCCTGAGACGAGAAGTCGAGCATGTGGAGCCCGTAATAGGCCCCCACGCCGATGATGATGATTGCGGCAAAGCCGCTGAGCATGGCTTTCATCAGTAGCACCCTTTCGAGTGGAGATAGGTATCGGGAGGCGAAGCGGAAGGCCCCCTAAGGGGCCCTCGCCGCCCTATTCGGCCGGGGTGCGGATCTTGCCCGGCTTTTCCTCCTCGAGGTGTTCGAGCCAGAGCGAGTGGTGCTGGTGCGCCCAGTTGCGGTCGACCAGACCCGAGCCCATGGCGTCATAGGCGCCTTCCATGCCCAGCGTACCGATGTAGATGTGGCCGAGGATCACGGCCATCATCAGGAAGGCCACGATGGCGTGCCAGAGCTGCGCGAACTGCATCTCTTCCTGCGGCGCCAGCGTCACCGGCAGCGGATCGAAGCCGAACCAGCCTGGAACGCCGATGTTGTTGATGACCTCGAAGGTGTGCGCGAAGAGCGGCATCTGGAACGGGAAGAGCAGCGACAGGCCCGAGACCGACACCGAGACGCCGAGCACGATCACCGACCAGAAGATGATCTTCTGGCCCGCGTTGAACTTCTTGGCGGGCGGGTGCTTGTCGCCGATGATGCCACCGGCCTGCGCGAACCAGGTGATGTCGGTGCGGTCGGGAATGTTGTGCCAGACCCACATCACGAAGACCACGATCAGCGCGATCATGAAGGCCCAGCTGACGTTGTTGTGGATGAACTTCGAGCCGATGAGCAGCACCGAGTTGAACTCGTGCCCGAAGGCCGGGATCAGGTATTTGCGGCCGAAGAGGGTGAAGAGCCCGGTGAAGCCCAGCAGCAGGAACGAGCCGGCGAGCACCCAGTGCGCCATGCGCTCGATGAACTTGAAGCGCAGCACCAGCGTGCCGTCCTTGCCGCCGTCGATGCGGATGCGGCCGCGGATCAGGAAGAACACCGCCAGCACCGCGATGGTGCCGAGCAGCAGCCAGCCGCCATAGGTGCGCAGCTCGTTCTTGCGCAGGTTTTCCCACCACATGCCGCCGGTCTGCATCAGCACGTCGCCGTTGGGGTTGAGCGTGGTGTTGCGAATGTCGGCGTCGTTGAAGCGGATCTGGCGCCAGATGTCGGCATCCGAGGCACCGCCGAGCGGGCCCATGCCGGGCGCGTTCAGCGCGTCGCCGCCAAGATCCTCGCTGCGGATCGGGTTGGTGGGCTCTTCGCCACGCTGGCGGGCAAGGATGTCCTCGAGCGTCTGGCGCCCGGTGGCGGTGGCGGACCCGTCGTCGACGCTGGTGCCCGCGATGGGATCGGGCGCGGTCGGATCGGTCTGCGCGGCCGCCGGGAGGGGCAGCGCCAGCAGGGTCAGGGTGAGTAGTGCCATCAGATGGCGGAGCATGGGGGATCTCCCTGGCATGTCGGTCAGGGCCGCGCGGTCCCGGTCCGGCAGAACGCGGTGCGGCAGGTCTCTCGGGGGCGGAATACTCCCGCCATTGTCGGTCACGTCACGCGGCGGGGACCGCGCGGGAAGCAAGGCGACCGGGCGGGAGATCCCGCCCGGTCCGATCCGTCAGATCAGGGTGCCTTCTTCTCGTAGGCGGTGCCCCAGCCCCAGGCGCCCGAGCCGAAGCCGCGGGCCACCACGCGCTCGCGGTAGATCGACGACACCATGTCGCCGTCCCCCGCCAGCAGGGCCTTGGTCGAGCACATCTCGGCGCAGATCGGCAGCTTGCCTTCCGCGATCCGGTTCCGCCCGTATTTGCGGAACTCGGCTTCCGAGCCGTTCTCTTCGGGACCGCCGTTGCAGAAGGTGCACTTGTCCATCTTGCCGCGGCTGCCGAAGTTGCCCGCCTGCGGGTACTGCGGCGCGCCGAACGGGCAGGCGTAGAAGCAGTAGCCGCAGCCGATGCAGAGGTCCTTGGAGTGCAGGACCACGCCCTCGTCGGTCTGGTAGAAGCAGTCCACCGGGCAGACCGCCATGCAGGGTGCATCCGAGCAGTGCATGCAGGCGACCGAGATCGATCGTTCGCCGGGCTTGCCGTCCTCGATGGTCACCACGCGGCGGCGGTTGATGCCCCACGGAACCTCGTGCTCGTTCTTGCAGGCGGTGACGCAGGCGTTGCACTCGATGCAGCGTTCCGCGTCGCAGAGAAATTTAGCGCGTGCCATGTGTATCTCTCCTTACGCCGGCATGATCTTGCAGAGGGTGGCCTTGGTTTCCTGCATCATGGTCACCGAGTCGTAGCCGTAGGTCTGCGCCGTGTTGGTGCTTTCGCCCAGCACGATCGGGTCGGCCCCGTCGGGGTACTTGGACCGCAGGTCCCTGCCCTCCATGTAGCCGCCGAAGTGGAAGGGCATGAAGGCAACGCCCTCGCCCACCCGTTCGGTGACCATGGCCATCACGCGGACGCGCCCGCCTTCCGGACCCTCGACCCAGCACTGGGCCCCGTCACGCACACCGAGGTTGTTGGCGTCGCGCGGGTTGATCTCGACGAACATGTTCTGCTGAAGCTCGGCCAGCCAGGGGTTGGACCGGGTTTCATCGCCGCCACCCTCGTATTCGACCAGGCGGCCGGAGGTGAGGATGATCGGGTAGTCCTTCGAGAAGTCGTTCTTCTGGATCGACGCATAAAGCGTCGGCACCCGCCAGAACGTGCGGTCGTCGTAGGTGGGGTAGTCCTGCACGAGGTCGCGCCGGTTGGTGTAGAGCGGCTCGCGGTGGACAGGCACGGGGTCGGGGAAGGTCCAGACCACGCAGCGCGCCTTGGCGTTGCCGTAGGGGGCGCAGCCATGGGCGATGGCAACGCGCTGGATGCCGCCCGACAGGTCGGTCTTCCAGTTGACGCCGCCGATCTGCTCGGCCCAGTCCGACGGGTACGGCCCGGTCTGCGATTGCTCGCCGAGGTCGGTGTCGGTTTCCGGACGCGCGTCGATGTAACCGGCGACATATTCGATCATCCGCCGCTCGTAGGGCGTCAGGTCGCCGTCCCAGCCAAGATCGATGAGCATCTGCATGGTGAACTCGGGGTACCCGTCCTGGATCTCCGAGCCGACCGGGTAGGAGCCCTCGGCCAGCAGGTTGTCGCCATCCCGCTCGACGCCGAAGCGCGCCCGGAACGGCAGGCCGCCCTCGGCCACCGGCAGCGACTGGTCGTAGAGGTTCGCCGAGCCCGGGTGGTTCATCTCGGCGGTGCCCCAGCAGGGCCACGGCATGCCGTAGAAGTCACCGTCGGCGGGCCCGCCATTGGCGCGCAGCGTCGTCTTGTCGAAGGTGTGCTGGTTCTCCATGTGCAGCTTGAGCCGCTCCGGGCTCTGCCCGGTGTAGCCGATGGTCCACATGCCCCGGTTGAACTCGCGGGTGATGCTCTCGATGCTGGGAGTCTCGTCGTCCTCCATCTCGATGTTGCGCAGCATCCGGTCGGCGAAACCGAACTTCTTCGCGAACTTCGTCATGATGATGTGGTCGGGAAGCGACTCGAACAGCGGCGCCACCACCTGCTCGCGCCATTGCAGCGAACGGTTGGAGGCGGTCACAGACCCGCGCGTCTCGAACTGGGTCGAGGCGGGCAGCAGGTAAACGCCGTCGGTGCGGTCGTTCATCACCGCCGAGACCGTCGGGAACGGGTCCACCACGACCAGCAGGTCGAGCTTCTCCATCGCCGTCTTCATCTCTTTCAGGCGGGTCTGCGAGTTGGGCGCGTGGCCCCAGAACACCATCGCCCGGGTGTTGTCCGGCTGCTCGATGTTCTCCTTGGCTTCGAGGACGCCGTCGATCCAGCGCGAGACGGTGATGCCCGAGAGGCCCATCATCTCCTTGTCCTTGCCGTCCTTGCCCTTCATCGTGGCAAAGCGGCCCTTGAGCCAGTCGAGATCCTCGCCCCAGACGCGGGCCCAGTGGGCCCAGGCTCCGGCGGTCAGGCCGTAGTAGCCCGGCAGCGTGTCGGCGAGAACGCCGAGGTCGGTCGCCCCCTGCACGTTGTCGTGGCCGCGGAAGATGTTGGTGCCGCCGCCCGCGACGCCCATGTTCCCCAGCGCGAGCTGGAGGATACAGTAGGCGCGGGTGTTGTTGTTGCCGTTGGTGTGCTGGGTGCCGCCCATGCACCAGATCAGGGTGCCGGGACGGTTGTTGGCCAGCGTGCGCGCGACGCGCGCGACCTGGCTTTCCGGCACGCCGGTGACGCGCTCGACCTCATCGGGGGTCCAGCGGGCGACCTCGGTCCGGATCTCGTCCATCCCCCAGACGCGGGTGCGCAGGAATTCCTGGTCCTCCCAGCCGTTCTCGAAGATGTGCCAAAGGATGCCCCAGACCAGCGCCACGTCCGAGCCCGGACGGAACCGCACGTACTCGTCCGCGTGGGCGGCGGTGCGGGTGAAGCGCGGGTCGCAGACGATCAGCGGAGCGTTGTTCTGCTCCTTCGCCTTCAGCACGTGCTGCAGCGAGACCGGGTGCGCCTCGGCAGGGTTGCCGCCGATGATGAAGATCGAGCGGCTGTTGTGGATGTCGTTGTAGCTGTTGGTCATGGCGCCGTAGCCCCATGTGTTCGCAACGCCCGCAACGGTGGTCGAGTGACAGATCCGCGCCTGGTGGTCGACGTTGTTCGTGCCCCAGTAGGCGGCGAACTTGCGGAACAGGTAGGCCTGTTCGTTGGAGTGCTTCGCCGATCCCAGCCAGTAGACGGAATCCGGGCCGCTCTCCTCGCGGATCTTCAGCATCTGGTCGCCGATCTCGTCGATCGCCTGCTCCCAGCTGATGCGCTGCCATTCGCCCCCGACCTTCTTCATCGGGTACTTCAGGCGGCGCTCGCCGTGGGCGTGCTCGCGGACCGACGCGCCCTTGGCGCAGTGCGAGCCAAGGTTGAACGGGCTGTCCCAGCCGGGCTCCTGCCCGATCCAGACGCCGTCCTGCACCTCGGCGATGACCGTGCAGCCCACCGAGCAGTGGGTGCAGACGGTCTTCTTCACCTCGATGGTGCCGCCGGTTGCGGCCGTGGCCGCGTTTGCCTGTTTCACGGTGCCGCCTGTCGCGGCAATGGCGGCAAGGCCGCCGATGGCCAGCCCCGAGCCGCGCAGGAACGCGCGGCGGTCGACCGAGGCATTGGCCACGTCAGACAGGATACTTGTCCGCTGGGGGCGTCTCGCAACCCCGTTGGTCTTTTTCCTCAACATGGTTCTCACTCCCTGAGCACAGGAACTGGGCCCTGCGCCGTGGTGGCTAACGTTTGGCGATCACAGTCGGGCGTTTCGCAACCAGTCGTATCTCGCCGGGTCGTCTCGGGTCCGGAGGCCGGGCCGTCTGTCGTCTCATTGCCCGCGGCAACCGCGGGCGGGCCGCCTCAGAACCGAGCGGCGGCGTAGTAGGCCCGGGTGTGGGCCGTGTCCTGCATCTTGTCCGAGGACAGATCGGGCTCGGCCGGGGCCGCGTTGGCCTCGGATCCCGCGGTCGCGACGGCCACGGCCGCCGCCGGCGCCACGGTGCCGGCCAGTTTTAGGAATTCGCGGCGGCTGCTGCCTTCGGTCTTTCCGGTCATGAGAGTCCTCCCTTGCTGGTTGCTCCCGGTGAATGGCGCCGAGGCGCCCCTTATGCGCGCGGCGATCAACCCGCGCTCATGCGAAATGCCTCGGACTCGATGGCCATGAAGCAGCGGCCCACGGTGCCCACGGGCACGTAGAAGACCGAGTTCTTGGCGCCCTCGAGGTCGGCAAAGAAGTGACCGGCCCACGGTGCGATGTGCCGGTTGAAGAAATCGCGCTGCTGGCCGAGCGTCGCGGGCGTGCCGAAGCGGCCCACGATCATCGCGCCCATCATCTCCATCAGCGAGGCGATGTTGTCCTCGGGCTCGAAGACGTTGTCGGCCCGCGAGAGCCCGCGCGCCGTCATGTCCTGCCGCAGCGCCGCCAGCGGCTTCTCGTTGAGAAAGCCCGTCAGGTAGTAGCTGGCATAGGGCAGCAGCTCGCCGCGCCCGAGGCCGATGAAGAGGCGGTTGAACTCGCTCTGCACGGTGGCGGGCTTGGTCAGCCGCGCCAGCTTGGAAAGCGTGGTGATCCCCTGCCCCAGCTCGCTGTCGTCGCCCTGAAGCCCGGCGGTCTGGTCGAGCAGCATCCGGTCGGGCGGGTTGCTGAGCAGCAGGCCGAGGAAATTGTAGAGATCCGCGCGCAGGCGGTCTTCCTCGGCGACCCGGACGGTCTGTGCGGTCTCGGTCATGCGGGGCGTCCTTCGTCGAACTGGAATTGCATCCGGCGGAACCGGGGCGGAAGGATGTCGGCGGCGGGCTCGTCCTCGACCGCGTCGGGGGCCGGAGCGGGCTCTGCCAACGTCATCTGCGTCGGAGGCTCGGGCAGCGGTGCGGGCGCTTCCGCGGCGAGCTCTGCTTCGGGCTCTGCCTCTGCCGCCTCTGGCAGTTCCTCGGCGATCTCCTGCACGCGCTCGGCGAAGCCACGGCCGACCTGGTAGAGGGTCTGCATCCCCTCCTTCACCACGGCGGCATCGGTGAAATCGTCCTCGTAGTCGTTGAGCCCGTCGAGGCAGGCGAGCACCGGGTTCGAGCGCCACAGCGTGCGCAGCGCCCGCCGCTTGAGCCGCTGCGGCAGCTGCGACGCGAGGAAGCGTTGAAGCTCCTCGCCGCCGACGAGGCTTTCGGGCTCGGGCAGGCCCAGCTCGGCCAGCAGCTCTTCGTCGCTGCGCGCCTCGAGCTCGGCTTCGGTCTTCGCGGCGTCAGCGGCGGCGACCGCCTCGGCCTCGGCGCGTTCCTCCGCGGCGACCGCCTCGCGGCGGCGGGTCCAGAAGCCGCTCATTGCATCCGCCTCCGTTGCAGCGCGGGCGAGGCGTAGACGTCCCCTACCCCGCCGATGCGCGGATCGCCGATGCCGTCCTCGACCTTGTCGACCCGCTCGCGGTGGCGGCGGCGCTTCACGAATTCCTCGTCCTCGTGGAAGAGCTCGACGAACTCGCGCACCCAGGCCTCGATGCCCGGGGTCATGGCGACCTTCTCGACCAGCTCCTCGCCGGTGTCGCAGTAGTCCTGCGCCTCGTAGGGCGAGGCGGTGACGAGCAGGATCTCGAACGGCGCTTCGGGCGTGCCGGGCATCTGGCGCATGATCACGTAGAGGCAGGGCACCTGCGCGCCGAGCCCGTGGACATAGGCCTCGGTCTCGGCCCCGAAGAGCTCGAGCGTCGCAGTCCCGGCGTGGAACTCGACCACGTCGCCCTCGCGCCGCAGCTCGCGCCAATGCGCGTCGCCGGCGCCCGGCAGGATCGACGTCGCCTTCCAGGCATACTTCGCCCAGCGGGTCACCCCCGGCTGCCGTTTGACGACGACACCGATCGGCATGGACCGATAAGGTTTCTGTTCCTGGGTCACGGGGCCTCCTGCGTGAGGGCCCAAGATGGAGCGTTCGGCTGAATCGCGAAAGGGGGATCCTTGATCTGTCGGTAAAATCTCCGCGCAGTCGGCCTTTCTGGCCAGCCCGGCCGGGCCACTTTCGGCGAAAGGGACATTTTGTCCATCTTGACTGTTTTGCTCTGGTTTCGGCGACAAATCGCTTACCCTGCGGAACCCGGCGAATCACCTGCGCCGATTGGCCTTCAGGGTCTGCCGAAGACCCTTGAAATCCGGTTGAAGCCGTGCCCATTCGGACGCTAGCCTTTCGGCGCACCAGCGCCGGACCGGGCCCGAAACGGGCCCCAGCCAATGGGGGAAAGCATGCCCAAGACATTGATAACATGCGATTGTCTGGGAAGCCAGACGATCGATGCCGAGGCCCTCTCCAGGGCCACCGGACACGCGGTCGCACCCCCCTGTTCGGCGCTTTGCACCACCCAGATCGCCCGCGCAGCCACCGCCATAACCGGCCCGGACGCGGCGGACACGATTATTTGCTGCACCCAGGAGGCCCGGACCTTCGAGGCGCTGGCCGAGGAACTCGACGTCGCCCCCCCTGCCCTGCTCGACCTGCGCGACCGCGCCGGATGGTCCGCCGATCCCGCCCCGAAACTGGCCAAAATGTCCGCCCTCGCCGCCGAGGCCGCCCTGCCCGCCGCCGCGGGCCGAATGCTCGACGTGATCTCAGAGGGGCTTTGCCTCGTGCTGGGCTCTGCCGAGGTGGCGCTTGCCGCCGCCGAGCAGCTCAAGGACCATCTGGGCGTGACGGTGCTGCTGGAGGATGCCTCCGAGATCCCCGACACCCGCGCCTATGACGTGGTGGTGGGCCGCCTGCGCCGCGCTTCCGGCGCGCTGGGACAGTTCGAGGTGGTCATCGACGCGCTGCAGCAGGTCGTGCCCGGCGGGCGCGGCGGCTTTGCCCTGACAGAGCCGCAGGACGGCGGGCGCAGCCAGTGCGACATCGTCCTCGACCTGCGCGGCGGGCAGCCGCTGTTCCCCGCCCACGAGAAACGCGAGGGCTACCTGCGCGCCGATCCGACCCACGCCCCCGCCGTGGGCGCCGCAATCCTCGCTGCGTCGCACCTCGTCGGCACCTTCGAGAAGCCGCTCTACATCCGCGCCGAGCCGCTGCTCTGCGCCCATTCTCGCGCCGGGCAGACCGGCTGCACCCGCTGCCTCGATCTCTGCCCCACCGGCGCCATCCTGCCCGACGGCGATCACGTCACCATCGACCCTATGATCTGCGCCGGCTGCGGCGCCTGTTCCGCCGCCTGCCCCTCGGGCGCGGTGAGCTACGACGCGCCGCCGGTGGACCTGACCATGCGCCGGGTGCAGACCCTCGCCAAGGCGTTCCTCGACGCCGGCGGCCACGCCCCGCGCCTGCTGGTGCACGATGCCCATGGCGCCGAGATGGTGCGGCTCTCGGCCCGCCACGGACGCGGCCTGCCCGCCGACGTGATCCCGCTCGAACTGCCTGCCATCGGTGCCTTCGGCCATGCCGAGGCGCTGGCCGCGCTGGCCGCCGGTTTCGCCTCGGTCACGCTGCTGCCCGGGCCCGGAGCCGACCGTGACGCGGTCGCGGCGCAGGTGGCGCTGGCCTCGGCCATCGCGCGCGAAAGCCGCATCGCGGTGCTCGACACGCCCGACCCCGACGCCATGTCCGACACGCTCTACGGCGAAGAGGCCCCTGCCCCGCTGGCAAGCCCCGTGCGCCCGATGGGCACCCGCCGCCAGATCGCCCGCCAGGCGGCCCGCGCGCTGCATCCCGAGGGCGGCACCCTGCCCCTGCCCGAGGGCGCGCCCTACGGCGCCGTGCTGGTCGACACCGACGCCTGCACGCTCTGCCTCTCCTGCGTCTCGCTCTGCCCCTCGGGCGCGCTTGGCGACAACCCGGACCTGCCGCAGCTCCGCTTCCAGGAAGACGCCTGCCTGCAATGCGGGCTCTGCGCCACGGTCTGCCCCGAGGATGCCATCACGCTCGAACCGCGGCTCAACCTTAACGAGAGTGCGCTTTCGCAGGAGGTCCTGAACGAGGAAGAGCCCTTTGCCTGCATCGAATGCGGCAGCCTCTTCGGCGTGAAGTCCACCATCGACCGGATCACCGAGAAGCTGCGTGGCCATTCGATGTTCGCCGACGGTGAGCGGCTGCGCATGATCCAGATGTGCGATGACTGCCGCATCAATGCGCAGTATCACAGCCAGAACAACCCGCTGACCGGGCCCGAGCGTCCGCGTCCCCGCACCACCGACGACTACCTGTCCAAGCGGCGCGACCACTGACCCGCGCCCCCGAACCGGAGAGATCCCGATGAGCGACGATTTCAACATGTCGATGCGCAAGTTCCTGAAGCAGGTCGGCGTGACCTCGCAGCAAGCCATCGAAGAGGCCGTGCGCAAGGCCGAGGCCAGTGGCGGCAGCTTTCCCGTCAAGGCCGTGATCACCATCCCCGAGCTTGGCCTCACCCATGAGGTCACCGGCGAGATCACCGCCCCCGCCGCCGGGGACGACGCGCAAGCATGACCCCTGCCCCCCTGACCCGCGACGCGGTGCTCGTCGCGCTGAAGACCGTGGACGATCCCGTCGCCGGCGGCGACATCGTGGCGAGCGGCGTGATGCGCGCGCTCAACGTCTCGGCCGAGGGCGCCGTGCGCTTCGTGCTCGAGATCGCGCCGCGCCACGCCGAGACCTACACCGCCGTGAAGACCCGCGCCGAGGAGATGCTGTGCGCCCTGCCCGGCGTCACCGCCGTCTCCATCGTGCTGACCGGCCACACGGAAAAGGCCCCTCCCCCGGATCTCAAGCCGCAGCGTGCAGCCGAGCCCAAGGGCCCGCAGAAGGTGCCCGGCATCGACCGCATCCTCGCCATCGCCAGCGGCAAGGGCGGCGTCGGCAAGTCCACCGTCTCGGCCAATCTCGCCGTGGCGCTGGCCCAGCAGGGCCGCCGCGTCGGGCTGCTGGATGCCGATGTCTACGGGCCCAGCCAGCCGCGGATGCTTGGCGTCTCGGGCCGCCCGGCAAGCCCCGACGGCAAGACCATCCTGCCGATGCGCAACCACGGCGTCACCATGATGTCGATCGGCCTCATGACCAACGACGACCAAGCCGTGGTCTGGCGCGGGCCGATGCTCATGGGCGCGCTGCAGCAGATGCTGACCCAGGTGCAATGGGGTGCGCTAGACGTGCTGATCGTCGACCTGCCGCCCGGCACCGGCGACGTGCAGATGACGCTCTCGCAGAAGGCGCAGGTCGACGGGGCGATCATCGTCTCGACCCCGCAGGACGTGGCGCTTCTGGACGCGCGCAAGGGCATCGACATGTTCCAGCAGCTCAAGGTGCCGCTGGTCGGCATGATCGAGAACATGAGCACGCATATCTGTTCGGCCTGCGGTCACGAGGAACACGTCTTCGGCCATGGCGGTGTCGCCGCGGAGGCGGCCAAGCTCGGCGTGCCGCTGCTGGCCGAGATCCCGCTCGACCTGCAGATCCGCCTCGCCGCGGACGGCGGCGCGCCCATCGCGATCAGCCAGCCCGACAGCGCGCAGGCGCAGGCCTTCCACGACATCGCCCGCGCGCTCGTGGCGAAAGGCGTGGCATGAGCATCGAGGCGCTCAGCTTTCCACCGCTCATGTACGGCGAGCCGGTCGCGGCGGATACCTTCGACCACGCCTGCATGAAGGCGACCATGGGCTGCGATGCCGGCATGGTCGCCTATGCCACAGGGCAGAACCGCATGGAGGCCGCGCTGGTGCTCGCCCCCGAGGTGCCGCTGATGCGCGCCATGACTGTGCTGCCGATCTGCGGCGTGGGCTTCCAGAACGCGCTCGGCGCTCTGGCCCCGCCCGAGGTCGCGGTGCATCTCGGCTGGGACGGCACGCTCTACCTCAACGGCGCGCGCTGCGGCGGCTTCCGCTGCCGCGCGTCCTCGCGCATTCCGCAGACGGTGCCGGACTGGCTCGTGGTCGGCTTCACCCTGCCCCTCTGGCCCGAGTCGGACAACCCCGGAGACACCCCCGACCAGACCACGCTCTACGGCGAAGGCTGCCCCGACGTGCACCCGCCGCAACTGGTCGAGGCCTGGGCCCGGCACACGCTGCACCACCTCAACCAGTGGGAACAGGACGGCCCCCGCGCGCTGCACGCCGAATGGCGTGGCCTCGCGCGGGACATCGGCGAGGACATCACCCGCGACGGTCGCAGCGGCACCTTCCTCGGCGTGGACGAGGACTTCGGCATGTTGCTGCGCGACGAGACCGGCACCACCCACCAGATCCCGCTGACCACCCTTCTGGAGCAGTCGCCATGAGCCAGGCCGCCCCCCTGCATCTCGCCCGCGCCATCCATTTCGACGAGAGCGACACCCGCGTCTTCGCGAGCCCCGCACGCACCGGCGAATGGTGCCTCTCGGGCGGGTTCGAGTTCTCGGACTGGACCGAGGGCGATCTCACGGGCAAGGCCCGGCAGGCGTTCTCGAACGGCTGGCTCGGGCTCGAGACCTTTGGCCGTGTGACCTTCGTCGCCGTGACCCAGATCGAACCCGGCGAGCTCGAGACACTGACCGCGCGGCTCGCCGAGCATTTCGTCACCTACTACGGCGCTCCATCCGCCGAGGCCGCGCGCCCCGTGGCTGCCGAGGAGCTTGCCCAGATGGCCGAGCTCTGCGCCGACCACGCGCCCAACACGCTGCTCACCGTCGCCCGCGAACTGAGCCCCGCAGGGGTGCGCGAGGCTTACCGGGTGATCGAACCGCAGGCCGCCGAGCTCGATCTCTTCGCGGTCCATGGCTCCCTCGACGAGCCGCACGATCACGACCACTGAGGCGATTGCCCGTGGGAAAGAATTGCCCATGGGCAATTCTTTCCCACGGGCAATTTCACCAATGCAAAGGGCCGCGCAGATGATTGCGCGGCCCTTGTCGTGTCAGTCCCTTACGGGCTGGATCAGTTGGCGTTCTCGCCCGCGTTGAAGACGAAAAGCTGCTCGCCCGCGATCTCGTAGCCGTTGATCAGCTCCTCGGCGCGGTCCGACACCAGCCATGCCTCAAGCTTGTCGACCAGCTCGGTCTGCACGTGCTCGTGCTTCTCGGGGTTCACCGGGATGTAGGCGTACTGGTTGAAGAGCACCGGGTCGCCCGAGAATAGCAGACCGAGGTCCGCCTTGTTGCCGAAGTTCAGCCAGCTCGCGCGGTCCGACAGGATGTAGCCGTTCATGCCCGCGGCGGTGTTGAGCGCGGCGCCCATGCCCTGGCCCACGGCGTTGTACCAGTCACCGAACCCCTCGACGTCGAGCCCGGCGTCCTTCCAGAGCGCCAGCTCCATCTTGTGGGTGCCGCTGTCGTCGCCACGGCTCACGAAGGCGGCTTCGGTGCTGGCGATGTCCTGCAGCGCCTCGACGGCGGTCTCGTCGTCGGCAATGACAGCGGGGTCGTCGGACGGGCCGACGAAGACGAAATCGTTGTACATGATCTCGGTGCGGTGGGTGCCGTAGCCGCCCTCGATGAAGGCTTCTTCGGCGGGACGCGAGTGCACGAGGATCGCGTCGACGTCGCCGGATTCACCCAGCTTGATCGCCTGGCCGGTGCCGACGACCAGCAGCTGGACCTCGAGCCCGAGGTCTTTCTGGATCTCGGGCAGCAGCACCTCGGCGAGTCCGGAGTTGTTGAAGGAGGTCGTGACGGCCATCTTCATCACGTCCTGTGCCTGCGCGGTACCTGCGACCGCGACCAGCGCGGCGCTCAGAAACAGTTGCTTCATCATTCGACGATATCTCCCTTCAGAAATGCCCGTGCCTGCGGCGTCTCGGGCGCCGTAAAAAACGTGGATGCGGGGCCGCTCTCGTGGATGCGCCCCCGCAGCAGAAACAGAACTTCGTCGGCAAGGCGCCGGGCCTGACCCATGTTGTGGGTCGACATGACCAGCCGGGTGCCCCGGTCGCGGGCGGCCAGCAGGATCTCCTCGATCTCGCGCATGGCGCGCCCGTCGAGCGAGGCGCAGGGCTCGTCGAGGAACAGCACGTCCGGCTCGATGATCAGCGCGCGGGCCAGCGCGAGCTTCTGCTGCTCGCCGCCCGACAGGACCGGCGCGTAGCGGTTCAGCACCTCGCCAAGGCCGACACGCCGGGCCCAGTCCGCCGCGCGCGCCTGCGCCTCCTTGCGGGCCACGCCGCGGATCTGCAGCGGATAGGCGATGTTCTCGGCCACGGTGCGGCGCAGCATCACGGGGCGCTGGAACACGAAGGCCTGCGCGTGGCGCGCATCCTCGAGCGGCCAGGCCCAGTCGATGCGCCCCTCGGCGAGCCGCTCGGTCCCGTGCAGGAGGCTCAGGAGGCTGGTCTTGCCGGCGCCGTTCGGGCCGATCACCACGGTGATGCCGGCGCCCTCGATGCGCAAATCGACAGGCCCCACGAGCGTGCGGCTGCGGCGACGCCCGACGGCACCTTCGACGGTGAGGGGGAGCAGGCGGCTCACCAACGGTCTCCGCGCTCGGTGCGGCTCAGCCAGTGGATCGACAGGTTCACCGCGACGGCGATGCCGATGAGCACAAAGCCGAGCGCCAGTGCGAGGCCGAAGTCCCCCTTGCCGGTTTCGAGCGCGATGGCCGTGGTCAGCACCCGCGTCGCGTGGTCGATGTTGCCGCCGACGATCATGATCGCGCCGACCTCGCCGATGGCACGGCCGAAGCCCGCAAGCGAGGCGGTCAGCAAAGCGCGCCGGGAATCCCAGAGCAGGGTCCGGATCTTCTGCCACTGCGTCACGTTCATCGAGATCAGCAGGTCGTGGTACTCGGCCCAGAGCTCGCGCAGCGACTGGTGCGCGACCGAGGCGATCAGCGGCACGATGATGATGGTCTGCGCGACGATCATCGCCGTGGGCGTGAACAGCAGCCCCAGCACCCCGAGCGGCCCCGAGCGCGACAGGATCACGTAGACGACAAGCCCCACGACCACCGGCGGCAGGCCCATGAGCGCGTTCAGGATCGCGATGATCCAGCGGCGCCAGCGGAAGCGTTTCACCGCGAGAAGTGCTGCGAGGGGCAGGGCGATGACCGAGGCCACCAGCAGGGCAGAGAGCGTCACCCTGAGCGAGCGAAGGGCGATTTCGGCCAGTTCAGGGTCGAAAGTGACCACCAGCCAGAAGGCCTGAGAAAACCCGCTCCACAGATCGACCATCGGTCGATGTTCCTCCCTCGTCCCGCGCGAGGCGCGGTTTGCTGCTCAATTCGGTGGGACAGTGTCAGGATCGCCGCTGGCGTGCCAGTCCCGCGCAGCGGAATTCGGCGCTGCGGGCCAAACTGTCCAGAATTTCGTGAGCTGTCCCATGGTCATGGACAAAATGTCCGTGAGGCCGGGGAGGGGCCGGAATTGCCCGTGGGCAATTCCCGCGGGGCAGGGGCTCAGCCCTCTGCCCGGCTGTCGAGATAGGCCGCGAAGGCCTCTGCCAGCGCCTCGCGCGGAAGCGTGTCGTCGAAGCTCATGGTGACCTTGCCGGCCTTGGTCTGGACCCGAAGCCCTGCGCCGAAGACGGCCTTCTCGACCGGCACCGCAGGCTCGGACGGCCGGGCCGCGCGGGTGAGGCGCCGCATGACGCTCGCCGCATCGACGAAGCTGCCGCGCCCCTCGCGGGCGGCCTGCTGCTCGCGCCCGATGGCGGCGGCCTCGGCCATGATCGCGGCACTGCTCTCGGCGGCGCCCAGCAGGGGCTTCAGCTCGCGCGCGTTGCGCTCACGGATCTCGCGGACATTGGGGAATGCGGCGATGACCACGTCCGGCAGCTTGGCGAGCTGCAGGTAGCGTGAGAGCCAGGGCTGGCTGACCTCGAGCCGTTCGGCCATGGCCTTCTGACGCCCGCCGTAGTAGCGCGCGACAGCGTCGGCGTAGTCGATGGCCCGCTCGTAGTCCGAGATGTCCTCGCGGTCGCGGTTCTCGATGTCGGCAAGGCGGAAGGCCTCTTCGTCGGTGAGATCGCGGACCTCGATCAGGTAGCGGAACTGCGGGTAGTTGTTGGCGCGCAGCCAGCTCACCGCGAAATGGCGACGCGCGCCGCAGATCACCTCGTAGTCGAACCCGGGCTCGGCCGAGGGCCGGACGATGGCGGGGAACTCCTGCTTGCCCTGCGCGCGTATGCCGTCGATCAGGTCGCGACAGCTGTCTTCGGTCAGCAGCGAATATTCCCGGTTGTGCCGGTCCCACATGCGGCAGCGGGCCGGATCGACCCAACGCAGGGTCTTTTCCTCGATCTCACCCGAGAGCCGTTCGCTGATCGTGGTCGAGCGCTTGAGAAACCGCGCGCTGCCCGCGTCATGGTCGGAGGCGGGTTTCGGCGCCGCCGGGGCAGAGGGCTCGTCGAGCCCGCTCAGGACGTCGTCGAAGATCGCGTCGTGCTTGCCGTGCTTGCGGGTCATAGCAGTCCCTCCTTGCGCAGTTGCGCGTGATGACTGGGCCAGGTCTTGCGGATGAGGATCTCGATCTCGCGCCCGACCGCGTCGAGATAGGCCCGGCAGCGCTTGTGGGTGTCGGTGCGCGTGGCGGCGCCGGTGAGCTCGTAGACCGTGCTGAGGTTCGCCGTCGCGTTGTCGATCTCGGCGCTGTCCTTGAGCACCGCCTGCAGCATGTCCATCGGGAACACCGCATCCATCATCCGCTTGATCGCCACATGCGCCGACTTGCTGTCGTTCATCTTGGTCGCGAGGATCTTGACGAAGGCGTAGTCACGGGGACCACCGGCGCGGGCCAACTCGTTCAGCGTGGCGCCGAGCATCTTGAGGAAATGCGCGGTCGAGCCGAAGTCGATATTGTTGGGCGGGGCCGGGATAACCAGCGCCTCGGCCGCGCGCAGCACCGAGAGCGACAGCATCCCCAGCGCGGGCGGCGGGTCGAGAAGGATGACGTCGAACCGGTCCTTGATCGTCTCTATTCCAGCCCGAAGCCGGTCGAGCACGAAGGTCTGCTCGCGCGCCATGCGGGCGGCGAACTCGTATTCCGCGTCGTAGAGACCAAGGTTGGCGGGGATCAGCGCGACGTTCGGCCAGTAGGTCGAACGCAGGGCGTAAGAGAGGTCGGGCGGGCCGCCGTGGCGGAAGAAGGGATAGAGCGTGTCCTCTTCCTCGTCGACATCCACGTCCGGGTTCAGCCCGAAGATCGAGGTGGTCGAGGCCTGGCTGTCGCAGTCGATCACGCAGACCCGGTAGCCCTTGAGCGCGAGGTACTGCGCGAGGTGGCAGACGGTGGTGGACTTGCCCACGCCGCCCTTGAAGTTCTGGATCGCGAGGACCATCGCCGGATCCGAGGGCGCGCGATAGGGCAGGGTGCCGAACACCTGCCGCATCCGGTTCACGTCGGCGAGGCTGTAGCCGGTGCGCCGCCCGGTCTGCGGGTCCTTTTCGGGCTCGGGCAGGCGCCCGTCGGCCTCGGCATCCCTGATCAGCTTTTCGCTGCGGCCCACCATCTCGGCGGCGCGGCGGACGTTGAACTGGAGATCCAGCGATTTCTGGTTGCCCGGCGCGTAGAGCCTGTCGCGCAGCCGGTTGATGACGGTCGATGCCCGCGTCGCGAGACGATCGAGCTCGTCGAGGGACACCGTGGGAAGGGCGGACTGCTCCATTTCATCCTCTTCTTGGGACTGGGTCGAAGGCGAGGGACCTGCTTCTTCGCTCGAATCATGGCCTGTCCGGCCCCTGCGCTCAAGTGCGAATAATTCGGGGATCTGGCCGAAAAAGCGGAAATCTCGGGTAGGGGTTCGGATGATCGGAAACCATGTGCTCGAGATCGTGTTTCCGATCTTTTCTCAGCCGATTCAACAGATCTTGCCCAAACTGTAAGGGTTTTGGCCGACCGAGTCCGTTTTGCCGCATCCCGAGGGGCCTGACACCGGGATTTTCCACACCCTGCCAGACCCTGCTGTTCTGGATTCTAGGTGTTCTAACTTCGTAACTGACAACCCGATGATATCGCGAGATTATTCCGGGAAAACCTTACATCATGGGCTGTCTTGGCTTACCTCTCGGGATGCTATCTCATACGTTCCGGGAGGCGAAAGCTTACGGATTGGTTGGGGCGCTATTCTTACGTTTCGGGTGACTCTCGCCACCGACTCAAACCCCTTGATTTACTGCCTGTTTTTAAAGGACTTCGCGAATCGGACCGGGGCAGGGGAGGCACACAAAGCTTACGTTTCGGGTGCTGGACGGATCGGGGGGCCTCTGATAGCTTACATCGCAACGAATACAAAAGTATGAGCAGACAGGTAACGCAATGGCGCAGCGACCGGCGTCTCCGAAACCATATCGCACCATCGAGGCCCGGCCAAACGCCGAAAGCCTGATCAAGCCCGGAGAGCTGGTGGACCTCGTGGAGGTCACGCCGCTGACGCTTGCCGACCGGCGCATCTACAACCAGCTACTCGAGAACGCGTGGGACGCCATCGACAAGCCGGTGACGCATGTGATCTCGAAATCCGACCTGCGGGGGTCACACAATTCCAACGACCGGGTGGGCGAGACCATCGAGCGGCTGATGTCGGCCATCGTCAAGGTGCGCGTCACCCGCGACGGAGAGGACGCCATCGAGCGGGTGCAGCTTCTGGGCGGCAACATCGAGACCACGCGCCGCGACGGTCTCCTGGAATACGAGATCCCGCAGCGTCTGCGGCGGATCATCAAGGACAGCACCGTCTTCGCCCGGCTTCAGCGCGAGGTCATGTTCGCGCTCAGCTCGAAATACGCGCTGACCCTCTACGAGATGATCCAGAAGCGCGGCAACCTGCGCTACCGCAGCTCGGAGAAGTTCTCGCTCGAGGACCTGCGCGGTATTCTCGGCGTCTCGAAGGGCAAGCTGACCTCGTGGTCGAACCTCAAGCTGCGCGCCATCGACCCGGCGCTGGCCGAGGTCAACGCGCTGTCGGATTACGTGGTTGAGATCGCGCCGCTCAAGACCGGGCGGCGCGTCACCCATGTCGAGCTGCGCTGGTGGCGCAAGGACGAGGGCGGCAGCGCGCAAGTGGAGCGCGAGCTCAGCTTCTCGAAGGTCGGCCGCAAGGCGCGGATCAGCGGCAGCGAGGAGGTGGTGACCGAACCCAAGGCCCGGCCCGCATGGCTCGACGCCCGCGGACCCGCGCTCCGGACCGAGACCTACGAGACCGCGCGCCTGCGCTACCCGGGCTACGACATCTACCATGTCGAGGGCGAATGGCGCGCCTGGGCCAAGGACCGCGAAGAGGCACGCGATCCGGACCGCGCCTTCCTCGCCTTCTTCCGCACCTTCGTCGAGAAGAACCCGCTGTGACCGGCCTGCGCGACCGGGCGCGCCGCATGCTGTCTTCGGTCCGGCTGCGGCTGCTCGTCCTCGCGCTGGCGCCGCTCATCATCCTGATGCCGCTGCTGTTGCTCATCGGCATGGCGCGCTGGACCGCGGATTACGATGCGCTGCTGATCGCCAACGTCGAGAGCGACCTGCGCATCGCCGACCAGTACCTGACCCGCATGATGGAGAACGCCAGCGGCCAGCTGCAGGCCACCGCCCGCACGGTGAGGTTTGCGGAGGTGCTCGCCAGCACCTTCGAAGAGCAGCATCGCTTCTTCACCGAATCCCGCGGGTCGCTCGGCTTCGACTTCCTCTATTACCTGCCCTCTGCCGCCGCCAATGCCCCGGGCGAGGACTGGCCAGTCATCGCGCAGGCGATGGAGGGCAAGGCCACGGCCCAGATCGACCTTATGACCGCCGAGCAGCTCGATGCGCGCACACTCGGGCTCGCCGTGCAGGCGCGGATCAACGAGCTGCCGGGCAGGGGCGAGGCGACGACGCAGGTCGAGACGCGCGGCATGGTGCTGCACGCCGCCAGCCCCGTGGTTCAGAACGGCGAACGCGTCGGCGTGCTGGTGGGGGGCGTCCTGCTCAACCGCAACCTCAAGTTCATCGACGACATCAACGAGCTCGTCTTCCTCAACCCGGTGACCGGAGGCGACCGAAAGGGCACGGTGACGGTGTTCCTCGACGACCTCCGGATCTCGACCAACGTCAGTCTCTTCGAGGGCCGCCGCGCCATCGGCACGCGCGTCTCCGAGGCGGTGCGGCATCAGGTGCTGGAAGAGGGCAAGATCTGGCTCGACCGCGCCTTCGTGGTCAACGACTGGTATATCTCCGGCTACCTGCCGCTGCACGACAGCTTCGGCGAGCGGGTCGGGATGCTCTACGTGGGCTTCCTCGAGGCGCCCTTCAACGCCGCCAAGCGCGCCGCCTATTTCTGGATGATCGGCGCCTTCGTGGCGGTTCTGCTGCTCTCCGCGCCGGTGTTCCTGTGGATGGCGCGCGGGGTCTTCACCCCGCTCGAGGCGATGACGCAGGTGATGCGGCGGGTGCGGGCCGGTGACCTGACGGCGCGCATCGGGCCGACCCGCAAGCGCGACGAGGTCGCGCAGGTGGGCGCGCATCTCAACGACCTGCTGGAGCAGGTGCAGGATCGCGACCGGCGGCTGCGGGCCTGGGCCGACGAGCTGAACGCCCGCGTCGATCAGCGCACCGCCGAGCTGCGCGAGGCCAACGACAAGCTCGAACAGGCCTTCCACCAGCTGGTCACGCGCGAGAAACTGGCCTCGATCGGCGAGATCACCGCCGGCGTCGCGCATGAGATCAACAACCCGATCGCGGTGATTCAGGGCAATGTCGACGTGATCCGCGAGGTGCTCGGGCGCGAGGCCGAGGACGTCCGCACCGAGCTCGACCTGATCGACGACCAGGTGCGCCGGATCGACACCATCGTGGGCAAACTGCTGAAATTCTCGCGCCCCGGCGACTACGGGACATTCGCGAGCGAAGTGCCGCTCGAGCCGGTGCTGCGCGATTGCCTCGTGCTGGTCGAGCATGTGGTCACCCGCGCCCATGTCGCCGTGCGCACCGAGTTCGCCGAGGTGCCCCCGGTGCGGGTCGAGCCGGGCGAGCTGCAGCAGGTGGTGGTGAACCTCATCGTCAACGCCGTGCAGGCGATGGGCGAGGCGGGCGAGCTCTTCCTCACGCTTGAACCCGAGACGCGCGAGGGCCGTGCGGGCGCTGCCTTGCGGGTGCGGGACACCGGGCCGGGGGTGGCGGAGGGGTTGATTCACGCCGTGTTCGACCCGTTTTTCACCACCAAGCAGGGCGAGGGGACGGGGCTCGGCCTGTCGATCTCGCAGAGCCTGATCCAGCGGGCCGGGGGGCTCATTTCCGTGCGCAACGTCACCGACGAGGCGGGGACGGTCACCGGTGCGGAATTCACCGTCTGGCTGCCCGAGGCCGCGGCCTGACCATGGACAGCGCGCGGCGCGCGGATTAGCAAGGCAGCATGGATGTGACCGCCGAACTCGATGCCGTGGGGCTGCTCTGCCCCTTGCCCGTGCTCAAGGCACGCAAGCGCCTGTCGCAGCTTGCGACCGGCGAGGTGCTGCGCATCCTCGCCGACGACCCGGCGGCGGTGATCGACGTGCCGCATTTCTGCAACGAAGCCGGGCACGAGCTCTTGTCGATGCAGGACGAGGGCGCGGTGCAGATCTACCTCGTCCGGCGGGGCTGAGCGGCTCTAACGCAGCCCGAAACCCTCGTAAGGCAGGAACCGCACCGGGCTTCCGGGGGCGATTTCGACGGCCTCGTCGGGCAGCTCGACCAGGCCCGTCGCCCAGGACAGCCCGCTGATCCGGCCCGAGCCTTCCGACGCGAACACCTCGGCCCGTCCCTCAGCATCGAGCCGGGCGCGCAGGAACTCGCGCCGTCCCGGCTTCTTCCGCTTGGAGAAGGCGGCGGGGACGGTGAAGCCCTGCGTCTTGGTCCAGCCTGCGCCCGCCAGCAGTGACAGGGCAGGGCGAGCGAAGATCAGCGCGCAGACAAGTGCTGCCACCGGGTTGCCCGGCAGGCCAAAGACCGGCGTGGCGTTCCACATGGCAAGCGCCAGCGGCCGGCCCGGCTTCAGCGCGATCCGCCAGCTCGAGAGCGTGCCGCGCGCGCGCAGCAGGGCCGAGACATGATCCTCGTCCCCGGCCGAGGCCCCGCCTGAGGTCAGGATGACGTCGCAGTCCTTTGCGGCGGCATCGAGGCGGGCGGCGATCAGCGCCTGATCGTCTCGAATATGGCCCAGATCGACCGGCGCATAGTCCCAGCCCTCGGCCAGCGACAGCAGCATGGGGCGGTTGGCGTCCCAGATCTGGTGTGGCATGGCGGGCTCGGCGGGGCTCGGGACGATCTCGTCCCCGGTCGAGAGCACGCCCACCCGCAGCTTCCGCTGCACCGTCACCTCGCCCAGCCCGAGCGCCGAGAGCAGCGCGAGGTCGGGCGCGCGCAGCCGGTGCCCGGCGGGCCGGGCAGCGGAGCCCTCGGTCACGTCCTCGCCCGCCTTGCGTGTGTTGGCGCGCGGCTTCACCGGCCCGTCGAAGGCCACGTGCGTGGCGTTGACCGCGCAATCCTCCTCGAGCACCACGGTATCGACGCCCTCGGGCAGGATCGCCCCGGTCAGGATGCGCACCGCGTGGCCCGGGGGAACCGCGCTCTCGAAAGGCTGCCCGGCGGCGGCACGGCCCGCGACCAACGGCAGGCGCTGCACGCCCTCGCCGGTCGCCTCATGGGCAAAGCCGTAGCCGTCGACCGCGGAATTGGGACGCGGCGGGTTGGAGCGGCGCGCGACGGCGGTTTCGGCCAGCACCCGCCCGCGGGCGGCGTGGGTGGCGCAGGTCTCGGTTCCGGTGACCGGGCGCAGCACCGACCTGAGCCGGGACAGAGCCTCATCGACCGGCACCCAGGCCACGCCCTGCGGCATGGCGAAACAGTCGTCGCGCAGGCGCGGCGGGGTCAGCTCGTCGGGCGCGGCCTCGGGGGCGTCAGCCACAACCAGCCCAAGATCGGCGAGGATGAAATCGGCAATGGCGCCGGTGTCGTCGAGATCGAAGCGGGGCAGGGGGCTTTCGACCGGCGCATCCGAGGCGATCGCCCGGACGCTGTTGTTCTCGGCAGACAGCAGCGGCTTGCCGGTCTCGGCCCGGTGCGCCTCGATCTTGGGATGCGGCGCGGACTTGTAGCCCTCGACCAGCACCAGATCGGCGGGCGAGAGCCGCGCCAGCAACGCCTCGAGCGGCGGCTCGTGCGCGTCGCGCAGCTCGGCCATCAGCGCCCAGCGGTTGGGCGAGGCCAGCAGCACCTCGCCCGCACCGGCCTGCCGGTGGCGAAAGCTGTCGGTGCCGGGCTGGTCGACATCCGTTGTGTGATGCGCGTGCTTGACCGTCGAGACCGAAAAGCCGCGCGCGGTGATCTCGGCCACCAGCCGTTCCATCAGGCCGGTCTTGCCCGCGTTCTTCCAGCCGGTGACGCCGTAGACCTTCATGCCGCGCCCTTCAGCAGCGCTTCGGCATGGGCAAGGTCGTCCGGCGTGTTGACGTTGAAGAACGGGTCGAAGGGCTCGGCGGGGAACAGCGCCTCGCCGGCGCCGTGCCCGTCGGTCCAGGCCACCACCTTGCGCAGCCCGTCCCCGAGGGCTGCCCGCAGATCGTCGCGCAGCGCCACCGGCCAGAGGCCGAAGGTCGGGTGGCGATTGACCCGCTTGCCGCCGGATTTCAGCGCCTCGTCCCCGGTCCGCGGCGTCGCGGCCAGCGCCAGCGGATGAGGCCGGCCCTCGGCGGCGAGCAGCAGCCGGGGCACCAGATCGCAGGGGAAGAAGGGCGTGTCGCCCGCCACGGTCACGATGCTCTCGGCGCCCTGCGTCGCGGCCCAGTCGAGCCCCGCGAGCACGCCGGCCAGCGGTCCGGCGAAGCCCTCGATGCTGTCGGGCAGCACCGGCAGGCCGGTGTCGGCAAAGCGGCTCCCATCGCCGTTGGCGTTCAGCGCCAGACCCGCCACCTGCGGTTCCAGCCGGTCGATGATCCGCGACAGCAGGCTCTCGCCGCCGACGCTCAGCAAGGTCTTGTCGCCGCCGCCCATGCGGGTGGCGAGCCCACCGGCCAGAATGACCCCGAGAGGCTGTTTCATGCGTCGTCTCCTGCGCTCTTGCGGCGCGATTTGCGGCTGTCGTCGGGGATGGTCGAGGGGTCCGCGTCGCGCAGCAGCCGCTCTTCGCCCGAGAGGCAGATGAAGCGCTGCCCGCGCATCCGCCCGATCAGGGTCAGCCCCACCTGCCGGGCGATCTCGACGCCCCAGGCGGTGAAGCCAGAGCGCGAGGCGAGCACCGGGATGCCCATGAGCGCGGTCTTGATCACCATTTCCGAGGTCAGCCGCCCGGTGGTGTAGAGGATCTTGTCCGCCGCCGTCACATCGTGGCGGAACATGAAGCCCGCGACCTTGTCCACCGCGTTGTGGCGGCCGACGTCCTCCATGTAGACCAGCGGCCGGTCCTCCTGGCAGAGCACCGTGCCGTGGATCGCGCCCGCCTCGAGATAGAGCGAGGGCATGGTGTTGATCTGGCGCGCCAGCGCATAGAGCCAGCTTGTCCGCACCTGCGTCTGCGGCAGCGACAGCCCTTCGAGCCCCTCCATCATGTCGCCGAAGACGGTGCCCACCGCGCAGCCCGAGGTGCGGGTCTTCTTCTGCATCTTCTCCTCGTAGGAGGTCTGCCGCTCGGTGCGCACCACCACCGTCTCGATCTCGTCGTCGTAGTCGACGCCGGTCAGCACGTCGTCGTCGAGCAGCATCCCCTGATTGCGCAGGAACCCGAGCGCCAGGTACTCGGGGTAATCGCCGATGGTCATGGCGGTGACCACCTCCTGGCGGTTGAGATAGATCGTCAGGGGGCGCTCCTCGACCACCGCGATCTCGGTCTCGGCGCCGGTCTGGTCGTGTCCGGTGACGCGTCGGGTCAGTCCGGGACGGGTGAGGTCCGGCAGGAGGGGAAGCTTGGGGGGGATCACGCTGTGGCTCCGGTGTCTTGGCGTTGTCTTTTCGGCCCGCGGGGTATCTTGTATGTCCCGGACGGCAGACGCAACAGGAGACGCCATGCTGGGATATGTCGTGGCCGAAGGGCAGGGCGAGGCGGATCGCCTGATCGCCGAGGTCGCCCGGACCCTGACCGCGCGCGGGCTGCGGATTGCCGGGGCCGTGCAGGTCAATCTCGAGACCGACCCGGCCCACAAGTGCCTGATGGATCTGCATATCCTGCAGGGCGATGCGGTGGTGCGCATCAGCCAGGACCTCGGCGCGCTGTCGCAGGGCTGCCGGCTCGATCCCGAGGGGCTCGAGCGCGCGGTAGGGCTCGTGCAGGCGGCGCTGGCCGGGGGTGCGGATCTTGTGATCGTGAACAAGTTCGGCAAGCAGGAGATCGGCGGGCGCGGCTTCCGCCCGGTGATCAACGAGGCGCTGTCCTCGGGCATCCCGGTGCTGACCGCGGTGAACGCCGGAAACCTTCCCGATTTCGAGAGCTATGCCGAGGGCCTGGGCGAGCGGCTCGTGCCGGATGCGCAGGCGCTGTCGGACTGGGCCGGGCGCATGACCGCCGGGGCGCAGGTGGCGAACGGCTGAGGCCTTGTCATCATGGTTGTCTCGCGCCTGTTGCGCGCGGTGAGCCGGCTGTGTCTGGGAGAGAAGAGGGAGCGCGGCGACCCTCAGGGAGGAGGAGGGAGGGTCGCCGCTGAGTCCTGGGTTCAGGGAGGAGGAGAGAACCCGGGAAACTCTGTGGCACATCTCTGCGCCGTTATCGCTAACCTAGGCATTGCCGCGCCGCAGCGCAAGGGTCAGGGCTGCAGACCTGCCTTGAAGTCAGTGCATGGCGGGACGGCCATTCCGCGCGGAGGCCCCTCACGGGGCGGATGAAGCCCGCGCGCGACGTTCCGGATCATCATGAGGATGGAGAGATGGTGCATGGCGCTCACCTCTGCAAAAAACCCACCGGATCGCTGAAATCATAGCATTAGAAAGCAGCACGATGCTCCTCAGACGGGGTGCGCTATGTGCTGCGTAAACCTGCTGCACCGTCCGACGACCCCAAGGCCAACGGAGCTCCCGAGCCCCATGCAGATCGCTGCGCGCGTATCTCTCTCCGCTACCCGGTTCGCGAACGCGAGCGGGGGACCCGCCGCCGGAGGCTGGCACACCCGACAGGGACAGGGCGCCGCCGGCCGGTCGGGCGTCGAGGCTGACGTGAGCCGAGACGATGGGCCAGCCTTCCGGGCGCCGCATCCGGATCTGGCTCTGCGCCGCGCGCCGGCCGGAGCCAAGGCGGCGGTACTCGCAGGTCGCCGTACCGAAGTCGGCGGAGAAGGCGGTGATGCGCATTTCGCTCAGCTCGCGCGCGATGTCCGACACGTCGCGGCCCTTGCGGAAGCCGGCGATCTGATCGCGGCCACACAATGCCCCGCCGGGCGAGAGCCTGACAGCGCGAGGATCGTCCCAGAAGAACCCGACCAGGCGGTCGACATCATTCGCTCCGAGCGCGGCCTCACAGGCCTTGATCCGGGTAAGGATCTCGGCCTCCACGGATGCCCAGTCGAAGTCCGCGAAAATTTCGGTCTCCCGCCTGCGCCGAGGCCGCGCCGGACCCCCGGCAGAAAGGAATGCCAATACTGACCAACCTGCACCTGGCCGCCGAGCCCGTCCCGCTGAAATTCGACCGGGACCGCGCGCGCTGATCGTGATCGACATGCAGCGCGACTTTCTCGAGCCCGGTGGCTTCGGCGAGACGCCGGGCAACGACGTCTCGCTGCTGCAGGCGGCGGTCGGGCCTTGCAAGCGGGCGCTCGAGGCGGCACGCAGCTCGGGCATGCTGATCGTGCACACGCGCGAGGGCCCTGTCCGACGCGCCGCTCGCCAAGATCCGACGCGGCCTCCCGAACCGGAGGATCGGCGATCCGGGCCCGATGGGCCGCATTCTCGTGTGTGGCGAGCCCGGCCAGGACATCGTGACGGCGCTCTGTCGGCTGGCGGGCGAGGTGGTGCAGGACCAGCCGGGAAAGTCGCCTTCCACCAGACCGACCTTGCGCAGATCCTCGTCGACCACGGCATCGACACGTTCATCGCCTGCGGCGTCACCACCGAGGTGTGCCTGCAAACCACCATCCGCGAGGGCAACGACAGGGGTGGCCCTTGCCGACGCCTGCGCCTCGTATTTCCCCGAATTCCACCGCGTGGGTCTCGAGATGATCAAGGCCCAGGGCGGGATCTTCGGCTGGGTGAGCGGCGCCACGAGCTTCGCCGACGCCGTAACTGCCGGTGAACAGGCAGCCTGAGACGACCCGGCGGCCAGACGCCGCGCCGGGAAGCTTCCGACAGGAGAGTGACGACACGGACAAGACGACAGGGAAGCTCTGGACCCCGGGCGACTGGAATGCCCTCTTCGGTCTGGGAACCAACCTGCTGGTCAACCTTCTGGTGATGACCGGCCTGCTCAAATACGTGGTCGGCTTCCGGACGAGCTGACCTTCGGGCGCATCCTGCCCGCAGTGGGGCTGACGCTGTTCCTCGGCAATATCTATTATGCCTGGATGGGCCTGCGGCTTGCGAAGAAGGAAGGGCGCGCCGCCGTCTGCGCCCTGCCGTCTGGGCCGTCGGTCCCGCACATGTTCATCGTTGTCTTCGTGATCATGCTGCCGTCCTTGGCCAGACCGGCGACCCGGTGAAGGCCTGGGAGGCGGGGCTCGCCCGGGTCTTCCTGCAAGGCTTCATCCTGATCGGCGGCTCCTTCCTTGCGCCCTTCATCCGCCGTATCACGCCGCGCGCAGCCTTTCTGGGAACGCTGGCAGGCGTCTCTATCGCCTTCATCGCGATGCGCCACGAGACCGAGATCTTCATGACCTCGATCACCGGCCTCACCTGCCTTGCCATCATCCTCGTGAGCTGGTTCGGCGGGGTGAGGTACCCGCGCGGCATCCCCGCCCGGCTCGTCATCATCGTGGTCGGAACGCTCATCGCCCGGGGACGCGGCGGCGCTCGACCGGATCGCCCGCCTGATCCGCCGCCTGCGCGCCTCCGGGGCGGTGTTTCTAAGCACGCTGGGTATGGGCGAATACCCCTATGATGTCACCGGCGAGAACAGCCACGAGGGTGGCTGTCGCAACCCGCATGACCCGGCGTGGATGACCGGCGGCTCGTCCTCGGGCTGCGGCGCGGCCGCGGGGGGGGCTGGCGCCGGTGTCGCTCGGGTCCAACACCAACGGCTCCCTGCGCGTCCCGGCCTCGCTCTGCGACGTGTTCAGCCTGAAGCCAAGCTACGGGCGGCTGAGCCACGCGGGCAGCTTCTCCTTCGTCGCCAGCCTCGATCGCCTAGGCCCCTTGGCGCGCTCCGTCACCGATCTGGCGCTGGCCTATGACGCGATGCAGGGACCGGTCCCGGACGACCAGGGCTGCGCCGACCGCGCGGTCGAGCCGTCGCGTCCCGGTCCCGAGCGCGGGGTGGCGGGGCTCCGCTTTGCCGGGGCAGGGGGCTGGCAAAGCGCTCAAGCGGGGCCTCTGGCCGGCGCCGCGGAAGCAGCCGTCGCCCGGGTGCTCGGCGCCGCGGGGCAGGCAATTGGGGGACGTCGCTCTCGGCGGGGCCGAGGCCGGGCGCACCGCCGCCTGTCTCACCACCAATTCCGAAAGCGCCGCCTTCCATCTCGACAGGCTACACCACCGCGCGGAGGAGTTCGACCCCGACACGAACGACCGTTTCCTTGCGGTCGCCCACGTGGCGAAATGCGCTTCGCGACGACGGACACAGCACAGCTTTCGTCTCGTCAATGTCTCCCGGTGGCCAAGCGGAGCCCGGCCGCGACAGGCCCCCGCGGACCCATCGGGATTGATGGTCGCCCGCGCGCCATGCTCCCGATTAAGGTGAAGCGTCACTCATAGAATCCCTTGTAAATAAGGGCCATATCTGTAATCTGTTACTGCTCAGACGTTTTTCTAATCGCCTTTAGGTTTAGGATTAGCGCTTAAAGGCATTTCTTTAGGGTCCATGACATGATTTTTGCGGCCAAACTCAAGAATTTGGTGGTAGCGGGCTTGATTGGTGCGGGCGTTTTGCTCGGTGCGTCGCAACAGGCGGGCGCGGTCACTTTCCCCTTCGAAAATATCCCGGGTGCGGGTGTAGCCGGCGATGCCTATGCCGGGAATTTCTCGCTCAACGTGACCGATCTTGGCTCTGGCAACGTGCTTTTTCAGATCGTGAGCGCTGCTGCCCCGGCGCTGAACTACTTCATCCGCACGATCTTCGTGGATGACACCTCTCCGTCCGCCTTCACGACACTGCCAAGTGCCAACGATCAGTCTCATTCGGTCGGCACCGTCAACATGACACGCTCTTCCGGGGGCAATCTCCCGCAGGGCAACAACGTCGGCTTCTCGACCGAGTTCAACTTCAACCGTGTCCCTGGATCGGCCAATGCCAACGCGATCCAGCAGGGTGAAACCGGCGGCTTCGTCTTCGGCGTGTCCGGAAGCTTCGCCTCGATCATCAGCGCGCTGACCTCTGGCGAGCTGCGCTTCGGGATCCACCTGCAGGGGCTACCCGGCGGTGCGTCCGACAGCTTCGTGAACTCCGTCACCCCGGTGCCGCTGCCGGCCGCGGGGATCCTTCTGATCGGCGCGTTGGGCGGGCTCGGCTTCGCTGCGCGTCGCAAGAGGCGCATGGCGGCCTGATCGGTCATCGCCCCGCGGCGACTGTCGCGGGGGAATGGCGAGTCGGTTGAAAAAGTGAACGGGCCGCAGCTTGACTGCGCGGCCCGTTTTTTCATGCGTCATCGCGGAAGAGCCGTGGCGCGCGTGCGTGCGCGCGAGAGAGAGAGAGAGAACGGAGTGTCCAGACCCGTTTCAGGCGATCCCTGTCCGAAGCGACGTCACCGGCCTTGGCGGCGGCATCCCTCTCGGGGTCAGGCACCTGCCCAACGACCGCCGCGCACGGTTGCGGGTGGGCAAGGAAATTCTGGAGGTCTCCATGAAACTCACCGGAGGCCGGACCACCTGTGGTCGGGCCAGTGGCGTGCTGATGCCAGACACCGTCTTCCCGCGGCCACGCGGCGAGATCGGCAACGCGCTCAGCTTCGCTTTCCCGGCGCGTTGCAAGACGGTCTAGGTGACCGTCGACGACCGGCTGCAGGACGTGGTTGCGGACGGTTTCGACGCGGGGCGGCGCTTCAGGGGATGCGGATCGGGACAGGAATGCCGTGCGGGGCGGTCCGCCGTTGCGGCACCTCGGGATGGCGACGCCCGACGACTGGGATCGCCCCGCCCACCGAGGGATCTGCGCGACCATTCTTGAATAATCTGTCACAACCTCACCACCGGCAGCATCAGACCATGGGGTTTCGGCGTCGGAGCGGCGTCAGGCTGCGTTGATGGCCGGCGACGCCATTGCGGCAAACCTCGTCGCTCTGTCGCGCGCTCTATGTCCGGAATGCGATCTGGATCAGAGCAAAGAGCGCCTGCCGCTCGGTATTGTCACCGGCGCCGGGGGGCACAGCATCAAAGGAACGGGTTCACGATGCGGAGCTGCCCCTCGACCAGCAGGCCCGACTGCATGTCCTCGGAATAGAGCGTGGTGCAGCCGGCCAGCAACGCCGCCGCGACGATCATAGCGTCGTAGACCGAGAACCGGTAGCGCTCGGCCAGTGCACGGCCCACGGTATGGGTGCGCGGCGTGAGGTCCTCGACCGTGCAGAGTTGCTCGATGCCGAGAAGAAACTCCCCGGCCTCGTCCCACGCCATCCCGGCCTTGCGGCGGCAGTTCACCAGCGCCTCGTTCAGCACCTGCACGCTGATGCGGGGCCCGCGCTGCAGCAGCGCCTCGGCCCGGTCCGCCTTGGGGCCATCGTCGAGAAGGTAGAGGATGACGTTGGTGTCGAGGAACTCAGCGCTCATGCGCAGCGTCGCGGCTCAGCTGGTCCTGCGCGGCGAGCCGACCCCGGAACCGCCGGAGCCCGCTCAGGATCTCGTCGGGCCGGGCATGGCGGGTGACCGCAAGACCGGCCTCGCCCGCGGTGAGGTCGATCTCGTCCCCTTCCTTGAGCCCCAGTTTCCGGACCAGCTCCGCGGGGAGCCTGACGGCAAGAGAATTGCCCCATTTCGCGACCTGCATGGTGGCCTCCTTTGACTTGGATATACAAGTGGCTAATGTATATCCAAAACGCCGCCTTTGCAATGCGCTGCTATGGTCAGCGTGGCGCCGCCGCAGGCGAGGGGCTCGCTGTCGTGCGGATCGTCAAAGACCTTCGAGGCGCCCGAAGCGCCGGGCCGCTACGCGGCGGCCTCGCATGCCGGGTCTCGTTTGGCCGGTCTGGTCTGACGGCCGTCGAATACTGAAGAGGGGCTGCCGTTTCTGTCCGAAGCCCTTCCTCTCTGCTGAAATGCTCCCGGTGCGGCGGCCAGGCACACACTCTTCGCAGGAAGTGAGTGCAGGCGGGCCAACTACGACGGCAAAGATGGGTCGGGGGATGCTGGCGACGAATCCCGACATCGGGGGAGTCGCGCCCGGGAAGCCTGACTGGCGGGGGACAAGCTCGCTCGTCGTGCCGCTCTGTCGAGGACATACGGGGCACCGCGGCCGTCCGGGGCTTATAGGTGGTGGCTTAAGACCCTGAAATTATTACCTATAGTCTGGATTTGGAAGAAAATTCACGTTCTCCGAAAATTCCTGCTTGCGGAGTTTGTGAACTGGGACTAGAACCCACCTCCACCGGCGGCGTTGAGGTGCTGACGGGACGCAGGACGGAGCGGCGGCGGCGAGGAAACGAGGCGCGGTTGCGGACGATGCGGTAGGAAATCG
>Ga0208328_1000132_pt1 | contig 41390 bp, 39 predicted proteins | sample DeeseametaMP2633_FD_184170 | JGI IMG/M metagenome (GOLD analysis project Ga0208328, IMG submission 184170) | Marine microbial communities from the Deep Atlantic Ocean - MP2633 (SPAdes) | ecosystem: Environmental > Aquatic > Marine > Unclassified | place: Northeast of Antigua and Barbuda, North...
AGCTGACCTGGGAGCTGCCGACCGCCGGCCTCCTCGGGCTCGCCGCCGCCGCCGTGGCGGTGCTGCTGGTGCTGATCATCGGCGCCCGCGTCCACGCCTTCCTGGCCCTGGTGCTCGTCAGTGCGCTGACCGCCCTGGCCGCCGGCGTCCCCTTCGAGGCGGTGGTGCCCACGATGCTCTCCGGCTTCGGCGGGACGCTGGCCTCGGTCGCCCTCCTCGTCGGCCTGGGCGCGATGCTCGGCCGGATGCTCGAGCTCAGCGGCGGCGCGCAGGTGCTGACCGACGCGCTCGTGCAGCGCTTCGGCGAGGACCGCGCTCCCCTGGCGCTCGGCATCGCCTCGCTGCTGATGGGCTTCCCCATCTTCTTCGACGCCGGCCTGGTCGTCATGCTGCCGATCATCTTCGCCGTGGCCCGCCGTCTCGGCGGGTCGGTGCTCACCTACGCGTTCCCCGCCGCGGTGGCGTTCTCGGTGATGCACATCTTCGTGCCGCCGCACCCCGGCCCGGTGGCGGCCTCCGGCCTGCTCGGCGCCGACGTGGGCCTGGTCGTGATCCTCGGCCTGCTGATCGCCGTCCCCGCGTGGGTCATCGTCGGCCGCATCTTCGGCGGCTGGGTCGGGCGCACGTACGACCTGCCGGTCCCCGAGATCCTCCGCGGCAGCGACCACGACGAGGACGCCGCGGCCTTCCGCAGCGACCCGACCGTCGGCACGACGCTGTCGCTGCTGGCCCTGCCGCTGGTCCTGATCTTCCTCAACACCGGCCTCAACGCCCTCGCGACCGCCGAGGTCGTCTCCCTCGAGGACGGCTGGGTACGCGGCCTGCGCCTGCTCGGCGAGACCCCCGTCGCCCTGCTGATCACCGTCTTCGTCGCGATGTACGTGCTGGCCTGGCGCCGCGGCCGCGACCGCGGCCTGGTCGACCGGGTCGTCGACGGCGCGCTGGGCCCGATCTGCGCGATCGTGCTGATCACCGGCGCGGGCGGCATGTTCGGCGGCGTCCTGCGCGCGACCGGCATCGGCGGCGCGATCGCGGAGTCGCTGGAGTCGCTGGGCCTGCCGCTGATCGTCGCGGGCTTCGTGATCGCCGCCATCGTGCGCATCGCGCAGGGCTCGGCCACGGTCGCGCTCACCACGGCCGCCGCGCTCGTGCAGCCGGCCGTCCAGGCGGCCACCGACCTCAACGCCGGCCAGCTGGCCGCGATGGTCCTCGCCCTGGCGGCGGGCTCGGTCTTCGCCGGGCACGTCAACGACTCCGGGTTCTGGCTGGTGAGCCGGTTCTTCGGGATGGACACCGCCACCACCCTCAAGACCTGGACCGTCGGCCAGGCCCTCATCGGCGTCGTCGGCTTCGTCGGCGCGCTGGCGATCTACGGCGTGGCGGCGGGCATCGCATGACCGGGGCCGACCTCGCCGGGCGCACCGCGCTCGTCACCGGCTCCAGCCGCGGCATCGGCCGGGCCCTCGCCGACGGCCTGCTCGCCGCGGGCGCGCGGGTGGTCCTCAACGGTCGCGACACCGCGGTGCTGGAGGAGACCCGGGCGGTCCTGGCGGCGACGTACGGCGAGGGGCGGGTGCTGGCCCGCGACTTCGACGTCACCGACGAGGCCGCCGTGACGCTGGCCGTCGACGAGCTCGAGGAGCGGGTCGGGCCGATCGACGTGCTGGTCAACAACGCCGGCGTCCAGCACCGCGTCCCGCTGCTCGAGCTCGACCTGGCCGACTGGGAGCGGGTGCTGGCGACCAACCTCACCAGCGCCTTCGTGGTCGGTCGCGCCGTCGCGCGGCACATGGTGCCTCGCGGCGGGGGTCGGATCGTCAACATCGCCTCTGTCCAGGCCGACCTGGCGCGTCCGACCATCGCGCCGTACACCGCGGCCAAGGGCGGGCTGCGCAACCTCACCCGCGCCATGTGCGCGGAGTGGGCGTCGGCGGGCCTGCAGGTCAACGCGCTGGCGCCGGGCTACATCCACACCGAGATGACCCAGGCGCTGGTCGACGACCCCGCCTTCGACGGGTGGGTCCGCGGCCGCACGCCCGCCGCACGCTGGGGACGGGTCGAGGACCTCGTGGGCCCGGCGGTCTTCCTGGCCTCCGACGCCGCGGCGTTCGTCAACGGGCAGGTGCTGTTCGTCGACGGCGGCATGACGGCGGTGGTCTGAGGTGGCCGCCGGGCCGAACCTGGCGGTCGTCGCGCACGCCGCCGACGACCTGCGTGTCGAGGAGGTCCCCGAGCCGCAGCCCGGCCCGGGCGAGGCGGTCGTGTCCGTCGCGTACGGCGGGATCTGCGGCTCCGACCTGCACTACTGGACCCACGGCGCCGCCGGACTCTCGATCCTGCGCGAGCCCATGGTCCTGGGGCACGAGATGTCCGGCACCGTCCTCGTGGCGGCCGCCGACGGGTCCGGCCCGGCGGTCGGTACGCCGGTGACGGTCCACCCCGCCACCCACGACTCCTACCTGGGGTCGGCGGCGCTGCTCCCCCACACCCCGGGCGTCTTCGCCCGGCGGGTGGCGCTGCCCGCGGCGATGCTGCGTCCCCTCCCGGACGCGGTGTCGCTGCGCAGCGCCGCCCTCTGCGAGCCGGCCGCCGTCGCCTGGCACGGCCTGGCCCGGGCCGGCGACGTCCGCGACCGCCGGGTGCTCGTGATCGGCTGCGGGCCCATCGGCGCGCTCTCGGTCGCCGCCGCGCGCGCCCACGGCGCGGCCGAGGTGGTCGCCGTGGACCTGCACGACCTGCCCCGGCGCATCGCCGCCGACCTGGGCGCCACCTCGACGCTCGCCGCGGGCGACCCCCGGCTCGCCGAGGTGGGCCTGGACGTCGACGTCGCCCTCGAGTGCTCCGGCTCCCGTCCGGGCCTGGCCACCGCCATCCGGGCCACCCGTCGCGGCGGGCGGGTCGTCATGGTCGGCCTCCAGCCCGCCGGCGAGCAGCCGACCCTGCTGGCCACCGCCATCACCCGCGAGCTCGAGCTGGTCGGCAGCTTCCGGTTCCGCGACGAGATCGACGACGTCGTGGCCGCCCTGGGCTCCGGGCTCGCCCTGGACGCCGCGATCACCCACGACGTCGACGTCACCGACACCCCCGGCGTCCTCGACGCCTTCGGCACCGCGCGGGACGCCTCGGTCTCGGGGAAGGTGCTGCTGCGGTTCTGAGGGACCGCGGGCCCGGGTGGGCTGGTCCGGAGTGCTGACGACACGGCATACGTGTCGTCAGCACTCCATTCGCCGCCCCACCCCGAGGGATCTATCGCGAACCCGCCCGACCCGCGATGATCGAGGCACCCCAGCGCTTTGGAGCACCGTGACCTCGCCCCCCGTCCCGCAGGACGTCGCCTTCGACGTCGTGCAGCACCCCGATCGCACGGTGGTCATCGCCCGCGGCGAGCTCGACGTCCTCTCGGTCCCCCAGCTGCGGCGGGTCCTCTACGACCCCGTCCACGTGAGCGGGCCGTCGGTGGTCGTCGACCTCTCCCTCGTGACGTTCCTGGACTCCGTGGGCATCGGCGCCCTGGTCGCCGCCCGCCGCTGGCTCACCTCGCGGGGCGCCACGATGACGCTGGCCTGCGCCGACAACCAGCCCCACAAGGTGCTGCGGATGATGGGGCTGGACAAGGTCTTCGAGATCATCGGCCCCGAGCCGGGCTGAGGGCTACCTGCGCACCCCGCCGTAGATCCCCCGCTTCACCACCCACGGCTGCAGCGCCCGGTCCACCACGACGCGGGGGATCCGGAACGGCCGCCCCGCGGGGTTGAACACCTCCAGCCCGGTCCGCTGCGGCCCCAGCACCGACCCCCAACGGCGCCCCGGCAGCGAGATCTCGCGCAGCGGCCGCCCCTCGAGGTACGCCGCCACGTTGGCCGCCAGCACCGTGTGCTGGAAGTTGCGCGCGGTCGAGCGCAACGGGTCGGTCGCGGCGACGTCGCCGATCGCGAACACCCCCTCCACGCCCGGGACCCGCAGGTCCGAGCCGGTGCGCACGAACCCGTGCTCGTCGAGGACCGAGGCGGGCAACCACCCGGTGTGCGGTCGCACGCGCCCCACGGCCCACAGGACGAGGTCGGCCTGAGCCGGCGCCTGCCCGGTCGACCAGGTCACCGGCCCCGGGCACGGCTCGTCGGAGCCCGGCAGCACCGCCCGGTGCCCCGGGTGGAGCGCGACACCGGCGGCCTCGAGGCGACGCCGCACGCCGGCCCAGGTGCGCCCGTGGTGCTGTGGCAGCCCCCGCTCCCCGGGGAAGTAGAGGTCCACCTGCTTGCCGGGCCACCGCACCGCCAGGTTGTACGCCGCTCCCACCGCCGCGGCCCCACCCCCGACGACCGCGACCGAGCCGGCCGCCGCGAGCCGCGCGTGCCGGTCTGCGAGGTCGGTCGCGACAGCGGCGTCGTCGCGGACGGCGTCGCTGCGCCAGAAGCCGTTGGCGACCCCGGTGGCGACCACCAGGACGTCGTACCCGAGCTCGCGGGCCACGCCGTCGGCCCCGACCACCGACACCGTCCGCGCGAGGAGGTCGGCCGAGGTGAGTCGGCCGTGCACCACGTCGACCCGGTCCAGCCGCCGGAACGAGCGGTAGGGGATGCGGTAGTCGCGCGACCAGCTGTCGGGGCGGGTCAGCCGCAGCCCGAGCTCCTGCCCGCTGACCAACCCGGTCGTCGGCGAGACACCGGTGACCGACAGGCCGCGCCGGCGCATCGACCGGGAGGCCAGTGCGCCCGCGCACAGGACGCCGGTGTCGCCGAGGCCGGCGACCAGCACCCGGGTCACTGGGGCCTCACGACCGCCGGGGCGGACGGGGCAGCAGCATCGGCACGCTGTCGATGACGTCCTGGTAGCCCGGTCGCCGCTCGAGGCTGCGCTTCTCCATCATCGGGATCGAGGCGCCCAGGAACATCGCGACCATCCCGACCACACCGATCACCTGCCACCACCACTGACCCGGGAGGGCGGAGAGGCCGAAGAGCAGCAGGGAGACCCACATCAGGATCTCGCCGAGGTAGTTGGGGTGACGCGACCAGGCCCACAGGCCGGTGACCAGGGACTCCCCCGGCTTCTTGGTGCGCGCGAAGCGGTGCTGCTGGGTGTCGGCGGCCAGCTGCAGCGCCACGGCACCGACGCCGACGACCAGCGCGACGAGGTCGAGCCAGCCCCACGCCCGCTCCGATCGGGTGACGGCGTAGACCGGCAGCATCGCGGCGAAGACCTGCACGGTCGGGAAGACGTGGATGCCCATCAGGTCCACGGCCATCTCGACCCTCGGGTTCTTCTCCCGCAGCATCGGGTAGCGCCAGTCCTCGTGGTGCAGGCCGGGCCAGGCGTAGACCCAGTTGGCGGTGAGACGGATCGCCCACAGCCACAGCACCACCGAGAGCAGCGCGAAGCGCACCCCGTCGGCACCCGGGTCGCGCTCGAGCCACCAGTAGACCGCCAGCAGCGGGGGGATCACCGACCAGTAGGCGTCGTAGCAGGAGGAGTTGGAGACGATCCGGCTGCCGACGAAGACGACCGCGGTGGCCACCAGGTCGGCGATCAGCGCGTCGAGCCAGAGGTACGCCGTGTCCGGCCCGAGGTAGAGCCAGGCAGCGGCCGCGGCGATCGCCACGACGTACAACCCGGTCACGATCGCCAGCGAGGCGCCCTTGCTGCGCGGCGCGGTGGTGGTGTCAGTCACCCCCGAAGTAGAACGTGTTTCACTTCACTCGTCCAGCACTTCGCCCGAACTGCCGGGAACACCCGGCCCCCACCGGCGGGTTCCCACCCCGTGCACCCTGACGCCCCGCCCGGGACCGAGCCCGAGGACCTCGCCTCGCAGGCTCGCCGCCGCCACGCCTTCGGGGAGGTCGTGGAGCCCGAGATCGAGGTGCTGCTGCGCGTGGCCCGCTCCCTGACCGGCGCCGAGTCCGACGCCGAGGACCTCGTGCAGGAGACGCTGATCCGCGCCTTCGGCGCACTCGACCGCTTCGACGGACGGCACCCGCGGGCCTGGCTGCTGACCATCCTGCGCCGCACCCACCTCAACATGCACCGGCGTCGTCGGCCCTCGACGGTCGGCGACTGGGAGGTGCTGCGGCGGGCTCGGCCGGCCTTCGGCTCCCACCAGCAGCCCAGCGCCGAGGACTCCGCCCTCACCGAGGACCTCGACCCCGCCCTGCACGCCGCGATGGCCGCCCTCGACGAGCGGTTCCGGGCCGCGGTGGTGCTCGTCGACGTCCACGACCTCAGCTACGCCGACGCCGCAGCGGTCCTCGACGTGCCCATCGGCACCGTGATGTCCCGCCTGCTGGGCACCGCTGCGGTGCTCACCCTGCTCGCGAGCGGGTGCGCCGCCCCGGCCGTGGAGACGTCCGTCGCGGCGGACCGGCCGTGGGAGGAGGTGCTCGCGGCCGCCGAGGGGCAGACCGTGGACCTGTGGATGTGGGGCGGTGACGAGCGCGGCAACGCCTACGTCGACGACGTCCTGGCCCCCGCCGCTGCCGAGCTCGGGGTGACCCTGCGCCGGGTGCCGGTGGCCGACACCCGCGACGCGGTGCGCCGGGTGCTGGCCGAGCGTGCCGCCGGGGAGGAGGACGGGACCGTCGACCTGGTCTGGGTCAACGGCGACAACTTCGCCACCGGCCGCGAGGCCGGCGCCTGGGCCTGCGGGTGGGCGGGCACGCTCCCCCACGCGGCGTACCTGGCCGAGGACGACCCGCTGGTCGCCGAGGACTTCGGGGTGCCGACCGAGGGGTGCGAGTCGCCCTGGCACAAGGCACAGTTCGCCTTCGTGTACGACCAGGCGCGTGTCGAGGATCCCCCGACCTCCCTGTCGGGGCTGCTGGACTGGGCCGAGGCCCACCCCGGCCGCTTCACCTACCCGGCGCCCCCGGACTTCACGGGCTCGGTGTTCGTGCGCCACGTGCTGCACGCGGTGGCGGGCGAGGAGGTGCCCGGCCGCTACGACGAGGACGCCGCCGCCGAGCTCACCCCGGCCCTGTGGCAGCGGCTGCGCGAGGTGGCGCCGTCCCTGTGGCGCGAGGGGCGCACCTACCCCCGTGACTCCGTGGCGCTGGACCGGCTCTTCGCCTCCGGCGAGGTGGACCTCACGATGACCTACGGGCCCGCGACGCTCACCGAGCTCGTCGCCGACGGCACGTTCCCGGAGTCCACCCGGGTGCTGGAGCTGGAGGACGGGACGATCGGCAACGCCAGCTTCCTCGCCATGCCCGCGACGGCGGGCGACCCCGAGGGGGCCATGGTCGTCGCCGACCTCGCCCTCTCGCCCGAGCAGCAGGCGCTCAAGGCGGACCCGGGGGTGTGGGGGCAGTTCACCGTGCTCGACCTGGACCTGCTCGAGCCCGCCGACCGCGCCCGCTTCGAGGAGCTGCCGGCCTCCCCGGTCGTGCCGCCCTACGAGGAGCTCTCCCGCGACGCCCGGCCCGAGCTGGCCTCCGACTGGGTGGCGCCGCTGGACGTCGGGTGGCGCCGCGAGGTCGTGGGACGCCGGTGACCCCCGCCCCCGCCCGCGACCTGCTCCCCGTCGTCCCGGTCGCGCTCGTGGCCGGCGGCGCGATGGCCGCCGTCGTGGCCACCTCGCTGGGGCTGATGCCGCTCTACGGGCAGCCCGAGCCCGGCACCGCCGGCTGGCAGCAGGTCGCCCCCGACCTCGGGCCCGCCGTGCGCGAGACCCTGCTGCTGGCCCTCGGGGCCACCGTCGTGGCCCTGGTCGTGGGCATGGGGCTGGCCCTGGTGCTGCTGGCCGGCGCGCCGCTGGTGCGTGCCGCCGCGCTGGCGGTGCTCGCCGTGCCCCACGTCGTGGGCGCGACCACCGTGCTGCTGTGGCTCGGTGACGGCGGGCTCGGGGCGCGGTGGAGCGGCGCCGGACCGGGGGCCTGGCCCGAGATCGTGGGTGGGGGCTGGCCCGTGGCCACGGTGCTGGCACTGGCGTGGAAGGAGTCGGCGTTCGTCGCCCTGGTCGTGCTCGCCGCCCTCGCCCCGGGGCACCGCGAGCGCATGGAGACCGCCGCCACCCTCGGGGCCGCAGCGCGGCACCGGTGGCTGCGGGTGCTGCTGCCCACCGCCGTACCCGCCCTGGCCGCGACCGGCCTGATCGTGCTGGTCTACTCGATCGGCGGCTACGAGGTCGCCTGGCTGCTCGGCCGCACCACCCCCGAGCCGCTGCCCGTGCTCTCCTTCCGGCTCTTCGGCTCCATCGAGCTCCTCGACCGGCCCGCCGCCGCGGCGGCCGCGCTGGTCGCCTCCGCGCTGGCGCTCGGACTGACGCTGGTGGCGGTCGCGGCCGGAGCCCGGATCGGGCGTGCCCTGGGAGCCCCCTCGTGAGCACCGCCGTGAGCACCGCCGTGAGCACCGCCGTGAGCACCGCCGTGAGCACCGCCGTACGCCGGGGTGCCGCCGGACTGGCCCTCGGCTGGCTCCTCGTGCCGCTGCTGCCCGTGGCGCTGTGGGCGGTCGCCTCGCGGTGGTCGGGGCGGGCGGCGCTGCCCCAGCAGCTCGGCACGGCCGGCTGGGTCTCGGCGCTGGAGGCCGGGCTCGGCCCGGCGCTGCTGCGCTCGACGGCGCTGGGCCTGGCCGTCGCCGCGGTGGCGACGCCGTGGGGTGCCTGGGTCGGGCGACTGCTGGGCTGGCGGCTGGCCCGGCACCCCCGCCTGCTCGTGGTGGCGCTGGTGCTGCCCGTGCTGCTGCCGCCGCTCGCGGTCGCGATGGGCCTGGACGTGGTGGTCCTGCGCATCGGCGTGCCCGGGGAGGTGGCGGTGCTGGCGGTCCTGGCCGTGCTGGCGCTCCCCTACACCGCGTTCACGGTGGCGGCCGGCTACGCCCGGCTCGGGCCCGGCCCCGAGGAGCAGGCGCGGATGCTCGGCGCCGGCCCGCGCGCGGCCCGCCGCCTGGTCACCTGGCCGGCCCTGCGCCGCAGCCTCGCGCTCGCCGCGCTGCTGGCCTTCCTGGTCGGGTGGAGCGACTACGTGGTGACCCTGCTGCTCGGCGGCGGACGGTTGGTGACCCTGCCGCTGCTGCTGGGGGCGAGCGCCTCCGGTGCCGGCAACGAGCCGACCACCGCGGCGCTGGCCGTGGTCGCCGCCTCCCCCGCGCTGGTGCTGCTGGTCGTGGTGGGCGCGGTGCTGCGCTCGGCACGTCGGTCGGCTCCGCGGACGGGCCCGGGGGGTGCCGCATGAGCGGGCTGGAGCTGCGGGGCCTGCAGCACCGCTACCCCGGGGCGGACGCGCCGAGCGTGGTCGGCGTCGACCTGGTCGTGCCGGAGGGGCAGATGCTGGCGGTGGTGGGGCCCTCCGGCTCCGGGAAGAGCACGCTGCTGCGCCTGGCCGCGGGCCTGGAGACGCCCGCGGCAGGGCAGGTGCTGCTGGGTGGCCGTGACGTCACCGCGCTGCCGCCGGAGCGGCGTGGGCTCAGCGTGGTCTCGCAACGGCCGCACCTCTTCGACCACCTCGACGTGGTGGGCAACGTCGCGTTCGGTCCTCGCGTGAGCGGGACACCTCGACGGGAGGCGCGCGCCCGCGCGAGCCGCTACCTGCGGCTCGTGCACCTCGACGGCCTGGAGCGCCGCCGGCCGGGCCAGCTCTCCGGGGGTCAGCAGCAGCGGGTCGCGCTGGCCCGTGCCCTGGCCACCGGGCGTGAGGTGCTGCTGCTCGACGAGCCGTTCGGCTCGCTGGACCCGGAGCTGCGCGCTGCCATGCACGAGCTGCTGGTGGAGCTGCGCGCGGCGATGGCCCCCACCGTCTTGATGGTCATCCACGACCTGGACGAGGCGGCGCTGGCCGAGCAGGTGGGGGTGCTGGTCGACGGGCGCCTGCACCAGGTGGCTCCGCCGGCCGAGCTCTACCGTCGCCCGGCCACGCTCACCGTGGCCCGGCTCCTGGGCGGTTTCAACGAGCTGGCGGGTCGCGTCGTCGCCGGCCCCGACGGCCCCGAGCACCGGTCCACGTGGGGGTGCTGGTCACTGCCCCCCGACGCCGCAGGGCAGGCGGGCCACGGGGCGACCCTGCTGGTGCGCCGCGAGGACCTGCGCCTGGCCGCACCCGGGGCCCCGCCCCGTGGGCCCTCGCGGGAGGGCAGGGTCGTGGGCTGCCGGCGTACCGGCGCCCGGGTCGTGGCCCTGGTCGAGACCCCCGACGACGCACGCGTCGAGGTGGAGCTCCCGCTGCGCGAGGAGGTCGCCGCCGGCGACCCGGTCCGCGTGGTCCCCGAGCCCACGGCGACGGTCTGGGCGGTCCCCGCCGCGCAGACCGGGCCTCCCGACCCCTCCCACCACACACGTCACACGCGCCACGCCCCCGACCTCCCCGGATCCGGGCCCGGTCCTTGGGACCATGCCTGGCGTGACTGAGCCGACCACCAGCGGGCCCCCCACCAGTCGCCGCACCCTCGCCAAGGCCGCCGTGGCCGCCACCGTCGGGGTGGGCGCGGTGGGTGCCGCCGTGCGCCTCGGCCAGGACGACGACACCGAGGAGCGCGGTGGCGCGCTGGTGCTCTCCGCCGAGGGCGGCAGCGACATCGCCGAGCTGGAGGTCCCCCTCGAGCTCGGGCGCGCCCGCAACGGCGTGCGTGAGACCGAGTCCCTGCCGACGTCGCTGTACTCCATGGTGGGCGTCACCTGGCGCGGCGACGCCTCCCCCGAGGTGTGGGCGCGGGCCCGGCGCAGCGACGGCTGGACCGACTGGACCCGGCTGCCGGTCCTCGAGGACCGTCCCGAGGACGACGCCTGGCAGGCCGACCGACGGGGCACGGCGGCGTGGTGGGTCGGCCCGAGCCGGGCGGTGCAGGTGCGCGTCGCCGGTGCCGCGCCCAAGGGCATGCGGCTGGTGCTGCTGCACCCGGCCGGTCGCACCAGCGACCAGGCGGTGGGCACGGCCGCCCGGCGCTCGACCGGGGCCGAGGACGTCGTGGCGCCCAAGCCCGACATCTCCTCGCGCGCGGCGTGGGGCGCCGATGAGTCCTGGCGCGACGGCAGGCCGCGCTACGAGTCGACCATCGAGCAGGTCCACGTCCACCACACCGCCAGCGGCAACGACTACTCCCGCAGCGACACCCCGGCCCTGATCCGCGGCATGTACCGCTACCACACCAAGAGCCTGGGCTGGTCCGACATCGCCTACAACTTCCTCGTCGACCGCTTCGGGCGGATCTGGGAGGGCCGCGCGGGCGGCGTCGCCCGTCCGGTGCGCGGCGCGCACACCCTCGGCTTCAACTCCGACTCCTGCGGCATCGCCGTCATCGGCAACTTCGACCAGGTCAAGGCTTCCGACACCGTCGTGCGCGGGGTGGCCGCGGTGGCCGCCTGGAAGCTCGACCGCTACGGCCGGCGCGCCCGGGGCAGGACCACCGTGCGCTCGGAGGGCTCGGACAAGTACCGCGACGGCGCGATGGCCACCCTGCGCGTGATCGACGGCCACCGCGACACCAACGACACCTCCTGCCCGGGCACCAACCTCTACAAGCGACTGCCCGACATCCGGGCCCGGGCGCACGAGATCATGACCGCACCGCCCCCGCCCTCGAACGTCACGGTGCAGGACCCCGCCCGCGTCGGCGGCGCGGCGCTCGTCGGTCGTGGCCTCAAGGCGCTCAAGGGTCGTTACGACCCCGACGACGCCCGCACCCGCTACCAGTGGCTGGTGGAGGGTCGCGAGATCAGCGGCGAGAAGTCCTGGCGCTACCAGTGCCGCGAGGCCGACCTCGGGCGGACCGTCTCGGTGCGCGTGACCAGCAACGCCCCCGGCCGCGACCCCGTCATCGAGGTGGTCGAGGCCGGTCGGGTCAAGGCGCCGGTCGAGATCACCCTCAAGACCCGCCGCCGCGGCGGCCGCGTGCGCGCCAAGGTCGCGGTGCGCAGCCCCGACGGCATCGCCGCCGACCCGGGGGGCACCGTGACGCTGAGCATCGGCAACCGCGTGGTCGAGCGCCGGGTCCGCGACCTGGACAAGGCGATCTGGTTCGGTCGCGGGAAGCCGCTGGCCGACCGGGCCACCCGGCTGGTGGTCGTCTACTCCGGCGACCAGCGGTTCCTCCCCCGCGAGGTGCGCCGCAGCGTCCGACCCTGACGGGGCCCGCATTCATCGACCCTGATCGATGAATACTCTACGCTGGTGCCGTGACCAGTACCCCGACCGGCCTGCGACCCGCCGACGCCGCGACCTACGCCGAGTGGTTCGCCGTCCTGGCCGACCCGACCCGCGTGCGGCTGCTGCACCGGGTCGCCTCCAGCGCGTCCGGCGCCGTGCGCGTGGGTGACCTGGCGTCCGCGCTCGACATCAGCCAGGCCACCTGCTCCCACCACGTGCGCAAGCTCGCCGAGGTGGGGTTCGTGCACGTGGACAAGGTGGGCACCAGCAGCCTGGTCTCGGTCAACGCCGCCTGCTGCACCGGGCTCCCGCACGCCGCCGACGTCGTCATGGGCACCCTGAGCAGCCGGCCGGGGCCCGGCGACGGCCCGGCCGACGTGACGACGCGGGCCATGACCGACGCCGACCTGCCCCGGGTGCGCGAGATCTACGCCGAGGGGATCGCGACCCGGCAGGCCACCTTCGAGACCGAGGCCCCGGCGATCGAGGCGCTGCGTGGGAAGTGGCTGCCCGGCCAGCGGTGGGTCGCCGAGCTCGTCGAGGCCCCCGGCGAGGTCGTCGGGTGGACCGGGGTCACCCCCGTGTCGACCCGCTCGTGCTACTCCGGCGTCGGGGAGACCTCCGTGTACGTCGCGGAGCAGGCCCGTGGTCGCGGGGTCGGTCGCGCGCTGCTGCACCGCCAGGTCACCGAGGCCGACGCCGGCGGGCTGTGGACGCTGCAGACCTCGATCTTCCCGGAGAACCGCGCCAGCCTCGCGCTGCACCGCAACGCCGGCTACGTCACGCTGGCCGTGCGCTCACGCATCGCCCGGCTCGACGGCGAGTGGCGCGACACGGTCCTGATGGAGCGTCGCCGCGCCGATGACTGACCCGCTCGCCGAGCACGTCGACGTCTGCGTCGTCGGTGGCGGGCAGTCGGCGCTCGCCCTCGCTTTCCACCTGCGCCGGGCCGAGCGCCGTCGCTCCGGCCCCCCGCTGCGGGTGCTGCTGCTCGACGCCCGATCCCACCCCGGTGGGGCGTGGCAGGACGCGTGGCCCAGCCTGCGGCTGTTCTCCCCCGCCGGCTACAGCTCGCTGCCGGGGCGGCTGATGCCACGCCCGCCCGGGGACCAGCCGCCCGACGCCGATCACGTCGTGGCCTACCTGCGCGACTACGAGCAGCGCTACGAGGTCGACGTGCGCCGGCCGGTGCGCGTCACCTCCGTGGAGCGGGCCGGGGACGGCCTGCGGGTCGTCACCGACCACGGCGACGTGCTCGCCCGGGCGGTCGTCTCCGCCACCGGCACCTGGGACCGGCCGTTGTGGCCCGCCGTCCCCGGTGGCGGGGAGTTCCGCGGGAGCGTGCTGCACGTGCACGACTACCGCGGACCCGAGCCGTTCGCCGGTCGGCGGGTGCTGGTGGTCGGGGGCGGCAACTCCGGCGCCCAGGTCGCCGCCGACCTGCTCGGTACCGCCGCCGAGGTGCACTGGGTGACCCGGCGACCACCCCGCTACCTGCCCGACGACGTGGACGGCCGCGTGCTCTTCGAGGTCGCCACGCAGGCGGTGCGCGACCGGGCCGCCGGGCGCGAGCCCCGCGGGGTCGGCTCGCTGGGCGACGTCGTCGCGGTCCCCCCGGTGCGCGCGGCCCGCGACCGCGGCGACCTGGTCGCGGAGCCGATGGTCCAGCGGCTCACCGCCGAGGGCGCCCGGTGGCCCGACGGCCACGATGTCGGGCTCGACGCGGTCGTCTGGGCGACCGGCTTCCGCCCCGCGCTCGCCCACCTGCGAGGCCTGGGCCTCACCTGGACCGACGGCCACCCGCTGACCGAGACCCCGGACGGCTCGCCCTTCGCGGTGCGATCGGCCGACGGCGTACCCCTGTGGCTGCTGGGGTACGGCGACTGGTGCGGCCCCGCGTCGGCGACCCTCATCGGCGTCGGGCGGCCCGCCGCGGCGGTGGCGGCCGACGTGGTCGCCACCCTGGACCGCCGCCCGGACCAGCAGACCGACCGCTAGTCCCGGGGCGCGGGCACCGTGGTGTCGTCGAGGAAGCAGTAGGCCCAGGTCTCCCCGGGCTCCAGCGACGTCATCAGCGGGTGGTCGGTGGCGCGGTGGTGCGCCGTGGCGTGCCGACCCGGCGAGGAGTCGCAGCACCCCACGTGCCCGCAGCCCAGGCACATCCGCAGGTGCACCCACCGCTCCCCGTCGCGCAGGCACTCCTCGCACCCGGCTGTCCCCGGCTGCACGGGCACCGACGCGGCACCGTGCGGGCACGCGTCGACGGGCCAGCGGTAGTGCACGAGCCGCGAGACGTCGACCTGCGGCGAGCCGCCCTCGGTCGTCCGGGCGCCGACGACCTCGGCGAGGTGGCGTCGACCGGCGACGGCGGGATCGACCACGTGGTCCACCCCCGCGGCGGCGAGGTCCTCGAGGTCGACGCCGGTCGCGCGCACCACGACCGGGACGTCGCTCAGGCCACGCACCATGACCGCTACCCGGGCGGCCTCCTCGGCGTCGTGCTCGGCGACGACGACCAGCCGGGCGCGGCCCAGGCCGGCCTCCTCCAGCACGTGCGCCCGCATCGCGTCCCCGCGTACGACGGTGAGTCCCGCGGCCTCGGCCGCGGCCGCCCCGCCGGGGTTGAGCGTGGTCATCACGACCGGCACGCCGCGCGCCCGCAGGTCGGCCCCGAGAGCGACGGAGTCCGCGCCCCAGCCGAGCATCAGCACGTGCCCCTGCACCTCGTGCGCCTCGGCGGGGGTCGCCTCCTCCCCCGCGGACGACCCGGCGCTCGCGCCCGCGCGCGGCAGCAGCCGGGTGCCGAGGGACCCGAAGGCCGGGGTGAGCATCATCAGCAGCACCGTGGTGGCCACGAAGACCTGCGACCCGTCCTCGCCCTCGCCGAGCGGGCTGAGCCCGGCGCCCTCACCGACGGTGAGCAGCACGAAGGAGAACTCGCCGACCTGGCCGAGCAGCAGCCCGGCGGCGACCGCCTGGCGCCACCCGACCCGCAGCGGCGCGAGGGCGGCGGCGGTCGTGAGGGTCTTCACGACCAGGACGACGACGGCGACCGCCAGGACGAGCGGGAGGTTGGCCAGGAGGAACCCGACGTCGAGCAGCATCCCGACGGACACGAAGAAGATCGCGCTGAAGAGCACCTGCAGCGGCAGGATCTCCGAGAGCGCGTGCGTGCTGTGCCGGCTCTCGCTGACGACCAGCCCGGCCAGGAAGGCACCGAGCGAGACGCTGACGCCGGCCAGGGCGGTGAGGTAGGCGGTGCCGAAGCAGATGGCGACGACGGCGAGCAGGAAGACCTCGGGCGAGCAGAGCGCGGCGACGCGCTCGAGCACCTTGGGCATCACCCGCCGCGCGACGACCAGCACGACCCCGACCACCGCGACGGCGATCCCGAGAGCCTCGAGCAGGGCACCCACCCCACCCTCGGCCTCGGTGCCCAGCAGCGGGACCACCAGCACCATGGCCACGACCGCGAGGTCCTGGAAGACCAGGGTGGCCAGGGCGAGCTGGCCGCGGGTGCTGCTGGTGCCGCCGGTGTCGGCGAGCAGCTTGAGCACGATCGCGGTCGAGGACAGTGCGAGGAGGAAGCCGGTGAACAGCCCGACCTTCCAGTCCCGCCCCAGCGCCACCGTCACCGCGAGCCCGGCCCCGGTGGCCAGCACGACCTGGGACCCGCCGCCGAAGGCGACCCAGCGCCACACGCGCGCCAGACGCTCGAGGGAGAACTCGATGCCGATCGTGAACAGCAGCAGGATCACGCCGATCTCGGCGGCCGCGTCGACCGCCTCGGTCGAGGACACCAGCCCGAGCTGGGCGGGCCCGATCAGGACCCCCGCGAGCAGGAAGCCCACGATGGGCAGCACCCGGACCCGGACGCTGAGGTAGCCCACGACCGCTGCCGCCAGTACCAGCGCCGCGGTCGCGGTGAGGTAGCGCGGGACGCCCTCGGACGAGGCCAGCACGACCAGGTCTGCGTTCACAGGTGGAAACCTAGCCGGTGGCGCCGCCTGCTCAGGCGGCCAGCACGGAGTCCGGCAGCTCCAGGTCGGGCACCAGCTCGGTGAGCATCGCGCGCACCCGGCCGTCGATGTCGGCGACGATGCCGCGGACGGTCTCGGGGTCCTGGCCGCCGGGGTCCTCGACCGGCCAGTCGACGTACTTCACGCCGGGGACGTAGGGGCACTCCTCGCCGCAGCCGAGGGTGATGGCCATCGTGGAGGCGGCCACGGTCTCGTGGGTGAGGTGCTTGGGGTGCTCCTTGCTGGTGTCCAGGCCCAGCGACTCCAGCACGTCGGCCACCTCGGGGTGGATGTGCTCGCCGGGCTGCGTCCCGGCCGACAGCGCCCGGACGCGCCCCTGGGCGTAGTGCTCGGTCAGCACGCGGCCGATCACTGAGCGTCCGCCGTTGCGGACGCAGGCGAAGACGACCTGCGGGACGTGGGTGTCAGCGGTGGTGCTCATGAGTTTCCTCTCGGGTGGTGGATCCGTGGGGGACGACGACGTCGGCGAGCGCGGTGTCGCCCGGCGCACCCAGCTGCGGGTGCAGCCAGTGCACGAAGGCCACCGCGAGGGTGGCGCCGACGAGCTGCGCGAGCACGAACGGCGGCACCGAGGCGGGCGCGATCCCTGCGAAGGTGTCGGAGAAGACCCGCCCCACGGTGACGGCGGGGTTGGCGAAGGACGTCGAGGACGTGAACCAGTAGGCGGCGCCGATGTAGAAGCCGACCGCGGGGGCCGACAGCGCGCCGCGACCGGTGCGGGCGAGCGCGAAGATCAGCGTCACCAGACCGGCGGTCGCGACCACCTCCGACAGCCACAGGTGCCCGGCGAAGCGGTCGGTCGAGGCCAGCTCGGTGACCGGCACCTCGAACATCAGGTTGGCGACCACGGCCCCGGCAATGCCGCCGACGACCTGGGCCGCGGAGTAGGCGCCCACCTCGCCGCCGGTCAGGGCGCCCGAGGCGCGTCCTCCCCCGGCCAGGCGGCCCATCAGCCAGTCGGCGAAGGAGACCGCAGGGTTGAAGTGCGCGCCCGAGGTCGGCCCGAAAACCCAGATCAGGGCGGTGAGCCCGAAGACGGTGGCGGTGGAGTTGGCCAGCAGCTGCAGGCCGACGTCGTCGGAGAGCCGCTGGGCCATGATGCCGCTGCCGACCACGACGGCGACGAGCGAGGCGGTGCCGACGAGCTCGGCCGCCAGGCGGCGGGACAGGTCGGGTGCGGGGGTGCTCACGCGGTGGCACCCCCTGCCACGACGGCGGGTGCGGCGAGGCCGAGCTCCTCGACCAGGGCCAGCACGCGACGCTCGAGGTCGTCACGGATACCACGTACGTCGGCGACAGCGAGCCCGGCCGGGTCGGCGACGCTCCAGTCGCGGTAGTCCTTCCCGGGGAAGACCGGGCAGGCATCCCCGCAGCCCATCGTGATGACCACGTCGGCCGCGCGGACCACCTCGTCGGTCCACGGCTTCGGGAACTCCCCCGAGATGTCGATGCCGCGCTCGGTCATCGCCGCGACGGCCGCCGGGTTGACCTCCCGGCCGGGCTCGGAGCCGCCGGACCAGGCCACTGCCCGGTCGCCGACGTGGTGCTGGAGGAAGCCCAGCGCCATCTGCGAGCGCCCGGCGTTGTGCGTGCACAGGAACAGCACCACCGGCCGCCCGTCGTCGTGGAGCTTCTCCACCCGCGCGAGCGCACGCAGCCGCTGCCGCGCGAAGCGCTCGGCGAGCAGCGGCAGGAACCCCACCACGGCGGAACGGTCCGCGAACTCGTCGTAGGAGGAGGTCAGGAAACGCTCGATCGTCTCGGCACCGAACTGGCCGGTGAACTCCTCGGCCAGCCGGGCCGCCGCCGAGCGCAGCGCCAGCTGCCGGTCGAGCGTGAGGTCGTCGGTCACGGGTGGACTCCTTCGTCCGCGGTGGTGGAGGGGGTGGGGCACAGCCGCAGGACGCGGTGGCGGAGCTCGTCGGCGGCGGCCTCGAAGGCGGCGTCGCCGTGGGGGACGGGGTCGGGGACCGACCAGTGCAACGATTCGGGCAGGGACCCGGTCGCGGCCCCGGCGACCAGCTCCTCGTGGGCCGCGTCGCACACGGTCACGACCAGGGCACCGCCCTCGAGGTCGACCGGGTCGAGGGCGACCGGGCGCTCGGCCAGCTGCAGCCCGCGGCGTACGGCGACGTCGACGGCCCGGGGGTCGACGCGTGCGGCGGGGTGGGTCCCGGCGGAGCGCGCGACGGGGACGCCCTCCCCGCGGTGGCTGTTCCAGATCGCGGCGGCCAGCTGCGAGCGGGCGGAGTTGCCGGTGCACACGAACACCAGGTCCCCCGCCCCTGCCCAGGCCGGGGACGTCACGCTCTCCTGCGGGAGCGCCTCGTCGACGAGCCGGACGTAGGACCGCCGGCGGTCGGCCTCGGAGCGACGGCGCTCCACCAGCCCGGCCCGCTCGAGCACCGCGAGGTGGTGGGCCAGCAGGTTGGAGCCCAGGCCGAGGCGCTCGGCGATCTCGCGCGGCGAGGCGTCCTGGAGCGCGAGCAGGTCGACCACCGCCAGCCGCGTGACGTCGGCCAGCGCGGCGTGGCGCGCGGCGCGGGTCTCCAGGTCGGTCACGGGACCGATGCTTTCACTCAACTCTTATTGAGTCAATGAACGCTGAGTTAACGGTCCTCGACCGCTGCTTCCACGCAGTCGCGACACAGCCCCGACAGCGCCACGTGGTGCGGGTCCAGGCGGAAGCCCGCGGAGGCGTCGAGCCGCCGGCGTACGTCGTCGAGGACGTCGTCGGGGAGGTCGATGACCCGGTGGCAGGTGCGGCACTGGGCGTGCACGTGGGCCGGCATCCCGCCGGCGGAGTCGGCGAGGTGGTAGGCCGTGCCGGAGGCGAGGTGGACGTGGGTGACCACGCCGACCTCGGCCAGGGTCTCCAGGGTGCGGTAGACGGTGGTCAGGTGGATGCCCGGCCAGCGCTCGGCGATGTCGGCGGTGATCTGCTCGACCGTGGGGTGCCCCTCGGCGCGCGAGAGCGCGTCGATGACGGCTCGGCGCGGCATCGTGATCCGGTGCCCGCGCCCGCGCAGCGTCTGCAGCACGGCCTCCACGGCCGACTCCCCGCTCACAGGACCGCCGCCCTCGGGGCCCGTTGCAGGCCCCGTCCACCGGTCGCGGCGAGCACCACGCCGAAGACGGTCGCGCCGGTCAGGACGATCGTGGTGCCGGAGGGCACGTCGAGGTGGTAGCTGAGGTTCATGCCGACCAGGCCGCAGAGGGCACCGATCGCGCTCGAGAGCCACAGCATCGTCGCGAAGCGGTGGGTGAGCATCCGGGCCACCACGGCGGGGATCACCAGGGTCGCCGCCACCAGCGTCACGCCGATCACCGAGAGCGTCGCCAGGATCGCCAGCGAGAGCACCAGCATGAGCAGGGCGTCGGTGCGGGCGACCCGGACCCCGCTCACATCGGCGACCTCGGGGTCGAAGGTCGCGAAGAGCAGCGCGCGGTAGCGGGTGAGCACGACCCCCAGGGTGAGCGCGCTGACCGCTGCGAGGGTCCACACGTCGGCGGTCGAGATGCCGATGATGCTGCCGAACAGCGCCGCGTCGAAGCTGGGGCCGCGGTTGCCGAAGACGGTGAGCAGCGCGACGCCGAGCGCGAAGGAGGCGGTCGTGATGACGCCGATCGCGGCGTCGGCGCCGATGCGGTGGGCGCGGGCGACCCGGTTGATCGCCAGCGCCGAGGCGAAGCCCCAGATGCCCGCGCCGAGCACGTAGTTCAGCCCGATCACGCTGCTCGCGGCGAAGCCCCCGAAGATCGCGTGCGAGAGGCCGTGTCCGATGTAGCTCATCCCGCGCAGCACGACGTAGACGCCGACCAGCCCGCAGAGCGCGCCGGCCATCGTCGCCACCACCACGCCCTTGACGAAGAAGGCGTAGGCGAAAGGCTCCAGCAGGGTCTCGATCACGTCGCCTCGGCCCGCTTGCGGTCCAGCACCACCGGCATGCCCAGGTGCTCCAGCACCTCCATGGGCGCCCCGAAGGTGCGCTCCAGCACGGCGGGCGTCATGACCTCCTGGGGACGACCCCGGTGCACCACGGTGCCGTGCAGGGCGACCAGCTCGGGGACGTGCGCGGCCACCCCGTTCAGGTCGTGGGTGGTGAGCAGGATGGTGGTCCCCTCGTCGTGCAGGTGCCCGAGCAGGTGCAGCATCTCGTGCCGGGTCGCGACGTCGATGCCGCTGGTGGGCTCGTCGAGCAGCAGCAGCTGCGGCTCGCGCAGCAGCGCCCGCGCCAGGAACATCCGCTGCTGCTGCCCCCCGGAGAGCTCACGGATGTGCCGGTCGGCGAGGTGGGCGATGCCGAGTCGCTCCAGCACCTCCCCCACCCGCTGCCGCTCGGCCCGCGTGGACCAGGGCAGCCAGCGCTCGCTGCGCACCATCAGCACGCACTCCGCCACGGTCACCGGGAAGGTCCAGCTCACTGTCTCCAGCTGCGGCACGTAGCCCACGCGCAGCCCCCGGGCCCGGCCGACCTCGCCGGCACTCGGGTGCAGGGTGCCCAGGGCCAGTCGCAGCAGGGTGGTCTTGCCGGCGCCGGAGGGGCCGACCACGCCGACGAAGTCGCCCTGCCGCAGGTCGAGGTCGACCCCGCGCAGGACCGGCGCACCGTCGTACGCCACGTCGACGGAGTCCAGGCGCAGCAGCGAGCGCGACCGCGCGCCGTCGAGCGGCACGACGCCCACGGGGTGCCCCTCGACGTCACTCACGGGACCATCCAACAGCACGCGTCACTGCGGGTAGTCCGCCTCGTCCTCGACGGCCGGGGTGACGTCGAGCGCCTCCAGTGCGGGCGCGCTGCCCCCGAGGCCGGTGATCATGGTGATGTAATTGCCGCGCATCAGGCCCAGCCAGGAGTGCTCGGGGTCGCCGGGCGCGCCGGGGAGGTCGTCGTCGCGCAGGGTGTCCTCGTAGCGGGCGCCGGTCGCCCGGCCGATCTCCTCCAGCGCCGCGGAGGGGAAGACCTCCGACCCGAAGATCGTCGGCACCTGCTGGTCACGGATCTGGTCGATGAGCCGCGCGACCTCCTTGGGGGTCGGCTCCTCGAAGCTCTCGGGCTGGATCGCGCCGATCACCTGCCAGTCGTAGGTCTGGGCGAAGTAGGCGTAGGCGTCGTGGTAGGTCAGCAGCACCCGGTCCTCGGCGGACAGCGACTCCTGGTCGGCGCGCAGGGCCTCCGACAGCGCGGTCGCCTGCTCCTCGAAGGCGTCCAGGTTGGCGTCGTACGTCGCCGCGTTGTCGGGGTCGAGGTCGACCAGGTGCTCGTGGACCAGCTCGGCGTAGCGGATCGCCCAGGTGGGGTCGGTCCACAGGTGCGGGTTGGGCTTGCCGTCCTCCTCGGGGAAGGAGAAGTCGTAGAGGTACTCCGACTCCGGCAGCACCTCGGTGCCCAGCTCGACCAGACGAGCGCCCTCGCTCATCGTCGCCTCGGCCAGCTCGACGGTGGGCTCCTCGAGCTGCAGCCCGTTGACCAGCACCAGGTCCGCGCGCTCGAGCAGGGCCGAGGCGCTCGGCGGCGGCTGGAAGGTGTGGGAGTTGGTGCCCTCCGGCACCAGGCCCTCGATGACGGCGAGGTCCCCGGCGACGGCGGCGGTGATGGAGGTGATCGGCGCGACGGTCGTGACCACGCGCAACTCCCCGTCGCCGGCGACGTCCGCGTCGGCGCCACAGGCGGTGAGCGGGAGCAGGGCGAGGAGTCCGGCGGCGAGGGTCGCGCGGGAGGCGCGCGGGACGGGGCGGAGGCTCATGCCACCGACCCTAGTCGAAAAACGGTTGCTCCTGCGAACCAGTTGCAACAAGCGGTCAGTGCGAGGGGAGCTCCCCGGTGAGCCGCGCGTGCCGCTCGGCGCTGGCCTCGTTGAGACCCGTGATCTCGACCTCGGTCCCCCGCCGCTCGTACTTGGTGACGATCGCATCCAGGGCCGCCACCGTGGAGGCGTCCCAGATGTGGGAGGCCGAGAGGTCCACGACGACCCGGTCGGGGTCCTCGGCGTACTCGAACTGGGTGTAGAGGTCGTTGCTCGAGGCGAAGAACAGCTCACCGGTGACCCGGTAGACCGCCTTGGCGCCCCGGTCGTCCTCGACCAGCTCGCGGTGGGTCTCGGTGAGGTGTGCGACCCGGCGGGCGAAGAGCGTCATCGCCACCAGGACGCCGACCCCGACGCCGATCGCGAGGTTGTGGGTGAGCACGGTGACCAGCACCGTCGCGACCATCACCGTGGTCTCGGACTTGGGCATCCGGCGCAGGGTGCTGGGCTGGATGGAGTGCCAGTCGAAGGTCGCGACCGAGACCATGATCATGACCGCGACCAGGGCGGCCATCGGGATCAGTGCGACGACGTCGCCGGCACCGACGACCAGGACGAGCAGGAAGACGCCGGCCAGGAAGGTCGAGATCCGGGTCCGGGCCCCGGACACCTTCACGTTGATCATCGTCTGGCCGATCATCGCGCAGCCGCCCATGCCACCGAAGAAGCCGGTGATCACGTTGGCCGCACCCTGGCCCATCGCCTCGCGGGTCTTGTCCGAGTGGGTGTCGGTGATGTCGTCGACGAGCTTGGCGGTCAGCAGGGACTCCAAGATGCCGACCAGCGCCATCGCCAGCGCGTAGGGCGCGATGATCTCGAGGGTCTCCATCGAGAACGGCACGTCGGGCACGAACCACGCGGGCAGGCTGTCGGGCAGGTCGCCCTGGTCGCCCACCTCGGGGACGGCGACGGCCGCGACGAGGGTGAAGGCGGTGAGCGCGACGATGGCGACCAGCGGCGCCGGGACCACCGCGTTGACCCGCGGGAAGCCGACGATGATCGCGATGCCGACGGCCACCAGCGGGTAGACCGCCCACGGGACGTCGACGAGGTGCTCGATCTGGGCACCGAAGATGAGGATCGCCAGGGCGTTGACGAAGCCCACCATCACCGAGCGCGGGACGAAGCGCATCAGCCGGGCGACCCCCACCAGGGCCAGGCCGAGCTGCATCAGCCCGCCGAGCAGCACGGTGGCGATGAGGTAGTCGTAGCCGTAGTCGCGCATCACCGGCGCGATCACCAGCGCGATGGCGCCGGTCGCGGCCGAGATCATCGCGGGCCGGCCGCCCAGGAACGAGATCGCCACCGCCATCGTGAACGACGCGAAGAGCCCGACCTGGGGGTCGACCCCGGCGATGATCGAGAACGAGATCGCCTCGGGGATCAGCGCCAGCGCGACGACGAGGCCGGCCAGGACCTCGGTGCGCAGCAGCCGTGGCGAGCGCAGGGCCGCGCGCACGGTGATCTCCGTGGGGTGATGGGGGTGCTCGGTGGGGGTGACGCTCACCACGTTCTCCGTCCAGACGTGCCGAAGGCCCGGATCAGGACGTCCGGGCCTCTGCCCCCAGGGTACGGAACCGCACGCCCCACCGGCGAACCGTGGATCCCGCACCACCCGAGCGCGGCCCCCGCCCGCAGGAGTGCTTGACAGATGCCCCTGTTTTGTCAACCATGACGGGACCACCGACGATCTGGAGACCCATGTCGACCGCGCCCTCCCCCACCGCGACCTCCGCCGAGCAGACCCGGCCGGTCTCCGGGCTGCCCGACCCCGGCGAGCGGGTCCCGCCGGTCGCCTGGCCCACCCTCGCGCTGTACGCCGGCACGCTGGCGCTCTTCGCCCTGGAGATGTTCGGGGTGCTGGCCGCGGGGTGGTCGCCCTGGGTGACGGTGCCGATGGGCACGGCGGTCACGTTCTTGATGTTCAGCGTCCTGCACGAGGCCACGCACCACGCGGTGAGCACCAGCGACCGGCTGAACAACCTGATGGGCCACCTCTCGGTGCCGTTCGTGGCGCCGTACGGCACCTTCGGGATGATCGGCTACATCCACATCGAGCACCACCGCAACACCAACGAGCAGAAGTCGGTGGACCCCGACGCGTGGACCAGCGAGGGCCCCTGGTGGCAGCTGCCGTTCCGGTGGATGACGATCGACCTCTGGTACTTCGTGTTCTACCTGCGCCGCCTCCCCCAGCGCCCGCGCGGCGAGGTGGTGGCCACGTCGCTGATGTTCATGGCCGTGGTCGGCGGGTTCGGCTGGCTGGTCGCGGCCGGTCACGGCGCGACGCTGGCCGTGGCGTTCCTGGTCCCGCAGCGGCTCGGCCTCGGGGTCCTGGCGTGGTGGTTCGACTACCTGCCCCACCACGGCCTGCCCTTCACCGGCCGCCAGGACAAGTACCGCGCCACCCGGATCCGCGTCGGCGGCGAGGGCTGGATGACGCCGCTGTTCGTCTACCAGAACTACCACCTGGTCCATCACCTGCACCCGAGCGTGCCGTTCTACCGCTACGTGCGTGCCTGGCGACGCAACGAGCAGGCCTACCTGGACCGCAACGCCGCCATCTCCACGGTCTTCGGCCGGTCGCTGACCCCGTCGGAGTACCGCACGTGGCGCCGTCTCACCGACACCTACGACGCCCCCGTCGCGACGGCCGGCGGCACCGAGCGGGCGGTCCCGCGGTTCCACCCGCTGCGCGTGGCCACCGTCGAGCCGCTCACCTCCGAGAGCACCGCCGTGACGTTCACCGTCCCGGCCGACCTGGCGGCGGCGTACGAGCACCGCGCCGGCCAGCACGTCACGCTGCGCGCCGTCGTCGACGGCCAGGACGTGCGTCGCTCCTACTCCCTGCTGCCGGCCCCGGCAGGCACGCTGCGCGTCGCGGTGAAGCGGATCGACGGCGGGGTGTTCTCCGGCTACGTGCAGCAGCGGCTGCGCGCCGACGACATCCTCGACGTGATGACGCCCGCCGGCCGCTTCGGCCACGACACCGACCCCGAGGCCCAGCGCTGCTACGTCGGCGTCGCTGCCGGCTCCGGCATCACGCCGATCCTGGCGATCCTCGCCGACACCCTGGAGGCCGAGCCGCGCTCGACGGCCACGCTGGTCTACGGCAACCGCACCACGGGGTCCACGATGCTGCGCGACGAGGTCGACGCCCTCGCCGAGCGGTACGCCGGCCGGCTGGTCGTCCACCACGTGCTCTCCCGCGAGGCCGGTGCCGCCCGCCCCGGGCGCATCGGCACCGCCCTGCTCGACGAGCTGGTGCCGGGGCCCGTGGACCGCTGGTTCCTCTGCGGTCCCGAGCAGCTCGTCGAGGACCTCTCGACCGCCCTGCCGGAGCGGGGCGGGCAGGTGCTGACCGAGGTGTTCCACACCGAGCAGGGCCACGCCGACCTGGAGCTGGACGTCGAGAGCCAGGTGACGGTCACCCTCGCCGGTCGGGACACCACCTTCGCCCTGCGCTCCGGCGGCGACACCGTCCTCGACGCCGCACTGCGCGAGGGCGTGGACGCGCCGTACTCCTGCGCCGGCGGCGCCTGCGGCACCTGCCGCGCCAAGGTGCTGCTCGGCCGCGCCGTCATGGACCAGGACCACGCGCTCGACGACGACGAGCGCGCCGACGGCTACGTCCTCACCTGCCAGGCGCACCCCGTGAGCGAGGAGCTGCGGGTCACCTACGACGAGTGACGCGCGCCCGCCAGTACCCCCGCGGGTATTTATCGGCGGAACGCAGGACACCCCTTTACTTTGCGGACTACCGTTGGCGCGCCCCATCGCCACACTCTCGGAGTCCCCCATGCTTCGGCGTCTGACCGCCCTGCTCTTGACCACCGCTGTGAGTTCTTCGCTCGCCGTCCTTGCCGCCTCGCCTGCTAGCGCGTTCGTCGACCGCGACTGCGGCGACTTCGCCAACCAGAAGGCGGCGCAGATCTTCTACCTGAAGGCAGGGGGCCCGTCCTCGGACCCCCACAACCTCGACAGTGACAACGACGGAGTCGCCTGCGAGTCCAACCCCGCCCCCTACTACTACGGCAAGACCCTGCCGGGAGGCGGGGACGACAAGCCGAAGCCGGAGCCGAAGGTCACCGTCGTGAAGTCGACCGTGGCGCTCTCGGTATCCCCATCGAAGCGGATCCGCGGAGAGAAGTACCAGGTCAAGGTCACCGTCCGACCGGCCATCAGCCGCAAGGTGACGATCCAGAAGCGCGTCGACGGCCGCTGGAAGGCGATCGCCGACGGACGCACCGGCAGCTCCGGCAAGGTGACGGGCCGACTCACCACTCCCAAGGCGTCCGCCCCGCTGCGCGCCTTGGTCGGGACGGTCACCATCGGCCAGAAGAAGTACACCGCCGCCGCGAGCCGATCCACGAAGCTCACGGTCTCGAAGCAGAAGGTGTCGCTCGCGTTCGTCGACGACGAGATCGCAGAGGGCGACGAGGCCACGGCACTGATCAAGGCCACGCCGGTGCGCAAGGGACGGCCCGTCGCCCTGCAGGTGCGGATCAACGGGACGTGGAAGGCGGTCGCCCGCACCGAGGTCGACCGCAAGGGGCGCGCGGAAGTCGACCTCCGGCCGGATCTGGGCACGGACTCGTACCGCGCCGTGGTCCTGCGGCACGAGGGAGCCGTCCCGGCGCGCTCACGAGCACGTGCGCTCACGACACTCGACCTCACCCCTCCCGCGGCTCCGACCGAGCTGGTGGCCACCGCCGGCGACACCACCGTCGAGCTGACGTGGACGCGGGAGCTGCCGGACGACTTCGCCCGTCACGAGATCTGGATGCGCACCACGGACTCCGAGTGGCGCCTGGTCACCACCACGGCCAGTGACGCGATGAGCATCGGCGGACTGGTCAACGACGTGACGTACTGGTTCTACGTCACCAGCGTGGACGTGCACGGCAACACTTCCGAGCCGAGCACGGAGGTGGAGTCCACGCCGACCGCTCCTGTCGTCGAGGACCCGGACCCGGTCGGGCGCCGCTGACCAGCCAGCCGGCATCTCGCACGGGTGCGGGATGCCGGCGCGGCCCGGGATGAACCCTCAGCAGCTCCGGTCGGGATCGATCTGGGCGAGCACCTGCTCGCAGACCCGCCGCAACGCGGCGAGGCCGTCGGGGTCGACGACGTCGACCACGAGCTCGCGCACCCGGCGTACGTGCCCCGGGGCTGCGGCGACGACGGCGTCGTAGCCGGCGGCGGTGAGCACCGCACGGGTCCGACGCCCGGCGCCGGGCAGACGCTCGCGCTCGATCCAGCCGGCACGCTCTAGCCGGCTGACGGCGTGCGAGAGGCGCGAGAGCGAGGCGTTGGTGGCAGCGGCGATCTCGCTCATCTGCTCGCTGCGGCCCTCCTTCTCCGAGAGCACCGCCATGATCATGAACTCGAAGAAGCTCAGCCGGGCATCGCGCTGGAGCTGGGCGTCGAGCACTCCCGGGAGCTTGATGATCACGGCCGAGAGTGCCATCCAGGCGACCCGCTCCTCCGCACTGAGCCAGGGCACGTCGTCGGTCATGCGCCGACCCTACGCCGCGTCAACTTGACGCTTCAAGTACGCCCCTCTACGGTCTTTGTTGAGCAATCAACAACTGATCGAGGAGCAACACCGTGAACATCTTCCTGTGGGTCCTGGCCGGCGTGCTGGCCGCCGTCTTCCTCCTGGCCGGCGCCCGGAAGGCCACCCAGCCGATGGCCAAGCTGGCCGAGGACATGTCCTTCGTCAACGATGCCAGCGAGGCCCAGGTGCGCGCCATCGGCGTCGTGGAGATCCTCGGCGCGCTCGGGCTGATCCTGCCCGCCGCCACCGGCGTCGCCGTGGTCCTCACCCCGCTCGCCGCGGCCGGCCTGGCGATCACCATGGTGGGTGCCGCGGTCGTGCACGCCCGACGCAAGGAGTTCCCTAACATCGCCGTCAACGTGGTGCTGGGCGGGCTCGCCCTGCTGGTCGCGATCCTGCGTTTCGGCCCCTACTCCTTCTGACCCACCGACTGGTCCAGCACTGGTCCAGCACTAGTCCAGCAGCGTGACCGTCCCCCGGTCGCCGTCCACGCGGACGCGGTCACCGGTGCGCAGCACCCGGGTGGCTCCCTGGGTGTTGACGACACAGGGCAGGCCGTACTCCCGGGCCACCACGGCACCATGGGAGACCGAGCTGCCGATGTCGGTGACCAACGCGGCGATGAGGGTGAAGTACGGCGTCCAGCCGACGTCGGTCACGGGCGCGACCAGGACCTCCCCGGCCTGCAGCGCCTGGGCCTCCGAGACGGTCGAGGCGACCCGCACCACTCCCTCGACGACCCCGCTGCTGGCCGGGCGCCCCACGATGACCCCGTCCTCCCCCGAGGGCGGCGGTTGCGGGACGCACGGCACCGGCCGCCCAACGCTGACGTCGGGGAACTCCAGCCGCTGCTGGAACGGCAGCGCCTCGCGTCGCGACTGGGCGGCGGACACCATGTCCGCGAGGTCGGCCCCACCCGCGGCGCCCGAGGCGGCCACGAGTGCGGGCAGCTCGGTCCGGTCGAAGAAGAAGACCAGGTCGGCGTCGGGGAGCACCCCGCGCTCGGCGAGCTGCTGGCCCAGCAGCCGGTAGCCGCGCGAGAGGTGGTGGGCCACCAGGACCATCCGCGACTTGGTGGCCTCCCGCCCGGCCGCGCCCCAGCGGGCCCAGCGGGCGATCCGGCGTACCGAGCCGGGCAGGTCGCTGTCGTCGACTGCCCGGGCGGGGCGCTCACCGCGGTTGCCGAGCTGCCGCGCGCGCAGCATCGCCTGCATGATCGTGCCGAGCCCGTCGGGGTCGTCGCCCCATGAGGGGTCACGCAGGCAGAGCTCGCGGTAGCCGCGGTGCCCGTGCTGGGCCAGGAAGTCCCGCAGCGCCCGGGAGGTGGACCCATCACCGTCGCGTACGTCGGCGACGGCGTCGGCCGGCGCCATGCCCAGGAAGCGTTCGGCGGCGTCGGCGTCGCCGGCGAGCGCCCCGACCACGTCGTCGAGCTGGCCGAGCATCACCGCGCTCTCGACGTCGGTGCCCCCGGCGAGCAGCGCCGAGGCGCGCGCACGCCCCTCCTCCTCGGTGCCGCCGGCCTTCACGGCCTGCTTGACCATGGTCTGCTCCAGCACGTTGGCAGGGACGGCGGCGCGCGAGCTGGACCGCACGTGGGTGAGCGTGGCCTCGAAGTACAGCTCGAGGGCGGCGTCGAGCTCCGCGAGCAGCGCCTCCGGCTCCTGCGCGGAGGGGGTCCGGAAGCCGGCCAGCTTGTCGTCGAGCCGTCGGATCGCCCGGCTGGCGGTGAGCGCGAAGGTCGTCAGCCGGACCGTGTTGACCAGCCGTACCGGGAACGACTTGGGCGGGAGCGGGACCAGCTCGTCGACCACCCGGCCGCAGATGGACATGGAGTACTGGTCCGCCGAGTTCCCCAGGATGCCGGAGCTCAGCCCCGTCCCCTCGGTCATGTTGAGGAACAGGTGCCCCGAGAAGTAGCCCAGCTGCAGCCAGCGGTCCTCGACGTAGGCGTCCTGGAACCCGGCGACGACCTGCACGGTCTGCATGGCGTACTCGATGGCCTGTCCGCTCACCGACGCCGTCAACGGGCAGAAGGCGCCGGGCATCATCTCGCCGATGTTGCAGCGGGTGTAGACGTGCTCCTCGCCGGCCAGTCGGGAGTCCATCGCGGACAGGTCGCCGGGCAGGGTCGTGATCGGGCGTGCCTGCAGCCAGCGCAGGCGCCCGGCCCGGTCGATGGCCCACTCCAGGTCCAGCGGGCGCCCCCACACCGACTCGGCGCGACGCGCGCCGGCCACGACCTCGGCGACCTCGTCGTCGCCCAGGGCCGGCCGGTCGGGGGTGACGCGCGCGACGATCTCGCCGCGCTGGTCCACCTCGTAGTGGTCCGAGGCGGTGGACCCGTCGACCAGGTGCTCGCCCAGGCCGCAGACGGCGTCGACCACGGCGAGGTCACGGCGGGCGCTGACCGGGTCGGCGGTGAAGACCACCCCCGCGGCGCGGGCGTCGACCATCTCCTGCACGACCAGGTGCATGGTGCCCGTGATGCCACTGTCGTGCTGGTAGGCGCTGGCCCGCTCCGAGCCGGTCGAGGCCACGCACTGCCGGATCGCGGCGACCAGGCCCTCGTAGTCACCGACCCCGAGGACGGAGTCGTACTGCCCGGCGAAGGAGCTGTCCACGCCGTCCTCGCCCGCGGCCGAGGAGCGCACCGCGACCGGCTGCCCCTCCGGCGCCAGCTCCCGGTACCGCTGCTCCAGGCCGGGCGGCAGCGCCTCGGGGTCGGCATCGGCCAGGACGAACGCCGCCGGTACGTCGAAACCGGCGGCTCGGAGCTCGGCCAGCCCCAGCGCCTTGCCGCCGTAGCGGGCGTCGGTCACGTCGGCGAGCTCCACGAGTGTGGTGGTGAGGTGGGTCACACGCCATTACGATACAGTTGGAACGGAAATGCGCAAGGAACCTGGACGACCCCGAGACGACCGCATCGACGCGGCGGTGCTCGACGCCGCCACCGCGCTCCTGCTGGAGGTCGGGTACGCCGACCTGCGGGTCTCGACCGTGGCCGACCGGGCCGGCACGACCCGGCCGGCGGTCTACCGGCGCTGGCCCACCAAGGCGCACCTGGTCCACGAGGCGGCGTTCCGCGACTCCGCCCCCTCGGCCCCCGCCACCGCTCCCCCGCCGCCCGGGTCGCTCGACGACGACGTGCACCACCTGGTGCGCGCCGTCGCGCAGCAGCTCTCCACTCCCCTGGCCCGGGCCGCGGTCCCGGGCCTGCTCGCCGACGCCGCCGGCGACCCGACGCTGCACGCGCAGCTGCTCGAGCGCTTCGCCCTCGCCGGCTGGGGTGGGGTCGACGCCCGGTTGGCGGCCGCCGTCGAGCGTGGAGAGGCCAGGCCCGACGTCGACGCCGGCACCCTGCTCGAGACGGCCATCGGCGCCGCCCTGCTGGCCACGTTCCTGCGCGGCGCCGACGCGCTGGACGACGACTGGGTGGCCCGTACCGCCGCGCTGCTGCTCCGCGGCCTCGTCGCGGCCTGAACAGGTTCCACCACCTGGCCGGGAGGTCACCGGCGCGCTGGGAGCCGGGTCAGGCCAGCGCGTCCAGCAGGAGGGTCATCGCGGCCCGGTGCCTCCCGGTGGGCGAGCAGGGTGAGTAGGACAGTGCGGCCTCCAGGTGGACCACGCGCTCCTGCAGGGTCGAGTGGTGCACGTGGAGGCGCTCGGCCGCCTGACGCAGGCTGAGGGTCGCCACGAGGGCCTCGAGCGTCTCCACGACCCAGGGGTAGTCGACACGGACCTGGCGGAGACGCCGCACGTCGGAGTCCCCCGCCGCGACCTCGGGCGCCACGGCTGCCGCGACCGTGGCGATGGCGCCGAGGTCCTCGAACCTCACGAGCGATCCGTAACGACCCTGTGGCTGCGCGAAGCGCAGCGCCAGCCGGGCACGGATCCATCCGCCAGGCAGGTCGTCGACGCGCGGGGCCTCCGCCACCCCGGCGCGCAGGCTCTCGGACGACGGGAGGGCGACCGAGGCGGGCAGGATGCAGACCCGGTGGCCGTCGAGGTCAGCCACCAAGCGGGTGGGAACGCCGGGCACCTCGCCCGCGCCGTCCAGCGCGAGCACCCGCGCCGGCTCGGCCACCGACAGCCGCCGGAGCGCGGCAGCGCGCGACTGCTGGTCGGCGTCCTCGTCCACGGCCACGCGTACGGCGTCGGCGTAGGACAGGCGATGCCGGGTGCGGTCCAACGTCACCCGCGCGGCACCGGCGAACCGCTCGAGCACCAGCGCTCGGACCGGCGTCGGGGACTCCCCCGTCTCCAGCCACACCACGGTCCCCAGCTCGACGTCGACCACCTGGCGAGGCCACGTGGCGTCGATGTGGCACTCCGGCAGCGGCGCCCCGTCAGCGGCGGCGCGGAGCGCCCGGGCCTGTGAGGGGTCCCGCAGCCCGGCCGGCACCCCCGACAGCGCCGCCGCGGCCCGGACCAGCGCACCGAGGCCGGCGCGACTCTCGACGAGCCCGTCGAAGTGGGCGATCACCCGGAGCGCCGAGGCCGCGCCGTCGTCGACGGCGGACAGCTGGCCGATCAGCTCGCGCAATGCTTCCTCCGGTCCCTAGGCATCCACTATCCGTTGCGCGACCCGGCGCTGCCAACCGGGTCGACCGGGCTACTGCGGCCTTGTGCGGCCTACTGCGACAGGGCGCGGTGGATGAACTCCTCGCGGGCCGCCACGGAGGCGCGCGAGATTGCCGCCTGCGGGACCATCAGGTCGAAGCCGTGGAACCCGCCGCCCCACATGTGGAGGTCGACGCTCACCCCCGCCTGGCTCAGGCGCTGCGCGTAGGCCAGGGCCTCGTCGCGGAAGGACTCCACGGAGCCGGTGTCGATGTAGGTGCGCGGCAGGCCGGCCAGGTCGGTGGCCCGCGCGGGTGCGGCGTACGGCGACACGTCGGGCCCGCCGCGCTCCTCGCCGAGCAGGCAGGTCCAGCCGAAGAGGTTGTCGCGGCGGTCCCAGGTGCCCTCACCGTCGAGGCACTGCGCGCTCTGGGTGACCAGGCGGTCGTCGATCATGGGGCAGATCCGGACCTGGTGGGTCAGGGCGGGGAAGCCTCGGTCGCGCGCCATCAGGGCGGCGCCCGCCGCCAGCCCGCCACCGGCGCTGGCGCCGGCGATGAGGATCCGCTCCGGGTCGATCCCCAGCTCCTCGGCGTGCTCGGCGGTCCAGACCAGGCCGGCGTAGCAGTCCTCCACCGGGGCCGGGTGGGGGTGCTCCGGGGCCAGCCGGTACTCCACCGAGACGACCACGGCGTCGTGCTCGAGCACGAAGGGGAGGAACATGTCGACCCCGCTACGGCGGTCGCCGACGATCATGCCGCCACCGTGGGTGTGGTAGACGGCGGGGCCGGCGGTCGCGTGGTCGGTGCGGCGGAGGACCAGCAGCGTGAGGTCGGGCTGCCCTTCGGGGCCCGGGACGACCAGGTCCACCACGCTGACCCGGCCGTCGGCCGTGAGGTCGGGGGCCGGCATCCCGGGGAGGCCCTCGCTCATCAGGCGGCGGCTCTCCTCCAGGGCGTCCGGCCTCATCGGCGGCATCGCGGCCCGGATCATCGGCAGCACGGCCTCGAGCTCGGGGTCGAACGGCGGCCTGGTCGCGGTCACGCTGCTGGTCACGGTCTCGGCGGTCATCACATCTCCCTGGTCGGATCGGTCAGGACGATCATGTGACGGGTGACACACCGGCGTCAGCCGCCGTACGGCGGTCTTCGGCTCCACGCACCCGCCGGTCGGCGGGTGGGCCCGTCGTACGCCGACGCGACGGCCCGCGCACCCGGCTCACCGCAGGGCGCCGACCAGCTGACGGTGGTTGCTCCACTGCCGGGGCGACTCGCCGTACGCGCGCTTGAACTCCCGGCTGAACTGCGAGCTGCTGACGTAGCCCACGCCCGCGGCCGCCTCACTGACGCTCATCCCGCCCGCGATGTTCATGGCGGCACTGTTGAGCCGCATCGACTTCGCGAACTGGATCGGGGACATGGTGGTGGCCTCCTTGAACCTGCGGTGGAACACCGCACGACTCATCCCGGCCTGCGCGGCCATGTCGTCGATGGTGACCGCCTCCTCCAGGTGTCGGGACAGGTACTCGATGGAGCGGGCGATCTCGTTGCCGACGCCGAACGCGCGGCGCGCGGACTCCCCCGCCTCACCCCCGAGCAGGGCGTAGTAGACCTCGCGGAGACGACCGTCCCCGAGTACCGACGCGCCCAGGGGGTCGCCCACCAGCTGCACCAGTCGCAGCAGCGCGTCGGTGAAGGCGTCGTCCCAGCGGGCGAGCGCGATCCCCTGCGGCAGAGGTCCGGCCTTGGGGGTGCGGATGGCGCCGGCAGCACTCTCGGTCTCGATGACCAGCTCGGTCATCACCTTGGTGTCCAGAGAGATCTGCACCCCCAGCAAGGGGTTGTCCGGGGACGCCAGCGGCGTCCCCGCCTCGACCGGCATCGACATCGAGCACACCAGGTAGCGGCTGCTGTCGTAGACGTGCGACGTGCCGTCCCAGATCGCCTCCTTGGCCCCACCGACGATCGCGATCACGCTGGGCTCGTAGACGGCGGGGGCGCACCGCACCGGCTCGGTCACGCGGAACAGCTGCACCCCCCTGATCCCGGACTCGAGGAGACCCTCCTCACCGAGGCGCTCATCGATGATCTGCCGGATCCGCTGCTTGCCCATGCCGTCACCGTAGCACTCACCGACAGCACTGTTGATGCACCGATGAGATGATCAGGCAAGTAAACGCAACAATTACCCCTGTTTCTGCCTCTGCCTGAGACATATCGTCCTTGGTGACGGCGTGCTCCGGACCGGAGCACCAGCACCCGCACCAGCACCAGCACCAGGGAGTCCGACGTGACCGCAGCAGGCGCCAAGGCGTTCCAGTACGACCTCGAGCACTTCTTCCCCTCGGCGGACCGCCAGAAGGTATGGGACCTCTTCGTCGACCACGAGGCCTGGACCTCCTCGGACATCCTTCCGGGGGCGATCTCCGTCCTCGAGCCCGGCGCCGGCCACCCCCAGGACCTGGGGGCGGTGCGCCGCGTGGTGTCGGGACGCCTGAGCATCACCGAGGACGTGATCGGGTTCCGGGCACCGGAGTACTTCGGCTACGCCACCCGCGACGGCAGCCTCCCGGTGAACGACTTCGGCGGCGAGCTCTTCCTCGAGCAACGCGCCGACGGCCTGCTCGCGAGGCACCAGGGCGGATTCAACCCCAAGTACGTCGGCACCGGGCGCGTGCTGCGACTCCTGCTGGCCCGGGCCCAGCGATCCGCCTTCCGAGGACTCGGCAAGGCCTACGCAGCCCGCTACGGCGTCTAGCCGGCCCGCACACCCCACTTCGCACGATCGATGAACGACGACAGGAGACACACGATGACAAGCACGACGTTCGGACCCCGGGGCTGGACCCCGGAGCGCCTCGGCCCCCAGCGGGGCAGGACCTACCTCATCACCGGCGCCAACGCCGGGACGGGCTTCCAGGCAGCACGCATCCTGCTGGGCAAGGGGGCCGCGGTCGTGATGCTCAACCGCAGCACCGAGAAGTCGACCGCCGCGGTCGCGCGGCTGAAGGAGGAGTTCGGCGCCGACACCGAGGTGTCCTTCGTGCGGATGGACCTCTCGGTGCTGGACTCGGTGCGCGAAGCAGCGGCGGAGGTCCTGCGAAGCGTCCCGCGCGTCGATGCGCTGATCTGCAACGCCGCCATCGCCCAGGTCCCCGAGCAGCGGCTCACCCCGGACGGGTTCGAGAGCATGCTGGGCACCAACCACTACGGCCACTTCCTGCTCAGCGGCCTGCTGTTCGAGCGGATCGAGGAGTCCGAGGGCCGGATCGTGGTGGTGGCCAGCCTCGGCTACAAGATGGGCATCCGCACCATCCAGTTCGACGACATGAACTGGGACGCGAACTACCACCAGAACAAGACCTACAGCCAGTCCAAGCTGGCGCAGATGATGTTCGCCTACGAGCTGCAGGACCGCCTGCAGGCGGCGGGCAGGACCGGTGTCGGGGTCTACGTGTGCCACCCCGGCTCCTCGCGCACCTCCCTGATCTCCACCAGCGGCAACCTGGCCACTCGGGCGATGTTCCGTCTGATGTCGATGTCGCCGATGGTCCAGTCGGCCGAGAAGGGCGCCTACCCCGAGGTCATGTGCGCGACCGAGGACGGCCTGACGCCCCGGGCCCTGTACGGCCCCACCGGCCGCAACGAGTGGGTCGGCCCGGTCGGCGAGGGGACCTTGGAGCCCTACGCCTACGACAAGGCGGTCATGCAGCGGCTGTGGGACCTCTCGGAGAAGGAGGTCGGCCACACGTGGGGCCTGTGACCCGGCGCCGCTGAGGAACCACCGCACCACCGGGGCCCCCGCACCGGGCCAAGCCCCGCGCACGACACAGGGTGCTGCTCAGCAGCGCCACGAACACGAGGAGAGCACCATGAAGGACTTCAAGGACAAGGTCGTCGTCATCACCGGAGGGGCCACCGGCATCGGCAAGGCGATGGCCGACCGGTTCGGCGCCGAAGGGGCCCATGTGATCCTGGCCGCCAGGCGCGAGGACCGTCTGCGCGAGGCGGTCGCGGACCTGACCAGCAGGGGCGTGGACGCCCGGTACCAGGTCTGCGACGTCTCGGCGTCCGCAGACGTCGACGCGCTGGCCGCCTACGCCTGGGACGAGTTCGGCCGGGTCGACGTGCTCGTCAACAACGCCGGCCGACCCGGTGTCCCGGCCCGGGTCGTCGAGTCCTCCCCGGAGGCGTTCGAGGAGGTGTTCCGGGTCAACGTGTTCGGGCAGCTCAACGGCATCTGGGCCTTCGGCACACGCATGGTCGAGCAAGGGACCCCGGCCATGATCCTGAACGTGAACTCCGAGGTCGGGCTGTACATCCCGAGCCCCATGGTCGGCACCTACGCTGCTTCCAAGTACGCGGGACGCGCCATCAGCGAGACCCTGCGGCTGGAGCTGCCCGAGCACGTCCACGTCGGCGTGATCTACCCGGGCCTGGTCCAGTCCGAGTTCGGGGGCGACACCCAGATGACCCGGGCCGGCATGCCCGCCGCGGAGTTCGTCGACGTCATCTGGCCCCAGATCGAGAACGGGGAGTTCCACATCGTCTCCCACCCGTGGGCCAAGGACTACTTCGGCGAGACCGCGCAGGAGCTCGCCCACGCCTTCGACCGCTACGCCCCGCACTTCGACGGTGACAACAAGTACGACTCGAAGTGGCTCGCGAGCCAGACGATCGGCTGAGCCGCGGACGCCGGTCGGCTCGACGACCGGCGCAGCCGCACGACGCCGATCAGCCCCGGCGCGGGTCCCCCGGAGGGCGCCCCGGCACTCAGCCCAGTCCCAGGCGCGCGATCGGCTCGATGAGCACCTCCTCCTCGTAGGCGAGGTGGGACAGCAGCGTGTCCGAGAGCAGGTCGACCGCCAGGCGCAGCTCGGCCATCCCGTCCTCCACCGAGACGAAGGCGACCAACGCGCGGTCCACCTGCTCGAGGACCTCGTGGATCTGCTCGTGCTCGACCTGGAGCTGGTCGATGACGGGAGCCAACCGCGGGTCCCGACGTCGCAGGTGCGGGAAGACGCCCTCGTCCTCGAGCGTGTGGTGGGTGGTCACCACGCGGCAGTAGCTCTCGCAGTAGCCCCCGAGGACCCACTTGTTCTGGCGCAGCGTCATCGCACTGATGTGCGACCTCGCCGCGGCGGCTCCGAGCATCCCGGCGGCCACCTGCTCGACGAGGTCGTGCAGCTGCTCGAGCTCGGCGCGCAGGTGGTCGTGGATGTCGACCAGGTGCTGCCCCGCGGCCTGCTCGTGCGGCGTGTAGCCGCGTCCGGCCTCGGGCGCGGGACCCACCGGCCGAGCGGACTCGTCCAGGACCGAGGCGGTGCCGCGGGGGGTGGGCGCCGGGGTGGCACGCACCGTGAGGGCGGTCCGCGTCAGCGGCACCGCGCCGCGGGCCTTCGGGGTGCCGCCGGTCTGCCGGCCCGGCTCGCCGGGGCCGGGGGTGTCGGCTGCGACCTCGCGGCCCCGGTCGACGAGCTCGCGGACGGCGGGCGCGACCTCCTCGGCGAACACCTGCAGCGCCCTGGCGTCGTCGGTGGCGAGGATGAACGTGCTGACCCCCTCGTCGAGGGCCAGCTGGGCCAGCTCCTCGGCCCAGTGCGCGGGAGGACCCTGCAGCTGACCGCGGGCGGTCTCGGAGAAGGAGCCGGCCACGTTGAGCAGGCGCCGTACCTGACGGGGATCGCGGCCCGCCTCGTGGGCGGCCTGGTCGATGACGGCGTTGCCCCGGGCGAGGTCCCCGGGCTGCAGGTAGAACAGCGAGGGCAGCCAGCCGTCCGCGCTGCGACCGATCATCCGCAGCATCCGGGGCTTGAGGGCCCCCACCCACAGGCCGATGTCGTGGCGCGGCGCGGGGCCGCGCTTGGCACCCACCACACGGTGGTGGGTGCCCTCCACCCGCACGCCTCCTCGCGCGTCCTCGTCCCAGACCTGGCGGAGGACGGCGATCGCCTCCTCGAGCGCGTCCACGCTCTCCCCCGGACTGAGCCGGGGCACCCCCATCCCGACGATCGCGTCCCAGAACGCGCCGGCGCCCAGGGCGAGCTCGACACGACCTCCCGAGAGCAGGTCGAGGGAGGCCGCGCTGCGGGCCAGGACGGCCGGCGGCCGCAGCGGCACGTTCGCGACGTTGGGCGAGAGCCGCACCGTCGAGGTACGCGCCGCCACGAAGGACAGCAGGGTCCAGGTGTCGAGGAAGCCCGGCTGGTAGGGGTGGTCCTGGAAGGTCACCAGGTCGAGCCCCAGCCGCTCGCACAGGACGGCGAGGGCCACGGTCTCGTCGGGATGGCGAGCGTCCGGGGTCAGGAACGAGCCGAACTCGAGGTCGTGCAGGTAGTCGGTCACGTGTGCCCCTCGGACTCAGAAGACGCTGTGACCGCTGACGGTCTCGGCAGCAGCCACGACGGGCTGCAGCACGTCCCAGTGCTCCAGGGCCACGCCGTCGGCGTCCATCTTCCAGATGTCGACCCCGGCGATCCCGAGGTCCTCGGGGTCGTCGTTGTAGAGGTTGAGGAAGTTGACGTGCGCCCACACCCAGTTGCCCACCGCGATGATCCGGTGGATCTCCACCCGAGCGAGCGGGTGGGCCTCGACGATGCCGGCGAACGCCTCGCCCAGCATCGCCCCACCGTCGGGCAGCAGGGGGTTGTGCTGCACGTAGTCCTCCGCCACCAGCGCGGCTGCGGCCTCGCGCGGCTGCTTGTCGTTGATGGCTCGCTGGTAGAAGGCGATCAGGTTGTCCTTGTTCCGCACGGCCTGGACGTCGTTGTCGTTCACGATCTCGATCATTGCGTTCACTCCTCTTGGTTGATGGGTCGATCTGTTGGTTGGGAAGGGGTCAAGCTCAGGCGAGGCCGCCGAGCTGCAGCCGCAGGGCGTCGAGCTCGGCGTCGGTCATGGTCTTGGAGGCCTGCAGCAGCGCGGCCGCGTCGGGCCCCACTGTCCGTCGGCTCGGTGCCGGCTGCTCCTCGGCCAGGTCGATGACCTGCGCGGCGGCCTCCGCCGCGCTGATCCCGTCGCCCTGGCGGGAGTTGAACTGCTCGGCGAAGCGCGCGAAGGACGCACCGTAGAGCTCGCGCTGCTCGGGGGTCATCGAGGCGAGGAGCCGCTCGAAGGCCGCCGCGGACTTCGCTGGGCCGCCGGTGAGCATGCTCCCGGGCGAGACGATGGTGACGTCGACGCCGAACTCCTTCAGCTCCGCGCGGTAGACGTCTGCGAACACCTCGGCGGCCGCCTTCGAGGCACCGGACGCGGCGTTGAACGGGAGCGGCACGGTCGCGGTGATCGTGCTGATCTGCACGACGCGGCCTCGCGCGGCGCGCAGCGCCGGCAGGAAGGCGTTGATGACCCGCAACGGCCCGAAGGTGTTCACCTCGAACTCGTGCCGTACGTCGTCGATCGCCAGCAGCTCGATCGGGCCCGGGGTGAGGATGCCGGCGTTGCTGATCAGCAGGTCGACACCCGCGACCTCCTCGCCCACACCCTTGGCCCACGCGCCGACGGCCGCGGAGTCGACGATGTCGACGACCTCCAGTCGTGCGGCACCACCCGAGGCGGCGTCGAGGTCGGCGACCTCCGTCGGCGCCAGGGCCGTCCCGAACACCCGGTAGCCGCGGGCGACCAGGCCCAGGGAGATCTCACGACCGAGCCCACTGCCCGCTCCGGTCACCACCGCTACGCGTTCCGTGCCACCACTCATGACCTCGTCCTTCCAAAGTACTTGCTTCGTGAAGCAAACACTACGCCTGGCCAAGTGCTTGATCAAGCAACTACATTGTGGTCATGCACACACCCCCGCCGGCCGATGCCAGACCGCTGTCCCCGGACGAGGAGCGGTTCATGCGCTCCCTCACCCGGCTGCTGGCGGTCCTGCCCCGCAGGCTCGATGCCGACCTCACCCGGAGCACCGGACTCTCGGCCACCGACTACTACGTGCTGGTCCACCTGTCCGAGGCACCTGAACGGCGCCTGCGGATGACGGACCTGGCCGCCGGCGCGGCCCTGTCGATGAGCGGCATCTCCCGCGTCATCGACCGACTGCAGAGGATCGGGCTGGTGGTGCGGGAGCGGTGCCCCGACGACGGACGGGGCTGGGACGCCGTCCTCACCGACGAGGGACTGCGACGACTGCGGGACGCCTGGGTCGTGCACCTCGCGAGCGCGCGCGCCCACATCTTCGACCACGTCGGCGAGCTCGACCTCGACACGGTCTCGGCGGCGTTCGAACGCATCACCGACTCCTAGGAGCCTCCCGGGTCCGGTTCACCGACCCGGGCCGGGGGCTTGCCCCGTCGCCAGTCGATGGTGACCGGACTCGAGCTGCGGTGCGGCCTGCAGCAGCCGGCCGTTCTCCCACAGCCGGTGCACCACGACCGCTGCCGTGACCGCGCCGAGGACTCCGAGCCCGAGGTCGCCGAGCGTGTCGGCGTAGGCGAACCGGCGCTCGGACGACCCGTTGATGAAGGCGAAGTACTCCCCGATCTCCCACGCGATCGCGCCGGTCGCACCCACTGCGAGAGCACGCTCCAGCACGGCCGCCAACGGCACGGTGCGGTGCATCGTCAACAAGACCACCGCTGCCGCGAGCAGACCGGTGTTCATGAAGTGCATCCAGTCGTCGAACCAGCCGATCGCGTCGTACAGGTCGAGCTGGTTGCCCAGGATGTCGGTGAAGCACGTGATGGTGACCAGGAAGTCGGCCAACCACGGGAACGACGCCCGCTCCTTCCACCACAGCATCCAGCAGACCGGCACCGTGAAGGCCAGCAGCGGGTACAACACCGCCCGCACCTCGGCACCCTTGTCACGCAGATGACTGGCATCGGGGAACAGCAGCGCGACCAGCAGCAGGACCACCAGGCCCGCCTTGGCCGTCAGGTCGGCCGACCGCACCACCGGCGGGAACGGGTGACGGATGATCGCCAGCTCGGTCATGCGCGCTCCTGTCGTGGGGCCGACCGACTCGGAGCCTGCCAACACATCAGGCCCGGGATTCTCGAGGAATCCCGGGCCTGATCTCGTAGCGGGGGGACTGCCCGGCAGTCAGCCCACCCTTGCGCTGCGAGCCGAAAAACCTCGCGTTCTGGCTTTGCACTGGCACTTGCCACCCCCTTAGGCCCGCTCATCAGACCATGGGCTGCTGTCGCGCCTGGGACTGCCCCGAGACTGGTTGACACCTGACCTCTGAGGTTTCTGCCTCAGGCGGAAGGATGTCCCCGTGGCTAAGCCCTATCCCCAGGAGTTCCGCGACGATGTCGTGGCTGTGGCCCGTCAGGGTCAGTCGTCGTTGAAGCAGATCGCGAAGGACTTCGGGATCTCCGAAGGCTCGTTGGCGAACTGGATGAAGCAGGCC